>Ga0315903_10004388_pt1 | contig 18907 bp, 15 predicted proteins | sample LakEriMetagenome_7_FD_203524 | JGI IMG/M metagenome (GOLD analysis project Ga0315903, IMG submission 203524) | Freshwater fungal communities from buoy surface, Lake Erie, Ohio, United States - Buoy 2 MA119 | ecosystem: Environmental > Aquatic > Freshwater > Lake | place: USA: Lake Erie, Ohio...
ATTGTCCGATCAGCCAGACGTTGGCCGGATCTTCCGGATTACTGCGGATCAGCGCAAGTGGCGCACTACCGGCGCTCATGCCTTGCCTGAACTGGATGGCCTCCAGCCAGGGCAGTAAAGGGTTGCGCCGCAAGCCCTGACGTTGGGCGTCGGTAAACGCTCCCGATTTGGCGGCCAGGAAGGCGCTGCGGAGCTCGGCTTCCTGCGGCGGTGTGCCGGCCCAAGCGGCGGGCAGGGCGGCGGCGATTATAATGACCAAGAGAGCGTGCTGTTTCCGGTGCATCGCGGAATTCCGTTTTACGACGACGTCAAAGGATAAGCATATGGCGGCTTGGTGGATATATCCAGTCTTGGGCATCGCCGCCGGCTTGCTTTCGGGATTGCTCGGCATCGGCGGCGGTCTGCTGCTGGTGGGCGCACTCATTCTTCTGTTGCCCGCACAAGGTGTTCCGGAGGCCGTTGTGGTGCCGGTCGCCTTAGCCAGTTCACTGGCCAGCATCGTGCTGACCGGCCTGTCATCGGCGTATGCGCATCACCGACGGCATGCCGTGCTGTGGTCGACCGTGCTGTGGTTGGTGCCCGGAATGCTGCTGGGTGCCGTCGCCGCCGGTTTCGGGGTGGTGCAGTGGGCAGGACCTGGATTGCGTTGGATTGTGGCCGGCTACTGCGCGTTGGTTGCGATGCAATTGTTCGCCGACTGGCCCGGCCCCCGCCCTGCCGGCCCGAAGACGCCTGCCGGTTGGCCGTGGAGCATGGCCGGCGTCCTCATCGGTGCGGTTTCCGCCGTGGTCGGCATCGGTGGCGGCAGTATGACGGTACCGGCACTGATATGGCGCGGCGTACCGGCCGTGAAGGCCGTCGCCACATCGGCGGTCTGCGGAGTGTTCATTGCCGTGGCGGCGGCACTGACCTATAGCCAGCTGAACAACCCGCATACGATGCCGGCCCACAGTCTGGGTTATGTTTATCTACCCGCAGCCTTGGGCGTGGCGCTGACGTCGATGCTGAGCGCGCCATTGGGCGCACGCTGGGCCCATCAATTGCCGGCCAATACGCTCAAGCAGCTCTTTGCGTTCTTCCTGCTGGTGATGGCACTGTTGCTGATGCTGAAATCCTGAGTCCTCACTCTTGATAGAATGATGCATGCAACTACAGCGGAATGGCGATGACCACAGTTGATCAGTACCTCTCGGCAGCCGACCATGCGATGCAACAGGGCCAACCGCCGCTGGCGCTCCAGCTGCTTATGGCCGCGCTTGCGGCCTTTCCCGAGCATCCTGATATCCTGAGCCGGCTGGCCATCGACGCCTATCGGCGCGGCGCAATGCGCGAAGCCATTGCCTACTTCGAACGGGCATTGGCGGTGGACGAATCGCCCGGCAACCGGTGCAATCTTGCCATGGCTCTTTGTGATGTCGACCGATATGCCTCAGCTCTTCAAACCATCCAGGCCCTTTCCGAGCGTCAGTGTGAAGATCCACTGATTCAATTTACAGCGGCCCGTGCTTGGCGGGGCACCGGTAATCCAGAACGTGCTTTGCGAGCCATATCCAGGGCAATCGATGCGGCGCCCGAGGATGCCGATTTTCGTTTGTTGCGTGCGCAGATTTCCGTGGATCAAGACCATTGGGACAGTGCGCTGACGGACATAGCCGCCGTTCCGGTCCTTCGCCTCTCGCCATTCCAGCATTACCGTTTGTGCGGGCTTCTGATGCAGACCGGACAATTTACCCGCGCGATGCCGGAATACCGGGCGCTGGTTGCGCGTGCGCCCGCTTATGCCGAGGCGTGGCTGGGGCTGGCGGCTGCCTGCGAACGCGCGAATGACCTCGATGGTATGCAGGACGCCCTCACCAGGGTACAGGTGTTGCCCTTGAATTCCGCACAACATGCTGGAGTCAATCAAATGCAGGGCAAGCTGGCGTCGCGACGGAACGACAATACATCAGCCTGCCGCTTTTTGGGTGCGGCATATGAAGCCGATGTCTCCGATCCGCTCTGGAAAAGCCAGGTCGGATTCGATTACGGACAATGCCTGGACAAGGTCGGCCGGTATGCCGAAGCCTGGCAGGTCTTCAATACCGCACATGCGACCCGCAACCGGATCAAGACCGATGCCGCCGGTGACCACCAGGCTCTGGACTTCTTTGCCCTGCTGCGCGTCCCCGTGAGTGGTCATTGGCCTGCGCTCGCCGCGCCGGCTGATCACCGGCCCGATCCGGTGTTCGTGGTCGGTTTTCCACGTTCCGGTACGACGTTGCTGGAGCAGATTCTCGATGCTCGCGATGGGCTGGTGTCCTTTGATGAACAGCCGTATCTGCCGAAGACCTTGTTGGCATTGCAAAACGACGGAATCGTTTATCCATCCGAGCTTGCCGCACTTGATGCTCAGAAGCGTGAACAGCTGCGGAATTACTATTTCAAACAGACCGAGGCACTTGTTCCAGAGCGTGACGGACGGCGTTTGGTCGACAAAAACCCGCTGAACTGGGCACGCGTCCCGTTGATCCGGGCACTGTTTCCACAGGCGAAGATTATTTTGGCGCTTCGCCACCCATGCGATGTCATCCTGAGCTGCTACATGCAGAATCTGCGTTCGACCGTGCTCGGTGGTGCGTTTTCCGATTTTGGCCGCATTGCCGATTTGTATATCGCCATGGCGGATTACTGGCAGGCCTTGATGCCGAAGCTCGATCTTCCGGTGCTGGTCTCGCGCTACGAAAATCTGGTCCAAGATCCGGAAGCCAGCACCCGTGAAATTGCCGCGTTCCTCGACCTTCCCTGGGATGCCGGTTGGCTCGATAACAGCACGCATGCCCGCAACAAGGCGATTATCCATACCCCGAGCTATGCCCAGGTGATGCAGCCACTGAATACCAAAGCCATGGGACGCTGGCGGCATTACCGTCCGTATTTCGATGCCGCAGTCATGGCGCAGCTGGAACCGGCTGTTTTGGCCATGGGCTATTCACTGGATTGATTTCCGGCAGTTCGAGTTCCAATGCGATCGCCAGATGATCGGACCCCGCCGCGATGTGCGTCTGGTATTGGCTGCTGGCCATGCCGCCGACCAGAATATGATCGATGGGGCGTTTCGCGGCCCAGCTCGGGAAGGTCGGAAGACTGATCTGCGGGGGAGCAAGACTGGTGAACTGGAACAGCCGGCTCATTTCCGGGGCCAGCAGGTCGCAGTTGAAATCCCCCATCAGCACCAGGCGGGGCCTGTCGGACAGCAGCTCGGCAAGATACGCGATCTGCACGCGCCGCGCACTGGCACTCAGCGACAGGTGGGTAACGGCGATATTCCAGGGCAATCCCTCATTGGCGAATTCCGCGAGCAACACCCCCCGGCCGGGTATCCGACTGGGCAGGACGAAATGCTCGATCTTGAACGGTTTCAGGCGCGACAGCAGGGCGTTGCCGGAGCCAGCGAAGCGGCTGATGCGACGGGTGGCGTGGTGCGAGCTGAAGGGAAAGCCGGCCTTTTCCGCCAGATAATCCGATTGGTTGGAAAACCCGGAGCGCAAACTGCCCGGATCGCACTCCTGCAGGCCGACCACATCGAAGGGCGCATAGGTCTGTGCCAGTGCGTCCAGATTGCCGCGCTTTCCGTTCGGAAACATATGTGACCATGAGCGAGTCACATACTCGCTGTACGCCCGGGTGATGGATCCGGCCTGGATGTTACTGCTGAGGAGTTTGATCCGACGGTCGGTCATGAGCGGCCCCGCCGGGCGGGGCGGGCATTTATTTTTTTGCCGGAGCCGCAGGCAGCGCGGCACGCTCCTTGGCAACCAGATATTCGGCGACTTTGAGGGATTCTTCGTGCGATTTGGCCGTGATGCGGTATTTGCCGTTGACGATGATGGTCGGTGTGCTGTTGACGCCGGCCCGCTGTGCGAACTGGCGGGCACGGTTGACCTTTCCGGACACGGTGGTGCTGTTCATCACGCTCAGGATTTTGGCACGGTCGACGCCGAGGCTGGCGTAGACGTCGGCGAATTCCTCCACGCTGGCGGTCTTCACTTTTTTGTCGATGAACACGGCTTTGAATACCGCGTCATGGGTCCGTTCTTGGACTTTCAGGGCTTCGGCAGCAAAAAAAGCGCGGGCACCGTTGTCCCAAATACCACCGAAGGCCGCCGGAACATAACGCAGTTTGACATCGGCCGGCAATGATTTTTTCCAGTTGTTGACCAAAGGCTGGAACTGCGCACAGTGGATGCAGGTATAGCCGAACACTTCGGCCACTTCGATGCCGCCTGTGCCCCAGGTCGGCTGCACCGGATTCAGTACGACATAATCCTTGCCGGCAACCGGCACGCCGGCCTTCAATTGGGCGCCGACGGCGAGCGGGGCGAGCAGCAACAGACTCAATACAAGATGACGGATCATGATTACTCCTTTGGGAAAAACAAAGCCGATAACATCAGCATGCTATCGGCTTGCTGAACGGATGCTGTCAGGGGTTTACTTCGCAGTAGGCTTGCCGGCTTTGTGCAAGCCCTGCAGGTAGGTGGCGAGACCTTGGATGTCTTCATCGCTCAGGCCTTTGGCGGCCTGTGACATGATGACGTTGGCGTTTTTGTCCTTGCCCCACACGGTACCGGCGCGGAATTCGTTCAGACGCAGGCTGGTGTAATCGGCGTGCTGGCCGCCGAGTGCGGGATATGTCGGACCGGGCATGCCGGCACCGGCAGGGCCGTGGCAGGCCATGCATGCCGGAACGTCGTTGGTGGCGTTGCCGGAGCGGTAGATTTTTTCACCGACCTCATAGAATTTCTTGCCGGCGTTCGGGCCCTGGGCAATGACGGTTTCATCGGCGAGTCCGGCGATGACCTTCTGCTGGCTAAAGTAAGCGCCGATATCGCGCATGTCCTGTTCGGTCAGTACCGCGGCCAGGCCGAGCATGATGGCATTGTTGCGTTCGCCGGATTTGTACATCTTCAGCTGGCGCCAGATGTATTGTTCGTGCTGGCCGGCAAGTTTCGGATACAGCGCGATGGCGGCATTGCCATCCACACCATGGCAGGCGGCGCAGGCGCCGGCTTTGGCTTGGCCTGCTTTCGGATCACCAGGCTTGACCGGACCGGTATCCACGGCAACGACCGGAACGGTCTCCGGATTGGCCGGAGCGACAGCCTGTTGGGCAATGGCGCCGGTGAATACCAGGGCGGTGCTCAGGACGAGGAGGTGGGAGAGCTTCATTGAGACTCCGAAAGCAAAAAAGTGGGTTAAGCGTCGGGCAAGCCCGTCAGTCGCCAATTATCCCAGTGTTTACGGGGTTCGGTCAATCCGTTACGGCGTTTTGCCGGAGAAACAAAGGGTAGAATAGGCCAATCTCCCCCATAGCGGTCCTCATGGCCAATCCCCTTGCCCAAGCCGAATTCGTGCTCTCGGCCAATGCCCTTGCCCAGTTGCCGAAAGATAGTCTGGCCGAAGTCGCGTTCGCGGGCCGCTCCAATGCCGGAAAATCGACGGCGCTGAACGTGCTCTGCAACCAGAACAGCCTGGCCCGGACGTCCAAGACGCCGGGCCGCACCCAGCATCTGGTGTACTTCCGCATCACCGAAAACCGCTATCTGGTCGATCTGCCCGGTTACGGTTATGCCAAGGTGCCGATTGCCGTGCGTGATCACTGGCAGGCCTTCATCACCCGCTATTTCCAGATCCGCGAGCCGCTGGTGGGCTTGGTGCTGGTGATGGACGTGCGTCACCCCCTTCGTGATTACGACCTGCAGATGCTGGACTACGCCTTCAAACGCAATATTTCCGTGCATTGTCTGCTGACCAAGGCCGACAAGCTCGGCCGCAGCGAACAGGCCCGCACTTTGGCGCTGGTGAAGAATGAGCTGGCCGGACGCGCCAGCGCGCAGCTGTTTTCCGGTTCGGCCAAGCTCGGCCTGGACGAAGCACGCGCGGTGGTCACCGGCTGGCTAATGGCGGATCCCATCGAAGGAAGCGAACGTGGCTGATAACAAATCCCCTCTGATTACCGGCAAAGATCAGCTCATCGCCTTTCATGCCTCGGGCGCGCGTGCGCAGCAGGATTGGCGGATCGGCACCGAACACGAAAAATTCGGATTCCGGCTTGATGACCTGCGCCCGCCGGTCTACGAGGGTGAAAACGGCATCGGCGCCCTGCTCAAGGGATTGACCCGCTTCGGCTGGCAGCCGGTCGAGGAGGGCGGCAACATCATCGCCCTGCTGCGTGATGATGCCTCGATTACCTTGGAGCCGGCCGGACAATTCGAGCTGTCGGGTGCCCAGCTGGAAAACATCCATCTGACTTGCAGGGAAACCAACCAGCATCTGTCGGAAGTGAAGACGGTCGGCGATGAGCTCGGCATTGGTTTTCTCGGCATGGGCTTCCAGCCGAAATGGACGCGCGCCGACATGCCCTGGATGCCGAAAGGCCGCTACAAGATCATGCGCGAATACATGCCGAAGGTCGGTTCCCTCGGACTCGACATGATGACCCGCACCTGCACCGTGCAGACCAACCTTGATTTCGAAAACGAAGCTGACATGGTCAAGAAATTCCGCGTGTCCTTGGCCCTGCAGCCGGTCGCCACCGCCCTGTTCGCCGACTCGCCGTTCACCGAGGGTAAGCCAAACGGCTACCTGAGTTATCGCTCGCACATCTGGACCGATACCGATCCCGACCGCACAGGCATGCTCGACTTCGTGTTCGAGGACGGTTTCGGGTTCGAGCGCTATGTTGACTACCTGCTCGACGTGCCGATGTATTTCGCCTACCGCGACAAAAAATACATCGATTGCGCCGGCCGCAGTTTCCGCGATTTCCTGAACGGAAAACTGGCGCCGCTGCCGGGCGAATTGCCGACGCTGGCCGACTGGTCGGACCATATGACCACCGCCTTTCCGGAAGTACGTTTGAAGAAATATCTGGAAATGCGCGGCGCCGATGGCGGCCCGTGGCGGCGGCTTTGCGCCCTGCCGGCATTCTGGGTTGGTCTGCTGTACGACACCGAGGCGCTGGATGCCGCCTGGGATCTGGTCAAGGATTTCAGCATGTCCGAACGCAACCAATTGCGCGACGGCGTTCCTAAGCACGGCCTGAAGCTGCCGTTCCGCAACAGCAGCCTGCGCGAACTGGCCATCGAAGCGCTCAAGATTTCGGCGCTTGGGCTGAAGAACCGGCGGCGGCTGAATCGCCACGGCGACGACGAGGCGCTTTTCCTGCATCCGCTGATGGAGATTGCCTTGGCCAATGAAACGCCGGCCGAACGCAAGCTGGCGCTTTACCACGGCGTCTGGAACGGCGACATCGACCAGATCTTCAAACAGTTCGCCTACTGATCCGCTGGCGTTTATGCCGGCAAAGGCGTAGGGTGGGGGCTCGCATGGATTTGTCCAGCTCCGTTCCCGCCTGCGGCCGATCCGGCCCGCACGCCGGTTCGGACTTGCCCGGGATTCATATCACTCACGATTTGAATCCGAGCACGCCATGGCCCCGCCGCTGCAGACCCGTGTCGACACCCATCATTTCGACGGCATTGCCTACCGCATCCGTTGCCTGATTGACGGTAATCAATTCGACGATCCGGACGGCGTGACCGAGGCGCTCGGCATTTCATCGGCGAGCTGGCCGTTCTTCGGCATGCTCTGGCCATCCGGTCTTCTGCTGGCTGATCTGCTCAGCCGCGAGCCGCTTGGCGGCGGTCGCATCCTGGAGCTGGGTTGCGGTCTTGGCATGGCCAGTCTGGTCATCAACGCGCGTGGCGGCGATATTCTGGCGACCGATTACCATCCGCGTGCGGAAGTCTTTCTGCACGACAACAGCCGGCGAAACGCCTTGACGGATACGCCCTTCCAGCGCCTGGATTGGCGCATGCCGAATCCCGATCTGGGAGTTTTCGATCTGATCATCGGTAGCGATCTGCTGTACGAGCCGGATCATCCGGTACTGCTATCGGAATTTCTGGCCCGGCACAGCGATGCCACGACGCGCATCATCATCGTCGATCCCAAGCGCCGTCTGCATGTGCGTTTCAGGAAGCGGATGGAAGCGGCCGGATTCACAAGCCAAAGTGATGCCGGAACGCCGGCGCAGTGGGCCGCGTTCGGTTTCAAGGGCGTGGTGCAACGCTTTGACTGTTTCAGTCCGTTCCGGTAATGGCCTTGGCAGCCTGTCCGGACCCCGATTTCAGTTATGATGAGAGTTGGTTGACGCATTTCGCGGGACGGAGAATGCCTTTTCATCGTCAATGCGCCCGGTCCTTGCCACTAGCAGCGTTCCAGCAACCATAGCATGGCAGGATCCCTCGGCAGTGGGTTGAAATTGCCTGAGCCAATCACTAATATGCGGAATATCACGCTACCTCTTTGGGGAAGTGACATCATTAATTTGGCCTATTAATAACTGATATTACCCAAAAGTGTTGTGATGGATACACGATATTTCATAGCCGATTTTCTGCTTTTCGCTAACAGCGAAAAAATGACCGCTAGTACCAATTTAATTAACATGATCCTGCCTCTGATATATAAGCTTAATTATTTGCCGATAGCGATGCTTAATCCATCGCTGCACCAGCTTATGCTCGATCATCTGGTCGTCCCTGCAGATTTACAACCCAAATGGTATCGGCCGGGGTCAGCCATCCCGGCCGCCGAACACTGACGCTGTTCAACTAGAAAAGGAGAAGCTCATGACCCAGAATCAGACTGTCCGTGAATTAATGCCGCTGACAAGTATTTCACGGCGCGCTATCGTGCTGATCACCACTATGGCCTTACTGCTGGCTGTAGCCTGTTCGCGTAAGGATGCCGACACAGCATCAACCGACGCTGTTGCAGTGGCGAATGCGGCCATCACTACCGTATATGCGGGCGGCGATATCCTCACCATGGCGGGCCGTGAGCCGGCTTACGCCGAGGCGCTCGCGGTGCGCGAGGGCAAGATCCTCGCCGTCGGCACACGTGCCGAGGTGGATAAAGCCGCGGGCGCCGGCGCGACGCAGGTTGACCTTGCTGGCAAGACGCTGGTGCCGGGTTTCATCGACACCCACGGCCACATGGTCTACTTCGGCAAGAACCTGATGGACGCCGACCTCGTGGGATCCGCCAACCTCGCAGAACTACTCACGCGTCTCAAGAAGCACGCCGAGACGGTGCCCAAGGGCGCGTGGATCGTCGGCTTCGGCTACAAGGCCGCAGGTCTCGCCGAGAACCGCACGCCGACCGCTGCCGAACTCGATCAGGTGAGCGCCAACCGTCCGGTGATGATCGTCGATTCATCCGGCCATCTCGGCTCCGCCAACTCGGCGCTGCTGAAGCTCGCGGGCGTCACGGCGGATACGCCGGACCCCGAGGGCGGCAACTTCACCCGCAAGGAAGGCAGCCGCGAGCCGCTCGGCCCCATGGAAGAGACGGCGCTCAATGCCGTGCGCGCACAGCGCCCTGCATTCACCGGCGAGCTCGCCGACCGTGCGATGAAAGCCGGCGCTGCCGAGTGGGCGAAGCATGGCCAAACTACAGCACAGGATTGCGGGCTCGGCCTTGGCAACGACGACATCGATCTTGTGCTTAACGCGATCGAGAAGAAACTACTGCCCATCGACCTCTATATTTGCGCCAAGGACTCGATCACCGATCAGGTGCTCGAGGCCGCTTATGGCGTGTCGCGCGCCTACGCGACGGACGAGGCGGGTGTCGCCCAGAAGCTACTCGACAAACGCCCCGACCTCAACAAGAGCTACATCAACCGCGTGCGCATGGGTGGTGTGAAGTACTGGCTCGATGGCAGCCTTGACACAGCCTGGTTCACCCAGCCATACACCAACAACCCGCCGGGCAAGACCGGCATCTACTCTGGGTTCCAACAGATTCCCGACGAGGTGCTACAGGCCGCGTTCGACCGCTTCTGGACCAGCGACATCCAGATCAACATGCATATGAACGGCGACGCAGCCGTCGAGCAGGCGCTACGCGCCATCGAGAAGGCCATCGAGAAACACGGCATGCGCGATCACCGGCCTGTGTTCATCCATGGCACCTACATGCGCCCTGACCAGATCGAGCGCATGAAGAAGGTGGGCGCAATTCCAACCTTCCTCTCCGCCGGTATCGTGACGGCGGGCGATGGCGTATTGCGGCTCTGGGGCGCCGAGCGTGCTAACAAGGCGGCCGCCGCGAACACCCTCGAGAAGTTGGGGTTGCCCTGGACGCTGTCGCATGATGCGCCGGTTACGCCCTCGCCCTCCGTACTGGCTCTCGTGGACGCCGCGGTAAACCGCCGCACGGCGAGTGGCAGCGTTATCGGCCCTGACGAGCGCGTGACTCCTTACGCCGCACTCGGTGCGGTTACACGCTCAGCTGCGTATCAGATTAAGGAGGACAAGAGTAAAGGTACGCTGGAGGTCGGCAAACTCGCCGACATGGTGGTGCTGTCGGCCAACCCGCTGAAGGTCGACCCAGCCACCATCAAAGACATCCAGGTGGTGCGGACCTTTAAGGAAGGGGTCACGGTCTATGAGGCCAAGCCCTGATGAGCTGCAGATCGCGCGTCGCCGTGCGGGGCGTGCTACTCGGCACGGTGCTGGTGTTTGGGGGCGGCATGGCGCAGGCGACGACACCCGCGTCCGCGCCTTCTGCTGAAGAGCTCGCCGTGCTCAAAGCCAAGCTAGTGGCGCAGCAGAACCTGCTCGAGTCGCAATTGCACCAACTGCGCGAGCAGCAGTCGCAGATCGATGAGCTCGAGCGGCGACTCGGCAGCACCGTGTCCGCTCCAATCGCCGCTGCAGAGGCTGCAACGAATGTTGAGCCCGCCCAGGCCGCGATCGCTGTGGCCGAGCCAGCGGCGATGCCGCCGCCGCTCGTTACCGCCCGCTATGACGGCGTCAGTGTCGTCATCGGTGGTTCGCTACGCACTACGGTCAACACCACCAGCGCGCGTATGCTGCCCGACGCCGCACCGTTCCTCGTACTCCCCTCGGTGCCGGGGGTGCGCGAAGGTACCACCAAGATTGATGCACGCCTCTCGACGCTTCTTATCGCCATCCGCGGCCGTGAGCTTGGTGGCTTCCAGCTTGGGGGTGTGATTCAGGCGCAGCTGTTCGACGGCGATCTGCTATCGGGCAAGTATGGTGTATACCCGGGGGTGGCCTACGTCGAGGCGGCTAACGATCGCTGGCGTTTTGCCGCGGGTCTGCAACCTGACGTCTTCAGTCCGAAAATCCCGCGGATGGTCGACAGCATGTCGGGCATGGCTGGGTCCGGCAATCCGGGTAATTCGATGAAGCCACAGTTGCGTGCTGAGCGCTTTATCAACACAGACACTGGAAAGTGGACGTTCCAGGGGGCGCTTGCAGATGCGCAGCCCTCCAACATCCAGCCACCGTCGCTTGCCTCTACCGAGAACACCGGACAGCCGAACTACGAGGCGCGTATCTCTTTTTCCCGCGGCACGGCGGATTCCGAAGCGTCTCTCGTGCCCTATCCGCAGTGGGAAGTAGGTCTATCTGGTGCCAACGGATCGTTCCGCAGCTTCTCGCTGTCCAACGCCTTCCCCGCCTACGACACGAATCTCTCAGGAATCGCAATCGAGGGCGCGGTGCGTATCGGTCAAAGACTGGGATTGCAGGGCGAGCTCTACCGCGGGCGCGCATTCGCACCCTATCTTGGCGGCATCTTCCAGACCGTGACTACAGATCGGGCGGCTGTGCGCAGCCAGGGCGGATGGGCCGAGATTGCTTGGTGGTGGCGTCCGACTCTGCATACCCACTTCGGCTACGGTCGAGATCGTGCATGGTCCAAGAATGGCGTGCAGCCGGAAGTGCGCTCCAACGAGACAACATTTGCCAACCTTTTCTGGGATCCGAGCCCGATGACTACGCTCGGACTCGAAGCGACCTGGCGTCGCACTGTGTATGAGGGTGATATCTACAACGAAGGCCTTGCGCTGATGTTATCGTCAGAGCTACGTTTTTGAATTCAGAGACTCTGGATCTGGGAAAGGACTACGGTCAACATGATGATGACTTCGTTGAGGCTGCGTTGATTGAATTCATCTTTCTGAAATATTCAACGACCTTAGCCTGTAACGCCCTGTCCGGACCCCGATTTCAGTTATGATGAGAGTTGGTTGACACATTTCGCGGGATGGAGAAGCTTTGATGGACAGACGTGATTTCCTGGCGGCTTCGGGCGCATCGCTCGGCAGTCTGATGATTCCCGGATTCGGCCGTGCTGTGGCCGCCGAAGCCCTTCTGGAAACGATGGACCCGGCCCGCAAGAAAGTGCTGGCCGACATCGCACTCGGTGCCGCTACCGCTGCCGGCGCCAGTTACTGCGATGTCCGCATCGGCCGCTATCTGCGGCAATCCATCACCACCCGCGAAAAGCGCGTTCAGAGCGTGCTCAACAGCGAATCCACCGGTGCCGGCATCCGCGTCATCGTCAATGGCACCTGGGGTTTTGCCGCCAGCAGCGATCTGAGCAATGACGGCATCGCGCGTGCTGCACGGCAGGCGGTGGCCATCGCCAAAGCCAACAGCGTGGCGCAGACCGAGCCGGTGCGTCTGGCGCCGGTCAAGGGCGTCGGGCAGGTGTCCTGGGCCACGCCGATCGGCCGCAACGCCATGGCGGTTCCGGTCAAGGACAAGGTCGAGCTGCTGCTCGGCGTGAATGCCGCGGCCATGGCCGCTGGCGCCAACTTCATCAACTCGCAGCTGTTCATCGTCAATGAACAGAAATATTTCGCCTCCACCGACGGTTCCTATATCGATCAGGACGTGCATCGCATCTGGCCGAACTTCAATGTCACCGCCATCGACAAGGCCAGCGGCAAGTTCCGCAGCCGCAATGCGCTGTCGTCGCCGATGGGCATGGGCTACGAGTACCTCGAGGGCGGTCGCAGTATCGCTCTACCAAACGGCCTTACTGCTTACAAAGACCGTTATGACATGCGCGAGGATGCCGAGCAGGCGGCACGGCATGCCCTGCAGAAACTCAAGGCACCCTCGGTCAAGCCGGGCAAGTACGACCTGGTACTTGATCCGAGCAATCTTTTCCTGACCATCCATGAAAACGTGGGCCACCCGTTGGAACTCGACCGTGTGCTGGGTTATGAAGCCAACTTCGCCGGCACCAGTTTCGCCACGCTCGACAAGCGCGAGCAGGGCTTCCGCTACGGCAGCGACATCGTCACCCTGTTCGCCGACAAGACCGTGCCGGGAACGCTCGGTGCCGTCGGCTATGACGATGAAGGCGTGCGCACCAAACGCTGGGATCTGGTCAAGGACGGCATTCTGGTCAATTACCAGGCCATCCGCGACCAGGCCCACATCATCGGTGAGGCCGAATCGCAGGGCTGCTGCTATGCGCAGAGCTGGTCGGATGTACAGTTCCAGCGCATGGCGAACGTTTCGCTGTCGCCGGGTAAAAAGCCCCTGAAGCCCGCAGACATGATCAAAAACGTCGAGAAAGGCATCTACATCCTCGGCCGCGGCTCATTCTCGATCGATCAGCAGCGTTACAACGCCCAGTTCGGCGGCCAGTTGTTCTATGAAATCGAGAACGGCAAAATCACCGGCATGATCGAAGATGTGGCCTACCAGATCCGGACCCCGGAGTTCTGGAACGCCTGCACCGCGATCTGCGATGAAAGCGATTTCCGGCATGGCGGGTCCTTCTTCGACGGTAAAGGCCAGCCGTCCCAGGTGTCGGCGGTCTCCCACGGTGCAGCCACCACCCGTTTCGACGGCATCAACATCATCAATACCGCGCGCTCACTCGGATGAGTCCCGCCGGCATGACTTATGGGCTATGCCAATGCCGTGCGGCCTTCTCTATGATGGGGATTCGCACGCCGTCGTCCGGCGGCGCGACCCCCTCTACAACCCAGGAGCACTGCGATGGATAGACGACATTTCTTGGCGGCATCGGGCATTGGCCTGAGCGGCTTCATGATTCCCGGCTTCGGCAATGCCGTGGCGGCCGAGGCATTGCTGACCAAAATGGATCCGGCACGCAAGAAAGTGCTGGCCGATATCGCCATGAACGCCGCAACCGCTGCTGGTGCCAGCTACTGTGACGTCCGCATCGGCCGCTATATGCGCCAATTCGTGATTACCCGCGAAGACAAGGTGCAGAACGTGGTCAACACCGAGTCCATCGGTGCCGGGGTCCGCGTCATCGCCAATGGCACCTGGGGCTTCGCGGCGACCAGCGACCTCAGCAATGCGGCTATCGCTAAAGCCGCCCAGCAGGCGGTCGCCATCGCCAAAGCCAATGCCAAGTCACAGACCAAGCCGGTGCAGTTGGCGCCGGTCAAGGGCGTCGGCGAGGTGTCCTGGGCGACGCCGATCAAGAAAAATGCGATGGAAGTGCCGGTCAAGGAAAAAGTTGATCTTCTGCTTTCCGCCAACAGCGCGGCCATGGCCGCCGGCGCCAATTTCGTGAACTCGATGCTGTTTCTGGTCAACGAACAAAAATATTTCGCCTCCACCGATGGTTCCTACATCGATCAGGATGTGCACCGGATCTGGCCGACCTTCACGGTCACCGCCATCGACAAGACCACCGGCAAGTTCCGCAGCCGTGACAGCCTGTCCTCGCCGATGGGCATGGGCTATGAATACCTCGACGGCGACCGCCACATCGAACTGCCCAATGGCCTGATGGCCTACAACGACCGCTTTGACATGAAGGAAGACGCCATTGCCGCCGCCAAGCAGGCGCAGTTGAAACTGAAAGCGCCCTCAGTCAAGCCCGGCAAGTACGATCTGGTGCTCGACCCTTCGCACCTCTGGCTCACCATCCATGAGAACGTCGGACACCCGCTCGAGCTCGACCGCGTGCTCGGTTACGAAGCCAACTATGCCGGCACCAGCTTCGCCACCATCGACAAACTGAAAGACAAGTTCAAATACGGCAGCGACCGGGTTACCCTGTTCGCCGACAAGGTCCAGCCGAACACTCTCGGCGCCGTCGGCTATGACGATGAAGGCGTCCGCACCAAGCGCTGGGATTTGGTCAAGGACGGAACATTGGTCAACTACCAGGCCATCCGCGACCAGGCCCATATCATCGGTGAATCCGAGTCGCACGGCTGCTGTTATGCCGACTCCTGGTCGAGTGTGCAGTTCCAGCGCATGGCCAATGTGTCGCTTGAACCGGGTAAATCACCGCTGTCGGTGGCCGACATGATCGAAAATGTCGAGAAAGGCATCTACATCATCGGCGACGGTTCGTTCTCGATCGACCAGCAGCGCTACAACGCCCAGTTCGGTGGCCAGTTGTTCTATGAAATCGAGAACGGCAAAATCAAGGGCATGGTCGAGGACGTCGCCTACCAGATCCGCACCCCGGAATTCTGGAGCGCCTGCTCGGCCATCTGCGACGAGCGCGACTACCGTTTCGGCGGTTCGTTCTTTGACGGCAAGGGCCAGCCCGGCCAGGTTTCCGCAGTCTCGCACGGTTCCAGTACCGCGCGCTTCGACGGCATCAACGTCATCAGCACGGCCCGGTCCCTGGGCTAACCGACCTCACTACAGGAGCAAGCATCCATGAGCATGTATACGGAACAACAGGCCAAAGCGATCCTCGACAAGGTCATCGCGCTGAGCAAGGCCGACGAATGCACCGCCACCCTCGGCGGCGGCATCAACGGCAACATCCGCTTCGCGCTGAACAACGTGTCCACCAGCGGCATCGTCACCAATGCCGAACTGGCGGTGCAGGTCGCGTTCGGCAAGCGTGTCGGCGTCGCTACCATCAACGAGTTCGATGACGAATCACTGGCGCGCGTGGTCCGCCGTGCCGAGGAACTGGCGCGCCTGGCGCCCGAGAACGAGGAGTTCGTTCCGGCCATCGGCAAGCAGACCTATAAGCCGACGCCGACCTATAACGCCGGCATCGCCGCCATTACCCCGGAATACCGCGCGCAGGTCGCTGCCGATTCGATCAATCCCTGCAAGAACGACGGCCTGATCGCCGCCGGCTTTCTGTCCGACAGCGTCGGCTTCTTCGCTTCGGCCAACAGCAATGGCAATTTCGCCTATCAGCAGTCGACCGGTCTGGATTACACCTGCACCGTGCGCACCGAGGACGGCACCGGCTCCGGCTGGGTCGCCCGCAATGCCGGCAGCCTCGACGACTTCAAGGCCTCGCGCGAAATCCAGACGGCCATCCAGAAAGCCAAGGGCTCTCGCGGCGCGAAAGCATTGGAGCCGGGCAAGTACACCGTTATTCTGGAACCGGCGGCTTCGGCCGGCTTGATTTCCTTCATGATAAACGGCTTCGATGCCCGCCAGTCCGATGAAGGCCGCAGCTTCCTGACCAAGAAGGGCGGCGGCAACAAGCTCGGCGAGCAGGTGTTCGATCCGCGCGTCAGCCTGCATACCGATCCGTGGAATCCGGATGTGCCGGTGATGCCCTGGGACGGCGAGGGTCTGCCGCGCGAGAAGATGACCATCATCGACAAAGGCAAGGTGTCCTATCTCGAGTATTCCCGTTACTGGGCCAAGCTCAAGGGCAAGGAAGCCAAGGGCTCGCCCGGCAACCTGATCATGGCTGGCGGAACCAAGTCCACCATGGATCTGGTCAAGGGCACCGCGAAAGGGATTCTGGTCACCCGCACCTGGTACATCCGCATGGTCGATCCGCAGACCGTGCTGTTGACCGGTCTGACCCGCGACGGCACCTTCTACATCGAGAACGGTGAAATCAAATACCCGATCAAGAACTTCCGTTTCAACGAGTCGCCGGTGATCATGCTCAACAACATCGAAGAACTCGGCAAGCCGATCCGCCTCGGCGACGATGAATCGCCGTTCGTGATGATGATTCCGCCGATGAAAATCCGCGACTTCACCTTCACGTCCCTGTCGGACGCCGTGTGACGCCCCGGGAGCCGGCATGGACCGTGCCGACTTCCTGCGTTTGATGCTCGGCGGTGCGGCCATGGCCGCACTGCCGCGCGAGGCCGCCGCAGGCCCCGAATACGATTTCCGCTTCACCCGCCTGATGTACGAGTCCGGGGACTGGGATGTGGATGCGCGTATGCCGTCCAACATCATTACCTCGCTGATCGATTACACCAGCCTGCGGGTCGACCCGAAAGAACACGTCATCGCCCTGTCGGACCCGAAAATGCGGCTGGCGCCCTTCTGCTATCTGGCTGGGCACAAACTGGTCCAGTTCAGTCCAGCCGAGCGCCGTAACTTCGAAGCCTATCTGCGCAGCGGCGGGTTCATGTTCGTGGACGACTGCAACCACGACATCGATGGCCTGTTCGCCAAATCCTTCGAGGCCCAGATGGCTTCCATTTTCGGACCGAAGGCGCTACGCAAGATTCCCAATACGCACCCGCTGTACTCCAGCTTCTTCCGCTTCAGCGAACCGCCGACCACCAGTTTCGAATTGAATGGCTGGGGCGACGATATCGTGCATGATTACCTCAAAGGCATCGAATTCGACGGCCGTCTCGGCCTTCTCTACAGCAACAAGGATTACGGCTGTGAGTGGGATTACGATTGGCGCAACAAGCGCTTCCTGGCCGAAGACAACACCAAGTTCGCGGTCAATATCGTGATGTACGCCCTGAACGCCTGATGCCATATAACCCCAACCGGAAATGCCCGCCATGACCAGTACCGAAGCCGATATCCAAGCCACCCTCAAACAGCTCGGCGAGCTGCGTGCCGCCATCGGCAAGGCCATCGTCGGCCAGGATGCGGTGGTCGAACAACTGCTGATCGGTCTGCTGGCCGGTGGCCACTGCCTGCTTGAAGGTGTGCCTGGGCTGGGCAAGACCCTGCTGGTGCGCTCACTCGGGCAGGCACTGGCGCTGTCGTTCCGGCGGATCCAGTTCACGCCCGATCTGATGCCGAGCGATATCCTCGGCACCGAAATTCTGGAAGAAGACCATGGCACCGGCAAACGTCATTTCAAATTCCAGCCCGGTCCGGTATTCACCAATCTGCTGCTGGCCGACGAGCTCAACCGCACGCCACCGAAAACCCAGGCCGCCCTGTTGGAGGCCATGCAGGAACATACCGTCAGCTATGCCGGGATCACTCATGCGCTGCCGGAACCGTTCTTCGTGCTGGCGACCCAGAATCCGCTGGAGCAGGCCGGAACCTATCCGCTGCCGGAAGCGCAGCTCGACCGTTTCCTGCTGCATATCCGTGTCGATTATCCGAGCGAAAACGAAGAGCGCGACATCCTGATGCAGACCACCGGCAGCGGCTCTTCCCGCGTGCCGATGGTGATGGCCGGCGAAGCCGTGCTCGGTCTGCAGAAGCTGGTGAGGGAAGTCCACATCAGCCCCGACATGCTGGTCTGGATCAATCGTCTAGTCCGCGCCAGCCGACCGCAATCCCAAACGCCGGGCATCGGGCAATGGGTCAAATGGGGCGCCGGTCCGCGTGCCGGGCAGGCGCTGGTGCTCAGTGCCAAGGCGCGTGCGCTGATTCACGGCCGCTTCGCCGTCACTGAAGATGATGTGCGTGCATTGGCGCCGCCGGTGCTGCGCCATCGCCTGCTGTTGACCTTCATGGCCGAAGCCGAACAGAAAAGCGCCGACGATGTGGTGGCCCTGCTGTTGGCAGCGGTCCCATACCCGCGCTGAGCCGTAAGGCTATGGCCGGACCCGATTTGATTCCCGCCGATGTCCGGGCGCGCCTGAAAGGCTTGCGTCTGGTGTCACGGCGGGTGTCCGGCGCACTCGGCATCGGCCAGCATCACAGCCGTTCGCGTGGCGCCGGCATGGAATTCGCCCAATATCGCGCCTATGAACCCGGCGATGAGCCGCGCCAAATCGACTGGAAGCTGTATGCGCGCTCCGATAAATTTTTCGTGCGGGAATCCGAGCGCGACAGTCCCTTGGCTGCCTGGGTCCTGCTCGATGCGAGTGCTTCGATGGCGCAGTCCGACGCCG
>Ga0315903_10004405_pt1 | contig 18871 bp, 17 predicted proteins | sample LakEriMetagenome_7_FD_203524 | JGI IMG/M metagenome (GOLD analysis project Ga0315903, IMG submission 203524) | Freshwater fungal communities from buoy surface, Lake Erie, Ohio, United States - Buoy 2 MA119 | ecosystem: Environmental > Aquatic > Freshwater > Lake | place: USA: Lake Erie, Ohio...
GGGCCTGCCGCGCCATCTGATCGACAGCCGCGTGGAATCAGCCCCAGAACAGGCCCAAACAGGGCATCAGCGTCTGGCGGAGCCGACAGCCCCCTCAGGCGCTGCGGCCAGGGCCATTGGCACCGCCAGACCGGCGGGGCCTCAGGGGTGCCGCCGGCCGCCACTCGAGCCCGCTGCGTTCGATTTCGGCGACTCAGAGCGGATTTTGACCGTGTGCAGGCATCATGGTGGCCCGGTGACGCTTCACGCTCCATGGTCCTGATTCTCGGCATCAATGCCTTTCATGCCGACGCGGCGGCGGCCCTGGTTCGTGATGGCGAGATCCTTTCCGCCGTGGAAGAGGAACGCTTTCTACGGATCAAGCATTGGGCCGGGTTCCCCGCCGAGGCGATCGCCTGGTGCCTTGAGGATGCTGGTGTGGGCCTTGAGGATCTGGACCACATCGCCATTAACGCGCTGCCATCGGCCCATCGTTGGCGCAAGATTGCCTACACCCTGGCACAGCGACCTGATCCACGCTTTCTCGTGCAGAGATGGAAGAACAAGCGCGAGAGGGCTGGCCTTGCCGGCCAATTGCAAAAAGCCTTTCCCGGCCAGAGCCCTCGGGCTGAACTGCACTTTGTTGAACATCACCGCGCCCATCTAGCCTCCGCATTTTTCGCCTCACCCTATGAAGAAGCCGCTGTCGTCTCGGTCGATGGCTTCGGCGACTTTGCCAGCTGTGCCTGGGGCTATGGCAACGGCACAGAGCTGCATTTGGATGGCCAGGTCTATTTCCCACACTCTCTCGGGGCATTTTACACTGCAGTTACGCAATATCTAGGATTCCCTAATTATGGAGATGAATACAAAGTCATGGGCCTGGCACCCTATGGCAAACCGCTCTATCTCGATCGCTTACGCAAGGTTATCAAAACACTACCGGATGGACGTTTTGAACTCGATATTCGCTACTTCCGCCATGCAACCGAGAGGCTGCCCCATCAGTGGAGTCAGGGTAGCCCGGTTGTTGGTCAACATTGGTCTCCCCTGTTTGAGGAACTGCTTGGAGCCGCACGCCAGCCCGATCAGCCTTTGCTACAACATCATCGCGACATCGCCCGCTCCGCCCAAGCCCTCTACGAAGAGGTATTTTTCAATCTTTTGAATGCGGTGCATCGCCGGCATCCGGTCGACAATCTTTGCATCGCTGGTGGCTGTGGCGCCAACTCGGTCGCCAATGGCAAGGTGACGCTGCACACGCCATTCCGACAGGTTTGGGTGCAAGCGGCCGCTGGCGATGCGGGAGGCGCACTGGGGGCCGCTCTCGATGTGTGGCATCGCCTTTCAACGCGACGCTCATCACCGATGACAACTGCCTATCTCGGCCGCGCCGCCAAATCTGGTGAAATTGAAACCCTTTTGGCCGAGCCAGAGGTCAAACAAGCGCTGGCAGACGCGGGTTGTCAGCAAGTGACGCTGGCTGATGATGAACTGTGCGGGCAGGTCGCGCAAGCGATCGCAGCGGGGGAGGTGGTTGGCTGGTTTGAGGGCAGAATGGAATGGGGCCCGCGAGCCCTCGGCCATCGCTCCATCCTCGGCGATCCTCGTCGCGCCGACATGAAAGACATTCTGAATCTCAAGATCAAGCGTCGTGAATCATTCCGTCCATTTGCGCCATCCGTGCTGCGGGAAGCAGTCGCCGACTGGTTTGAGCTCGATGGAGATGTCCCCTTCATGATGCAGGTTTATCCGATCCGCGCGGAGAAACGCACGCTCATCCCGGCGGTAACCCATGTTGATGGCACAGGCAGACTCCAGACTGTGACCGCAAAAGACAACCATCGCTATTACAATCTTATTCACTCCTTTAAGGAACTGACAGGTGTGCCGATGGTGCTCAACACCTCATTCAACGAGAATGAACCCATCGTCGCTTCACCACGCCAGGCGCTGCAATGCTTCTTGCGCACACGCATGGATGTGCTTGTGCTGGACCAAATCCTCATCCGTAGGACTTGAGTGATGCGGGCACTGTCTGGTAGGTGATCGAACACATTCATGAACTATTTGGAGTGATGGCATCCCTCACTAGATGCTGGCTTGCTTCGATGATCGTGCCGCAAACCTGATCAGCATCAAAGATCCACAGACGTGGTCGAAGCAACGCCGCTGGGGTTCATGTTCCGCCTAACCCCCTGCCTGGAACACGAGGACAAAAGCCATGGCGAGCTGGAAACTCCTACAAGCGGCTACGATTCAGCAGTGCAACAAGAGACGAGCCAGAGGCCGATCGAACGGCAATGCTGCAAGCCTCGGGAAGGTGGCCGATCATTTGCTGAAGGATGGCCACCACATGCCAGCTCGCGGATAAAGTAGATTGCGATTACGCGCCAACCACCTCCGCCAGGGCATACACCCGTTGATTTGATCCAAGTGGTAACCAAGCAGCAGATCACCAGCCAGAGCGCCAGCGTTCGCCTCAGCCATCCACTGCACCGACCAAGCTACGGCTGTTGCCCTATCCTGGAGCTTCCAGCCCGCTCCTGGCACGTCTGCAGAGGCTTCTCCATCCCATGAACCAAACCAGATCCTTGGGACAGGTTCCCCTCACATGGTTTCAACAATCACGGGAGTGGTTGATACAGCAGTGGATGAATCGGCCCCCAGCCACACCTCGCAACCTTTGGCTGTTGATTGCGGCAGTTACTGCTACGCAGAATATTGCCGTTTTCCATACGAGCCAGAACGCCAATGACACTGTCTATGCACTACTTGTCTGGGGAGGTGCCGTTATTTGCATGGAAGACCAGATTGAAAGTCTCGAGCCCCGACCAAGCCTGCTCAGCCTTGTGCTGGGGACCACTCTCTTAATTCTGATTCTCGCGCGCACTGCCGTTGTCGTGCACTGGGAAGGAATCGTGTTTGCGGTGCCACCATTTGCAGGATTGGGGCTCGCCTTACTATGTTTCCCGATTCGGCAGATACTTAGACTTCGCGACTCTTTGCTAACCTTACTTTTAATACCCGCCTATTCGTTGCTCATGAGATTGCTCCCTGAGGAGCCTATTTCATTGCTTACAGCCAAGATAGCCGGACTTTGGCTGCAGTTCATCGGCTATGACGTAGTTGTCCAAGGTCGCTCGGTTATGATCCCTGGGGGCGGGGTTAAAGTCTTAGCTGCATGCAATGGACTCGACATGATGTCTCAAATCGTCTGTGTTAGTGTCGTGTTCCTTCTCGCTTTCCCGATACGCTCCACACTGAGCCGCATATGTTTACTGCTTTCGGCTCCAATCGTTGGTCTCTTATCAAACTCATTTCGAATTGCGATTTTGACAGTTTGTACTTCGCTTGGCAATAGCAAAGGGTCACCCGTGTTTAAGTTCTTTCACGAGGATGCCGGATCCCTGGTGTTTTCTGGTATTGCCGTGTTCATTTTTGGCTGGCTATACCTCATGGTACTGGAGAGAGAACTTACGTCATTAGAAGCAAACCAACAACCCAAGCCAGAATGAATGATGCAAGTTAACAAGACTTTACTCAGGCGATGGTACATTGGTCTTGCGTGCTTTTCAACGCCCTTGGCCTTGCTTGCCATTGCCTTTCCACGCTGGCCGAGAGCCTTAGATCTCAATGCCGAAGCCCTGGACTCTCGTCTCAATTCTGCTGGCTTTCAGATTCAACGGCTCCCCTCTCGTGCTCCAACCCGAACCTATGATCTTGCAAGCTCGCAGCAAATCATCTGGAAACTTGCCAATGGACAAGAACTGAGCTTGATGCGAGCAACGAGTCGTGAGCATCTGAATTTCCAATTAGCTTTTTTGACGAGAGCTCAACCAAAACTTCAACTCAATCAACGACAGTTAAGCACAGATCCTATGCCATTTGCCAGGGGCCATCAAGACAAAAGGAATATGATTCAGACTTGTATTGTGATTGGCGGCAAAGGAAAAGGCGAACTGGGTGTCTCCCATGAACAGTTAAATAATGTACAATCTCGTTTCACTTCATCGTTAACTGATCGTATTGCTACATTCCTAGTGATGGCGCCGCCCTCTAGAAATAGCTGTGTGGTGGCAACACTATCTTCACAACGAACCTCCCCTGAACCAGACATATCGCTGTTTAAGAACCTAATTCATACGATTATTCCTGACTTAGTTCGCCACGATTCTACCCGCTCACCTGGTCCCTTGGTTTAGTTATGGTCTTTCGTCGTATCTTGCGTCGATCTGGCGCAGACAAGCCTGATCAGCCATCCTCTGAGACCAAATCATCGCCACTGCCCCTCCCCTACAGCTGGATTCTTTCAAATCAGCTTGCGATTGGCCCAATGCCTCAGAGACCCAATCATTGGGATCAGCTTCAACAAGCAGGTTTTCAAAGCCGGTTTAGTTGTTGTTATCCTGAAGAAGAAAAGCTTGGTGCGACAATACCTGAGGGATGGAACTGTAGCGGTATTGCACTTCCAGATCACCGCGAACAGGAACCCCTAGAATCTGATCGCCTGATTTTAGCGATTCGTTCTGCGGAAATGCTGGTACGTCAAAGTAGTCCGACTTACTTACACTGCCTTGCGGGTCGCGAACGTTCCTCTTTGATGGCAGTTGCACTTACCTCACTGATCAAAGAGATAGACATTTTTGAAGCATTGGATTGGGTCAGGCGCTGCCATCCGGTTGCTAGTCCGCTTTATGATCAACTAGAGCTACTAGATCAAGTATTGCGTCAGCTAAAGTCATAATAGTTTAGCGACTTTTTCCTATAAGCATCCCCAAAATCCAGCCTTCGCTTCCCTCACCCGTTGATTGTTTTTATGTAACCAGAAGTAAGGCAGTTGCCAGAAGCAAGCAAAGCAAGTCAGCAGTTGTTGACTGAGATAAGATCTATCTTCGTGCCAGATATGTTGTGAACCAGTCGGCTGAGCTCGCATCTGAGCAAGGAACTTGTTGACGACACTTGAAAAGACTGACGTCAGCTGGATTGGCTGAGTGAGCCTCACTGATTAGTCTGCGAGGCGTTAGCACCGCAGACTAATCGAGCGTTTTGCGAAGCGACCTTGATTGGCCTCGTTATTTACCGATACGTCTACGAATCCAATCGAATGGGCCCGAAGAGTTGGCATCATTAGACTGGCTGTTTGACATCGAAGTGGGTTGATCGCTGCTGGCGGTTGCTCGGATATCAGATGTAGATGTGGATGCTCCTGTTGATTTCGCCTGGCCCGCCTTGGTCTCAGAAGGTTGGCCAGGTCGTCCAGCCGTGAGATAGCTATCACGGTAACGGTTGTGGACATAGGTATCTCGGTAACGACGTGCGAAGTTTTTCAGACCCGCAGCGTAGGAGCCATAGCCTGTATTGCCATAACTTGTAGCATAGCTGTAATGATAGTAGTATCCATATTCATAACCATAATCATTAAGCCGGCTTGGGAAGGTAACCTGATTGCAAATTAGGCCTAAAACATCAACACCCGTGGCCTTGATCCGACGTGCAGCCTGAGGGGCGAGATCCCTACTGACCTTGCCTAGGCCAACTAAGAAGAGAATACCGTCAAGTTTCTCGCCGAGCAGAATCGGGTCTGCAAGCATCAAACATGGTGGTGTATCGAAAATTACGATGTCATAACCAGGTAATTGCCGAATCTCTTCAACAACCTCATTACAACGACTGGAGTTTAGTAGCCTTGCTGGGTCGGGAGGCTTCGGACCCGCAGGGATAACATCGAGATTGTCTTGAATAGATTGAACCAAGGATGACGCTTTGATCGAGGGATCAGAGAGGAGCGAGGAGATGCCCTCACCTTGATCAACTCCAAGATATCTATTTTGCATGGGCAAACGCATATCAGCGTCGACAATCAGTACTTTCATGCCCAAATCAGCGAGTGTTCGAGCAAAAACTGTCACTGAGGTTGATTTACCTTCGCCTTGCGTGGAGGAAGTAATGCCCACTAGGCGGATGTTTCTATCGGCACGAAGCAATCTGAACGTTGTGAAAAGGCTTCGCAGGGATTCCTTAATCGCAAAGCGTTCACTCGATGACATCTTTGAAATACTGGTGGTGATGTCTGAGTTTGGGGAGAGGGGAAGAAAAGGAATAAGACCTAACACAGGCAGCTGAAGCTCTCGTTCAACCTCCATAGGAGTATGAAAGACGTGATCCGTTCTTTCCCGCAACACAGCCGCACCAAGTCCAGCAATCAATCCGAGCAAAACAGCCCTGAGCAGATTGCGCCTTACATCGGGCTCGACTGGAACATCGCCGAATTCAGCTGGCGAGATAACTTGCCAGGGGGTTGTGGAACGTGCTATTTCAAGGCGGTAGCGTTCACGGGATTTTATATAAGACGCATAATTATCCCTGGCAACAGTTAGCTTTTGCTGAAGGTCATCATACTCCTTGATTTTTCTCGGGCTTGTCTTAAAGTTTTGGGTAAGCAGAAAGATCTGACGGTTCAGTTCGTCTTGCTGGGCCGTATTGGACAACAACTGAGACATCAGCGAATCAAGGTATTGGCGCTGAATGACAGGAAGGAGCTTGTCACGACGGGCCTTGATGGCCTGAATTGTGGGGGAATCTTCTCGGTAAGTGGAACGAGCTGTTGCCAGTTCTTGCTCGATCCCAAAAAGATTATCGGAAGGGGTGCGGGAACCGGAACCTTGCACTGTTGCCGAGCTGGAACCCGTATCTGTTCTTGGAGCCGTAGCGAGGCTGGTTGGACCGAGCAGCCGTTCAGCACTAGGGGCGCCGCTAGAATCAAGTTTTAATCGTCCCGCTTTGACAGAAGAAATTTCACTTTGCAATTTTGCTTGTTCAACTTGTAATGTACGTAGCTGACCAACCAGCGCATCACGGCTTGATTGAATGCTGGATCCTTGCGCACTTGGCTCTAGAAAGCTGTAGCGCTCCCGGAAATTACGGAGCTCAGCTTGAAGCTTTTCAACGCGTGCAAGCAACTCTGGAGCCTGGGAATCCAAAAAGCGAACGCCCGAGTCGAGAGTGGCTTGACGCTCTGACAAAGAGAAATTGGTGTAGATTTTGGATAACTGTGCCAGGATGGCTCGGCCTTTGGCAGGATCACGCCAGCGAAGATTGATATTCAGCACATTTTTAACGTTGTCGGCGGCCAAGCCGATGCGCAGATTAGATATAACTTCGGGGACTGAGACCCCCTGTTTAACAGACAGATCACGTAGCAATAATGGACTGCGCAGCAGCACGACGAGTGAGGGAATATCTGTATCTGGAACGGTAGAGGCGATCTCCCCAACCGTTCCATCACCACCACTGTTGCCCCGTTTACCGGCATCAAAAGGACTGCTGATCTGTAGCTGGAAACCTCCTTCGTAAACGGGGCTGAAGATCCTCTGACGGATGGTGTCTATAGCTAGGGCCCCTGTGACCAGAACAAAGACGAATAGGAAAATACCTTGCCTACGTTTGACTGTTCGCAGCAATCCAGATGCGCCAGACGACTGTTCATCGCCCTGGGGGGACATGAATGGACTGACATCCGGGTTACGGCCTCGCCCAGCTCGGTCCGCTGCGAGGGGTTGCCCCAGGGGGTCTGATGCTTGAGGGTTCAAGGGTTGGCCCGTTGGAGCACCGGTTGTGGTCACGCCTTTGCTGAGTGTCTCACTACGGTCATCTTACGACAAATCCTGGGGCTACACACGGCGGCGGAGTCTCTTGACCTCATCAGCTACAATGGTGAGCGACTGCAGTGGGTTTTTCAGATTCCGATGCAAGTGACGCAAGGCGCCATGCCCCGGCGAGGGATGCCCTCAAACCCGATCGCTCTGGTCCAGAGCATCAGCTCGGCAGCTTTACTGCTCTCATTGGCGCTGCCGAGCGCGGCGCTTCCCTCCTTCCAACAGCCCCCTGTCCCTGGTCAATCCTCGCGCCTGCAGCAAGCCCCCAAAGCCGTACAGCGTTACGACCCTGACCTGTATGTGCTCGGTCCTGGCGACCAACTGCAACTCATCTTTCTGGATCCAACCGCAGCCGGCTTGGGCAGCTCATTTGCAATTCTCAATGATGGCACCGCAACGCTTTCCCTGCTTGGCACTGTTCAGCTAACAGGTTTAACGATTGGCCAAGCGAATCGCTGGCTCACATCACTTTACTCCAAGCAATTGCTACGGCCAAACTTATACCTGAATATTACCAATCCTAGGCCGATGTCTGTTACAGTGCTCGGAGAGGTCCAAACTCCCGGGCTTTATCAGCTCAACTCGCAGGGCGAATCAAGTGCCGTGCAGGGTTCAGCTGTTGGATCGCCAGGCTTTCCGACCGTGGTCACTGCCATCCAAAAGGCTGGAGGCATTACACTTAATGCAGATGTGCGTCAAGTTATTTTACGCAGGATGCTGCCAGGAACGAGCGGCTCGCAAAAACAAATCGATCTCAACCTGGCTGAGTTGCTGCAAATTGGCAATCAGTTACAGAATCCACGGCTTTTCGACGGCGACACAATCATAGTCACGAAAGCTCCTCAGCAACTACCGCAAGAGCTGATGGAGCTGAGTGCAACCAATTTAACACCTCAAACGATTAGCGTTAACGTCGTAGGCGAAGTAAAAGCGCCCGGGCGTATTTCACTACCAGCAAATTCTCCGCTCTCAACCGCGATACTAACTGCTGGTGGACCGAACAACTGGCGTGCCAATAACGGTCGTATTGAGCTGCTTCGAATTCAGCGGAACGGATCGGCTACACGCGAATCATTCGCGTTGGATTACAGCAAAGGAGTTCTCGCCGGGGAAAATCCTCCGCTCAAAAATAATGATACGTTGATTGTACACCGCAGCTTGTATGGGAAGTCCATCGATGTGATCAATCAAGTCATTGTCCCCTTGAGCACAATAGGAAGTTTTTGGAACCTCTTCAATAATTATCGCTAGCCCGAAATTCCCCCAAGCCTCCTGAAATCTCTGAATTTCAGCAATGGTCGATTGAACCGCTATCTATCTCTACATTGCAAACAATTGACGGCGCCGACATCCTACGCCGCAACTTTCAGCATATTTATCTACAATCCAGTTCTTCATGCTGCCCAGTGCTTACACAAATCTGACGCACAGCAGCCGCCAAATAGCTTGGGAGATCCCTCTCTAGCCGGCCCTTTTCACCCCTTAGCTGTCGCTTGATCGCAGCACGATCCCAGCGAGATCCTTCTGGGAGCTGATCCTGTGTTGAGCGTCCAGTTTTCGGTTAGTCTCACATGACGCTTCTACCTCTGACCTGAGCACCGCGATGCAACCCCCGCATAGCTCCAAGCGCTCCCGCTCATTCCAGCGTTACGCATCTGGGATTCCGGCCATCGGCTGGGCCCTCCTGAGCCAGTCGATCTGGCTACCGCTCCTGGCCATCGATGCCCACGATCGCTGGCAGTCCCGCGTGCGTGAACTCACGCCTGAAGTTGCATCGCCTGAACCTCCGGCGCAGGCCAACCTTGCAAACCCTGCGGTCGCTGGTCGATCACGGCTCGAGGCGGGCCCGCTGTTGGCGTCGAGTCAGCGCGATCGAGATCCGCTGCTTGACCTCGGCGTCGCCCGATCCCTGGAGGTTTCCTCGGGGGCTCCACAACCCAGCCGCACAGCCAGCAAACCATCACCGTTGCTCCCGTCCCGCTCAACCGGCAGCCATCAGCCTTCGCTCGACTCCGCGCGGCACACGGCAACGCACGCACCGAAGCAGAGGGTGGCGACATTCAGTGCTTCCGGTTCCCTGCCATTTGCATTGTCTGCCCCCCGGTCGCCACTGTCGGTACCCTCCCTCCGCCAGCCCCCGGGGAGTTCCATGCTGGCGCTGGCAACCCGCTCAAGCAGCAACTCCGTTGAGGATCCGTTAGCGGCCCTTCCTTCGGCCTGGAGAGAACCGATGCGGAGGGCTCTACAGCAGCTTCCGGCCGCCACGAAGGGATCAGCCTCCCTCCAGGCCGCCCGAGTGATCTACGTTCCTTCCGAACGCATCTCAGCCCCGGCAACCGTGCCATTGGCCATCCAACCTGATGGCAGCTTGGACATCTTCAGCCGACCAGCTGACCCGCTTGTGATTGAGGAGCTCCGCAACTGGTCGAATCGCCAACCGCAGGCGGCCAAGGGAAAGATTGCGCCGGTCGTGATCCATCTGAGCCCGATCCCCAAAGCGACCACCGCCATGGTTTCACCGCCGAGTTCGGCGGCCTCCCAACTGCGGATCGCTACCCCGGAACCCCGGCTGGGCATTCCCTCCGCCGCTCCTCGTCCCCGGCCTCTCCCCCCTGCCGCCACATCTCGCGCAACATTCCTGACGCCGCCACCACCGCTGCCGCCGTTGCCCACTGAACAAGTGGCCAAGCCGAAGATCCCTTCGGTGGACTCCGGCGCTGCGCCCACCAAGCTCACGCTCGACCCCGGCAGCCAAGCTGCGAGCAATACAGCCAAACCAGCCCAGCCTCGAACAATCCCCGCTGCTGCGGCTTCCGTTCCCGAACCAAGCACCGTCGTCGCCCCGGAACCCGCCGCTGTCGTCAGCGCCGCCCCTGATTCAGCTGCAGCTTTGAACAGCGCCGCTTCGGCTCCGTCAGCTCCGGCCAGCTCGGCCCCAACACCATGAGATTCGCGCTTCCCGTTACCCTCTTGCCCTTGCTTTTGGCCTGGGGAGCTGGGCCCGCCTGGTGCCAGGCAGTAGCAGCTATCCTCCCTGGCCCAGCGGCCTGGACGCCCGCCGGCAGCTTGGCCTCCCCTGGGGGATGGACAACCAGCGCGGCCGCCATGAACGCCCGCACGAACTGGTCCACCTCAGGCATGTTCACGCCACCCGCACCATGGCATGTGGTGACCGATCTCAAGCCCCTGTCCCTCGGTTCGATCCCCCCCGGGTCAAGGTCTTCCGGTCCTGGCCAGGTTGCTTCTCCAAAACCCGGCATCGCACCTTGAGGGGAACGGAACAACGGCTGTGAGATCAACTTGGCGCTTGTTCAGCGACAAAGCTGCCAAGCGCCAAGCATGGTCTCCAACCAGGGGAAGCCAGCGGAGCGTCAACGCCGATGCGGCACTGGGTGGAGCACAGCTGCGGGGCTTTGTGGCTGAGCAGGTCTTGGATTGATGGCCTTGGTTTGCTGGCCTTGGCTGTAGATACCTGGTGCCTGGCCATCCGCCTTGCCGGGTCCCGTTTGGGATCCGCTCAAGCGAGGTCTTCCAGGTGCTCCAGGGCCTGCGTGATGGCCACGAGCTGCTCCTGGTCGTAACTCCAACGACGCAGCATGGCAAGGTCGTCGAGCACCGCCTGTTGCGCTGCCGGCTGTTGCGCTGCCGGCTGTTGAGCAGCTGGCTGTGGCAAAACCGCGACCGGCTGCTCTTGGCTGTGCTCAGGCTTGAACCTGGATGCCGCCAGCATGGGCTGAAGCCGCCGCCTGACCGCTTCGGGCTGGAGTAAGCCCAGCAACTCCCAGGCCCGCCGCTGCACCCTCTGGGACCCCTCCAGCTGAAGTTGATCGGCGTGGCGGGCATGGTGCACCGCCATCGCTGAGCTCATCACCAGGTTGCGAACCGTCAGATCCACCACCGTGTCGCCAGCCTGGCGCAGGGCCTCCAGCAACGCTTCTGGCTGACGATCCAGCAGAGGAATCTCGCTGGTCATGGCCACCACAAAGAATCCCCTGGCGCCATCGCGATCCGTCACCAGTGCCGCCACCCGGTCTGCCAACACTTCATCGCTGAGCTCTCCCGAGTCCCAGCTGGGCAGCCAGGCAGCGCTCTGCTGCATCGACTCCACAAAACGATTCTGGCTGGACGTGGTGGCTTCCTCTCGCACGGGGGGTCGGGTTGCTGGCAGTGTTGAGGTTATGGAGTTTTCATCCCGTTCCGGCAGCCACCTCGAGGATCTAAGCGGCCTGGCCGGCGCCGTCTCGTCCAATCCCCAGGAGGAGCTGGACGACCAGCCATCGGTGGCCAGCCCGGGCCCGGTTCCAGCCGCCGCGGCAGCGGAGGCGGAGGATGAGGAACAGGAGGCTGCGGCGGAGGCGGCTGAGGCTGAGGCGGCGGCGGAGGCGGAGGCAGTGGAGGCTGCGGCTGCGGCGGAGGCAGTGGAGGCGGCAGTGGAGGAGGCGGCTGAGGATGCGGCGGCTGAAGAGGATGCGGCGGAGTTTGGCGCCGGCGTGCCGCCGCGATCCCCCGCGATGGTGCCCGCCGCGAGCGGCTCGCCCTCAGCCGAGGCTCTCCCGGGGGGCTACCGCTCCGGGTTCGTAGCCCTGATCGGGCGCCCGAACGTGGGCAAATCCACCCTGCTCAACCAGCTCGTGGGCCAGAAGGTGGCGATCACCTCCCCCTTGGCCCAAACCACCCGCAACCGCTTGCGCGGCATTCTCACCACCGACTCAGCCCAGCTGGTGCTTCTCGATACGCCCGGCATCCACAAACCCCACCATCTGCTGGGCCAGCGGCTGGTGCAAAGCGCCCGGGGCGCAATCGGAGAGGTGGATGTGGTGCTGCTGCTGTTGGATGGCAGTCAGCCGGCTGGACGCGGCGATGCCTTCATCGCGGAGTTATTGCAGCGGAGCGGCCAACCGGTGCAGGTGGCGCTGAACAAGATGGACCAGGCTGGCGGCGATGCCGACGCCAACGCCGCCAGCTACGCCGCCATGTTGGCTGAGGTGGGCGATCCCACCTGGCCCGTGCACCCCTGCAGCGCCCTGACGGGAGCCGGCTGTGAGCAGCTGGTGCGGGCCCTCGGCTCAGCCCTGCCGCCTGGCCCCCACCTCTATCCTCCCGGGGAGGTGAGCGATCAACCCGAGCAACTGCTGCTGGCGGAGCTGATCCGCGAACAGGTCCTGCACCACACCCGCGAGGAAGTGCCCCACTCGGTGGCCGTGCGGATTGAGCGCATCGTGGAAGAGGAGGCGAGCGGTGGCCACCCCGGCCGCACGGCCGTTCTGGCGACGGTGCTGGTTGAACGCAGCAGCCAGAAGGCCATCCTGATCGGCCGGGGCGGCAGCATGCTCGGCACCATTGGCCAGGGGGCCAGGCTGCAGATGCTGAAGCTCTTCGATGGTCCCGTTTATCTGGAGCTCTTCGTCAAGGTGGTGCCCAACTGGCGCCGACATCCGGGGCGCCTGGCGGAGCTTGGCTACCGCGGGGATTGAGTCGGCCGGGAGGTGAGGAGCCCTGGCCTGCGGGAAAGCGGTAGGAAGCCTGGCAACGCGGCAACTGGCAGAGTGCAAGATTCCCCATGGCGCCTCGACCGGTCACCGTGACGAATGCTCCTCCCCCGACCGCGGTAGACGCCCCCTTTCCCCCCACCGGCCTCGCGGAGTTCCTGGCCCTCTGTGCCGGCGAATGGCTGGCCCTGCGCAGCCAGTTCCTACTGGGCGGCGACACCACCGCAACCGAACAGCGGCAGAACGGCTGGCACAGCAGCGAGCGGGGCGAGCTTCGGGTTGAACTCGTGGCACCGCGCCATCCCGGTGAAGCGGGCGGCCTGGCGATCCAGGCCGCCGCGGCCGCCCAGCCAGCCCAGGTGCTGATCTTTGACAGCGGCGGACAGTTCACGATCGAGGCCGAGCCCGCTCGACGTGGGTCCTGGCAGCTGTGGCCGGATGGCAGCCTTGAGTTGGTGTGCGCCATGGCCGGGCTGGAACGGCGCGAGCGGATCTGGTTCACAAAGCCCAACCTGCGCCTGCGCAGTTGCGTGGAGCACGGGGCCGATGGCGCCCCAGCCCGGGCCAGCTTCAGCTCCGAGATCCGACGCCTCAAGCGACCCGGTGACTGAGCCTCACGGGCCGCGGCCAGCGGATCTGCCGCTGCGCCTGGATGTGGTCAGCCTGGTGCCGGAGGCCTTCGCCCCTTTGCGCTGTCTTGGGGTGATCGGCCGAGCCTTCTCGGCTGGTTTGGCCAGCCTGGAGGTCCACAATCCCCGCGACCACGCCAAGGATCGCTACCGCAAGGTGGATGATCAGCCCTACGGAGGCGGCGCCGGGATGGTGCTCAAGCCCGAGCCGGTGTACGCGGCGGTGGAGGGAATCCCGCAACTGCCACGGCGCCGGGTGCTGCTGCTGACACCCCAGGGGTGTCCGCTCAGCCAGGCGGATCTGGGCCGCTGGGCCCGGGACTATGACCAGCTGGTGCTGATCTGCGGGCACTACGAGGGCTTCGATGAGCGGATCCGGGCCCTCGCCGATGAGGAGGTGTCGATCGGCGACTTCGTGCTCACCGGCGGAGAGCTCCCCGCCATGGTGATCATCAATGGCGTGGTGCGGCTGTTGCCCGGCACGGTGGGAGCGCCCGCCTCGCTGGAGGAGGAAAGCCACAGTGAACTGCTGCTGGAACATCCCCACTACACGCGGCCGGCCGAATTCCGCGGCATGACGGTGCCCGAGGTGCTGCGCAGCGGCGATCACGGGGCCATCGCCCGCTGGCGCCAGGAGCAACAACAGCAACGCACCCTGCGGCGCCGGCCAGATCTCCATGCCCGCTGGCTGGAGAGCCGCGAGGCATCGCCATCCTCGGGTGGCTCTCACCTCCAGGCCATGCCGTGCGGCGCGCCTGGGGAGGCTCCGGGACATGGGGCCAGTGCGCCGGCCTCTACACCGCCCCTCAGCGAGGAGCGAGGGTGAGCTGAGTTTGGGGCGGAACTGGGGCGGAGCTGCCCAACGCCGGCTGGTGGCAAGGGTGGCAGCCCTATGGGAGGACCGTTCAGGCGGAGGCCAAGGCCCGCAGGTCAGCGATCCGCACAGTGATCGTGGCCGCGGCTGCCGAGCTTGGCCACGCCGATGCAAGTCCGCCTGCCTCGGCCCCGCAGACGCGAAGCCTGCTGAATGGTTGATCGCCACTCGCGCGACGACACTCTCGCGACGGCAGGCGCGACGACACGCGCGCCGTGGACGGCACACTGGAGCACTCTGCCCCGAGCCATGAACCTCCGCATCGGCAACGGCTACGACATCCATCGCCTGGTGCCTGGGCGGCCCTTGATCCTGGGCGGCTGCCTGCTTGAACATCCCGATGGCCTGGGACTGGACGGCCACAGCGACGCGGACGTGCTCACCCATGCCCTGATGGACGCCCTGCTGGGCGCCCTGAGCCTGGGCGACATCGGTCGGCACTTTCCTCCGGATGATGAACGCTGGCGCGGGGCCGACAGCCTCGACCTGCTCGATCGCGTCTATGCCCTGGTGCGCGAGCAGGGCTGGGAGCTGATCAACCTCGACACAATCGTGGTGGCCGAGCGTCCGCGGTTGCGGCCCCATATCGACGCCATGCGGGCCAGCCTGGCGGCGCGCCTCGGTGTCGCCGCCGATCGGGTGGGGGTCAAGGCCACCACCAACGAACGGCTTGGCCCCACCGGCAGGGAGGAAGGCATTGCCGCCCATGCTGTGGTGCTGCTGCAAGCTCCTTGATGCCCATGACGACGGCGGCAACGGCCACCTGCCTCGGCTTCTAGGGTTGTGCATCCATGGATCAAGCCCCTCCCCTGTCGACGATCACGTCAGCCCTGGTGCGCCTTGACGCGACCCCAGCGCCTGGTCGGCGGGAGTGCGCGGCTGGGGACCCTGGTCAAGCCATGGGATCTCAAGGAGCCGGGGAGGCCGGCCTTGCCAGCGTGGGGGCGATCGAACTGTTGCGGCTAGGGGTCCCTGCTCAGCAACGCCAGATCTGGTTGGCGGCGGAGCGTGCGATCTGGGAACCCTGGCTGCTGCGCCAAGTGGGCTTCTTGGGCCGGGAGCTGTTCTGGGACCCGGTGCTTGAGCATGGTGTCTTGCTGATTCGCTGGGCCAGCCGCCACCTCTTGCACGGGATCCCAGCCGCCGAGGTCTCCAAGGTGCATCAGGCCTTCCAGCAGCACGCCCGAGAGCTGCTCCTGCGGGCTGGCCATCGGGTTGAGGGCCAGGTCTCGGCGTCCTGCCCAGGGCCTGCCGATTGCTTCCCGCTGCTTCACGCCAGCGAGGTCCAACCCGAGCCCCCCGGCACCCCGGCCAACTGACCTCAACAATGCCCGTGGATCCTGACGTCTGCCTTGATTTCGACCGCCGCCAGCGCCTTGGCGTGGTGGAAGCGATCTGGGGGGAGCACAAGTCGGATGAGCAGATCGTTCGCATCCTGGAGGCCTTCCACGCCGCCGGGGAGCTGGCCCTGGTCACCCGAGTCGCCGCCTGTCGTATCGCCTCCCTGCGCCAACTGACCGCCTTGCCCTTCGAGCATCACGCCGCCGCCCAATGCCTCACCCTGCCAGGTCCACCCGCGGCGGATGAACGCCATGGGCTCGTGGCGGTGGTCGCCGGCGGCAGCAGTGATCTGCGGGTGGCCAGCGAAGCCCGGCTGGCGTTGGCCTGCCATGGCGTCGCCACGGAAATGGTGCTGGATGTTGGCGTGGCCGGGCTGCACCGGCTGCTGTCCCGCTTGGAGGCGTTGCGCCAGGCACGGGTGTTGATCGTTTGCGCCGGCATGGAGGGAGCCTTGCCCACCGTGATCGCGGGCCTGCTGCCCCAGCCTGTGATCGGCGTGCCAGTGAGCGTGGGCTACGGCGTCAGCGCAGGTGGGGAAGCGGCTCTGCGGGGCATGTTGGCCAGCTGCGCCCCGGGGCTGAGCGTCGTCAACATCGATAACGGCTACGGAGCGGCGATGGCCGCGATGCGCATTCTGCAGTCGTCAGCACAGGGCTCCTGCCCCAAACCAGTGGACTAAGGCTTGCTGGCGTTCGGCCCAGCTCAAAGATGCTGAAGGCTCGGGTACTGGGTCACGAGTTCGGCGGAGCTGAGCGATTCGCCCTCACCCTCCGGCTGCCAGATCACCTCCAGCGCCAGGAGGTCATCGGCAGCCACTGAGCCCAAGCGCTGCAAGCTGTCGCGCAGCTGATCGGCGGTGGCGGCAGCCGGCAGTTGCAGGCGGCGGCGGCTGGCCACCAGCAGGGTCACCACCAGGTAATCGCTGGCCGCATCGCTGCTGCCCGCCGCCACCCGACCAGCACCGCTGAGCCGCTGGCCGGAGACATTGCTGGTGAGCTCTTGGCGCAACTTGCTGCGCTCCTGCATCGATAAGCGGTTGAACGTGGATTCAGCCTGGGCAAAGCGCACGTCTCCTGTTTCGACATTGGCGTACACCCACAGCTCGGGATTGCGCAGCAGCGCCAAGGTGGTGTCCTGCAGCACCCGCTGCAGGCCAGCACTGGAGCCGGTGTCGGCGGAGGCCGCCAGGCGGCGCAGGTCGTCCTGGAGATCGCGGGCACTGGCCAGGAGGCCAACCTGCAGCTGGGCCATGGTCACCGGACCATCCTGCGGGGCCTCCACCATTCCCCCATCGCCACTCAGACGCGGGCCGCCGCCGCCACGCAGAGCATTCATCAGCAGACCCACCACGGCCATCAACACCAGGAAGCCGAAAAGGCCACCCCCGCCGAAGCCGAAGATCGGCACGATGAAAGGGAAGCCGATCCCACCGCCCCCAAAACCGCCCCCAAAACCACCGCCGGATCCGCCCCGATAGCCGCCGGATCCGCTGAAGCTGCGGGGCATGGAGGGCGCCGAACGGAAGCTGCCGCCGCCGATGCGTCCACCGCTGGCCGCATCGGCGGAGTGCGGCGCGAACACCAGCAGACTCGCCACCAGGATCGGCAGGGCCATCAGGCTGGCCAGGCGACGCAGCAGGGGTGCCGCCATCGAAAAACTCCTCATCGCGGATCGAAATCTAGGAACCACCACCGACGATGGTGACCACCTCCAGCACATCGGATTCCCCGACTGTTTGGTCAGCCCAAAGCGTTCTCGGCAAAATCGCGCCGTTGTACTCCACCACCACCAGCCGGGGCTGGTGGCCCAGATAGCGCAGCAGGGATTCCAAGTTGAGGTCCGCCGGCACCCGCTGGGCCTCGCCATTCAGGAACACGCTCACCTGCCGCGGCTGGATCTGTGGCGTGGGGACCGGTTGCGGCGTGCCGGGCCCAACACCCTCGGGCGGCTCTGGCTGTGTCGACCCGGATACGGGCTCGTTGGGCAGCGCTGCGCTCATGCCGAGGCCCCCAGCAAGGCCAAGAGATCGGCGGCGGCGGCCTGCGGATCAGCCGCCGCGCTGATCGCCCGCACCACCGCCACCCGATCGGCCCCAGCGGCTCGCAACGCGGGCAGCTCGCCTGGGCCGATGCCACCGATGGCGAAGCAAGGGATGGGGCTGCAGGCCAGGGCCTGGCGCACATAGGCCAAACCCACCGGCTCTCGCCCCGGCTTGGAGGGGGTGGCATGCACAGGTCCGACGCCGACGTAGTCGCAGCCATCGCGAATCGCCTGCTGCAGCTGACTGAGCTGATGGGTGCTGCGGCCGATCAGCTTCCGCGGGCCCAGCAGGCTGCGCGCCAGCGCCGGAGGCAGATCCCCCTGGCCCAGATGAACCCCATCCGCCGCCACGGCCAGAGCCAGGTCGATGCGGTCGTTGATGATCAGCAGGGCTCCGTAGCGATCACAGAGCGCCCGCAGGGCCCGGGCTTCCGCCAGGCGTCGCTGGTCATCGAGGGGTTGGGCAGCGTCGCTGTCACCGTCCTTGGCCCGGTACTGCACCAGGCGCACCCCGGCGGCCAGGGCGCCGGCCACCATCGCCTCCAGGCCGATCATCGGCCTGGTGATCAGATAGAGATGGCAGGCCGCCAAGCGGGAGCGGCGGTCCTGGTCGCCCTGGCCAGCCTGGTCCAGGTCGATGTCCAGGTCGTAGAGGGCATAGCGGCAGGCCGCCGCCTGGGAGGCCAGCTCCGGATCCCGCTCCCGCCCGAACTCCTCCAGCACCCGCAACGCTTCCTGCACCCGGGCGGCATTGGCGCGCAGCACCGCCTCCGGGCCGCGGCGCTCCGCCTGGGCCGGATGTTCCATGCCCGCCGCCACATCCGTGGCCGTCTGTCGGGCGGCGCGGTAGCGATCGCGATG
>Ga0315903_10004407_pt1 | contig 18864 bp, 21 predicted proteins | sample LakEriMetagenome_7_FD_203524 | JGI IMG/M metagenome (GOLD analysis project Ga0315903, IMG submission 203524) | Freshwater fungal communities from buoy surface, Lake Erie, Ohio, United States - Buoy 2 MA119 | ecosystem: Environmental > Aquatic > Freshwater > Lake | place: USA: Lake Erie, Ohio...
CAGTACCCAAAACTATAAACGTCAAAGGAACAGCTAACGAAAAAATTCAAAGGCTTAGAGTGCCTTGCGTACATCTAGGACCACCGCTAGAAAAAGCTTCAAGCTGCGGTTGCAATGGCGCAGTAACACACAAGTGTAATTTGTTTGAAAAATGTAGGCGCGCTGGTGACTATAAAGATATAGCTGTATGCACTAGCTGCGATAAATACGAACCAGTGGTCTGAAAGGCTTAAATGGAACGCCTACTGTTGAGGCATCAAAGAGCCCCAGGTGACATCATTGTCATGACGGCTCTTGTACGCGATCTGACTATAGCGTATCCAGGAAAGTACCACATAGGCGTAGACACATCATTCAAAGAAATATGGAGCAACAACCCTTACATCAAACCAATGCCTGACAAAAAAGGCGCAAAGATTGTAAACCTGACGTACGGAGAGTACATCAGAAAAGCAGCATCAGAAAAGATTCACTTCCTGACATCCTTCTACAAAAACTTAAAGACGCAGACAGGCATAGACGTGCCTCTGCTTTACCCGCATCCAGACCTGCACCTGTCGCCAGAAGAGCAAAAACCGCTGCTGGAAGGCCGTTACTGGGTGGTTGTGGCTGGCGGAAAGGGTGATTTCACCACAAAACATTGGGTTTACGAGCGCTACCAAAAAGTTGTCGATATTCTGGCTGAAATCGGCATTCCCGTCGTGCAAATCGGCGGAAAAGGTCAGTTCCCCACGCATTTCCACCCTGAACTCAAGAACGTCACCAGTCTTGTCGGTAAGACTGACCTGCGCCAGATGTTCCGAATCATCAACAATGCCGAAGGGGTCATCTGCACAATCACGTCGGCCATGCATATAGCGGCTGCTTTGGGCAAACCCTGCGTCGTAACAGGGGGTGGTAGAGAGGAATGGTGGTGGGAAGCCTATCACAGGGACAATCCAGGCCTTGATCCTGTGCGTAATCTGCTGCCTGTGAACCATCAGTACCTGCACACCATCGGAAAACTGGACTGTTGCGCCACAAAAGGCTGCTGGAAGAACAAAGTACAGAAGATGGAAGGGGATAAAAGCTTCTGCCACTATGCTGTGCCAGCTGAAAGTGGGCAGATGGTGCCTCTTTGCATGGACATGATCTCCGTCGAAAGGGTAGTTTCTTCGGTTTTGTCCTACTACATCGACGGTACGCTGCCGTTATTGGAGGGTATGGTGCTTCCAGACATCACTCAGAGGCTTACTCTCGAGAAAAACGGTGAAAAATACAGCCTGTTTATGCTCAAAGAGGAAGAAGACACGCGTGTCAGCCAAAAAATACTGGAAATGCCGCAAGAGAAGCCAGAAATAGCTAAAAAACTGGCAGGTTTGCAGCCCGTGTCGGTCAATTTGGGTACTCAGCCTGTCCCACCACGACTTACAGAGGATTTGAACAAGAAAAAAGCCATAAACATGGCTGCTACGGCTGCTCTGACTCCAACAACGCCAGAAAACACCCCAGCACCAGCCACCAGACTGATAGACTCGGAGACTTTGGGAGGAAAAGTCACTCTGTTCCTGCTGCTGTATGGCAATTACGCCAGCATGCACACGCGCTGCCTGTCTGCAATACAGAACACGACGAGCAGAGACGACTTGGACCTGCGCGTGTACTGCAATAACGTAGGCCCAGATACTGACGCGCTTTGCCAGAAGATGCTGAACGCAGGCGTTATATCGTCGATGTACAGGTCTGAAACCAATAAGTTCAAGTATCCGTGCATGCGCGAGATGTTCCACGACCCCAACAACCCTATCAAAACGAAATGGTCAGTGTGGTTCGATGACGACACAATGTGTGATGTGGACCCTCTTTGGTTTAACAAGTTGTGTTCTGCTATTAACTCTAACGCTATTGCTGATTCTGATTTTGGCATGCTTGGGCCGATCTACCACTTCTCAATGCAGCCCAAACATGCTGCTTGGTTTAAGTCAGCAGACTGGTATCGAGGAAAATACTTCAGGGATAAGCAAGGAAAGCCAACCGTTAACGGAAGTCGAGTATTCTTCGTTACAGGAAGCTGCTGGGCCGTAAAAACAGAAGCTATCCACAAGGCTAACATTCCAGATGTGCGCCTAAGTCATAATGGCGGTGACATTTGCATCGGCGAGCAGATGTGGCAAAATGGATATACGCTTAAAAACTGGAATGGCGATAAGCGTATCATCTGCTGGTCCAGCACGGCCCGACGCGGTGCAAGCCAGCCTCTGTTCAACATCTAAGAGGTGAGGCATGCCCTCTTCGTCGTCTATCAGTTCCTCCGTGGGTAACCCAGACTACGGCAGGGGCATCTGGCTGAAGCGGTTCACCCAGACAGAATATAGGTCCAACAGCATCACGGGCTTCAGGTTCAAGGTTGTGGCCTACGGCGGCAACCTCATGCCCGACAAAATTTTCAGGTATACCAGGGAAGCTCTGAACGCCAGAGAGGGTTCGTACCGACTGGCCTTTGACGGCGTCTGCTCCCCTTCAGACCTGGAGGAGTTTCCAGAGGACGAGCCTCTGGTCAACGTATACCCAGAGTTCTGTCGCCTGGACTACGTGGACCTGGTGTTTAGGTCCCAGTCTCTGGCCGAGGAAGCCTGGCAGCTGCTTACCGAGGAAGTAGCCGCCTTGGTGAATACGCTCAACAGAATGGACGTAACAGCCCCGCAAACAGAACTCAAGTTCGGCGACCCCCCGCCGACAATCGCCCCGACGGAGTGAGCCATGGCTGAGAAACTGGTAATCGTCGAGGACTCGGTCATCACGTCTCTGCTGACCAATCCTAAGCTGTTGGCAGACATACCCTCGCTGAAGACGGCTGCCTCCTCCAAGAATCCAGGCAGCCCAACGTGCAGGCCTTGCGCCAGGAAAGCTGCTGCCAAGTCCTTGAACTACGCCCAAGCCAAGCGAGTCATCGCCAACCTAAGGGGCGAACCGCTGGCTCGTCTGAAGAAGGAGCTGGGCGCTGACAAGATACGAGTCATCTACGGCAGCGAGTCTGGCAAGCTTGTGCAGATCACCATGTGACTGCTTAATTCAAAGAAAAAACACGTCAGAATAAAATGAATGCTAAGTAGCTGTCGCACAAGACCTACTGCGTTCCGTCAGTCCCCATGTCTCTAAGGCTGACGCCCGACACGAGATAGGTGCGCGTTCTAGCGGCTCGAAAGAGTGCCCTACCTGAAAAGGGCAGTTGGCAGTAACTACATACTGCAAGGAACACACTGGCAATCCTAATAAACCAGTGTCGTATTGGATACCGCGACAAGGCTCCCATTACCTACGGTGTAAACATAGGAGGTCTCCCACAGACCAGAGCGGAGAGCGGTGGGCGCTATGAGGTCGCGTTGATGGAAGCTACTGCGAAGTGTAGCAGTCAACGTCGTTAGGTAACCCACCTAAGTTAAATGGGACCACGTGATGAGTCGTGGATAAACATACCGACTAGGCCAGTGCTATTAAGCGCTGGCTTGGTCGGTTTTGTTTTTAGCTATGACCTGAATAAATCCACAGCGATTTCAGGTCATAATCTATTGGTGTAGTATTAGCCCTCTCAGTCAAGGAGACGTTTAATGAGGACTATCGTTCTTAAGAATCAGCTTGTGGTGGGTAAGGTCCAGATCGAGCTGACTGCTACCCAGCAGAGGCTCATCGAGCTGGGCGTGTCCATGCGCCCAACAGTCCTTACCAGCAGTGGCGCTAAAAAGCGCTACCTGCGCCAGTTATGCAAATAACTATAAAACCCCACAACCCGCAACTCTTTCGAGAGCTGCGGGTTAGTCGGGGTTTTTCCTTAGCTATTGGAAAAGAACCTTAAAAACAGTAGGATGTAGGCGGGTCTTTTACGAAAGGAACAAACATGCGTATTGTAGAAGAATCATTCGAGAGGTCTGGGCCTAAGGCTACCGTTGTAGTCGAAGCTGACAACCTGGAGCAGGTAAAGGGCCTCGAAGCTCGCAACCTGGCTCTGGACTTTGCACGAAAGAACGGGCTGTCCGTTCCTGGATTCACAGGCGGAAGCTGGACCGAGTGGGTGGACGAGAACGGTAAGTCTCTCCTGGGCGAGGACTTCAAGAACGCCTCCACACGACTGGTACGTGCTCACTACCCTGTCCAGGAGGCGGTCATCTAATGGCTGAGCTGCGCCATAATCTGCGAACAAGGTTTGAAGCAAGGAAAGCGGTGTGGCTTAACGCCGACAGCTTTGCCACAACGCTGCTAACTTTGTTCATTGACACTTATGGCACAGAAGCCTTCGATTGGGACCCCAAGACGATAGAGAGCGAGATCGAGAGTGACTACGGTATAAAGCTGCCTCGCAACATACTTGACAGACTGATGACAGCTATAGCCATTGTCTCTACAGACTCGTTCTTCCAGTCGCTGCCAGACTTCATCAATCTGTGCAACGTCCTTTCTGGAGACAGCTTCGACCCCACCGTGTTTGACCCAGCCGACGCTGGAGAATGCGCGTGGGGCATGACTGAAGCTTTGATGCTCAGTCCTCCCGAGGACGACGAGCAAGAACCGTTTACTCAGGAGATCGTTGACTATATCTCCGAGATGCTGAAGTCTGAGGGTATTCTTACGCCTCCAGACATTTTGAAGGTCGGTCTGCGCAAGGACTACAAGGAAGTTATCGAGAAGGTCAGGTACGACTTCTCTGACGACCCCGAGATGTTTCAAGCCATCTTTGAGACAGAACAGTCCAAGACGCAAGACATCAACGACATGATCAAAGCCAGACTTGCTGCCATGGTGCAGCAGCTGGAAAAACTGCCACTGGCTAACGGCGACGCTTCTGGCGCTGCCCGAAAGCTGCTGGCGTCTTTGCCCAAGTAAGCAACTCAAAGACAGTTTCTCTTAACCAGGCCCGAAAGGCTGAAAGGTACTACCATGCTTCGTGACGCTCAAGAAGTCGAGAACAAGATTCGTAACTACATCCGCAGCGGCGTCCAGGTTGTCCACCTGGTGTGCGGCGGCCAGATCAACGCCGCCGAGCAGATGCTCAAGAAGATTGCGGACAACCTTAACCTGGACTTCAGGACCTGGGACCCCGCGAAGGGGTTCGGCACCAACAACATGATCAACCCTGTCCAGGCGCTCGAAGCCGTTGCCAGCGGCGAGAACGCCGTTCAAGGCAACGCCATCGTGGCGATGCACGACCTGCATTACGACCTGGGCGCAATCCCAGCCCTCGTCTCCAGCCTGAAGCGGCTGGTGTCGATGCAGGCGTTCAACAATGGCCGTCAACGCCGCCCGCTGTTCATCCTGACCACGGGGTCGGTGATGAATCCCGACGTCATGCCCTACATGAAGATGGTCGAGATGGTGCTGCCAAACCGGCAGCAGCTGTCCACTGTCTTTGAGAGTATCCAGCAATCGATTCGCGACGAGTCCCGTCGCGAGTGCACTCAGGATTTGCGACACCAGATCGTCAACAGCCTGTCTGGTCTGACCTGCCCTGACGCTACCGACGTGCTGGCCGAGTCGGTGCTGACTCACGGGCGGTTCTGCGAGGAGGTCATGGACACGGTCGAGGAAGAGAAGGCGTTGCTTCTCAAGAAGTCCGAAGTGCTGACTTACGTCTCCAAGAAGGAGATCATGTCCAGCACCGATCTGGGCGGCTTCCTGGAGTTGAAGAACTGGCTGAACCGCCGCAAGGTCGCCTACACCGAGGAGGCCGAGCGGCTGAAGCTGGCCATGCCGAAGGGCATCGTTCTGCTGGGTGTGCCTGGTACCGGCAAGTCGGTCTGCGCACGGGCCATCGCCAAGCAGCTGCACCTGCCGCTGCTGAAGATGGACATCGGTGCCCTGTTCAACTCCCTGGTCGGCGAGTCCGAGCGCCGCACCCGTGAGGCGATTCAGGTCGCCGACAGCATGAACGGGTCAGTTCTGCTGATCGACGAGGCCGACAAGGCGCTCGGCGGTGCGGTCGAGAGCTCTGGCGACAGCGGCGTGACCCGCCGCATCTTCGGCCAGCTGCTGACCTGGCTGGCTGAGAAAACCACCCGCACGTTCGTGGTGATGACCATGAACCGCGTGGCTGGTATTCCTCCCGAGATGCTGCGCAAGGGCCGTTTCGACGAGGTGTTCTTCGTCGATACTCCAGACGCCGACGAGCGCCGTCAAATCTTCGAGATTCATATGCGCGCTCGTGACATCGACCCCACCTCGTTCGACGCCCACGAGTGGACCGAGATCATCGAGGCTTCCGAGGGATTCGTAGGTGCCGAGATTCAGAACTCGGTCTCCGACGCGCAGCTGAACGCATACGAGATGGACCCATCGACCGAGGGCAAGTTCACAGCGGCCCAGCTCGTCTCCGAGCTGAAGCTGGTGAACCCCGTCACCAAAGTCGATCCCATCAACATAGAACAGATTCGTTCGTTCGGCGCTGAGCGGGCTCGCAACGTATCTGGCCGCAGCCGCAAGGTCGTGCGCCAGCATGTTCGCGCCATGGACATGACCATGGGCGATCCAAACGCTAAGCGCTAAACAGCGCTGTTTACACAGTTTGAACAGGGGGAGCACTCACTTCGAGTGCGCCCCCTTTTGGAAGGGGATATTTAGGGGTAGACATGAGCACAGAGACAACGACTGATATTGCCATCATTTCCCAGACCGAGCCTGTCGCTGAGGCACCTCCGGTCAACGTGCCCGAGCTGGACATCTCCCAGCTCAGCAGCGCACGCAGCGACGTTATGCTGCGCACTCTGGCCAAGAACTGCCTGGCCCTGAAGGTCAGTGTCAGCGCCGTCGGCTACGAGCGATTGGTGAAGAACGCCACGGTTGCCGTGGGCGAGCACGAGATCGCCCCAGAGTTCCTGGCTGGCGCTCGCTTCAAGGTTGTTCCAAACAACATCAAGAATCCTCTTGGCCGCATTGCTGGTCATGCCCGACAAGTACCGTACTCCTACGGGACGCCCTTTATCGGAGGGGCTTATCTAATTCCGATTGCGAGGGACAGGCATGGAAGTTCTCCAGCACAGAAGGCATTTACTCGACTCGGAGAGATTCGAGGTGAGTACCGAGATAAGGCTATTGAACTGCGTCCCCTCTGGGAGGCACACGTCGCCAAAATCCAATCCGAGTACCCCTTCGAGTACGAGGCGCTCCGCCAGTACCTTCCGAATGGTGAGAGCTTCGTTGCAGCTCACACTGTATCCTCAATCCGTTTTCCTCTGGGGGCTGGGCTACCTGCCAACTTTCAGGAAAGGCTGGAGGAGGGGTTTGTAAAGACCTTCCGAGGCAGCGCCGATGAGGCGACGCTTCGGGCTCACCTGTCCGAGATTCTTGGCGTGGTCAACGAGGCCGCTTCCGACCCAGGCACGGCCCTGAGCGAGAGCGCCTCGGAGGCGTGGCTTGTCGAGGCGCAGCAGCAGACCAGCCAGGCTGTTGCCGACGCCATCAAGACCATGATCCAGGAACCCCTGAAGGAGTTCGCCGAGTCTTTGGCGAACATTGAAGGTATACTGGCTCGTGGGTCCTCGCTGAAGAGCAACACGCTCAACAGCCTGCGCGCCTCGTTCGAGAAGCTGCAAGGTTTCTCGTTCATGGCTCCTAACGACCTGAAGCAGCGCCTGCGCAATGCCGCTGCCATCATCGGAGCTGTCGATACGAAAGATATCAACAGCTCCGAGACTGCCAGCCGAGAGCTGGCAGGTCACTTCAAGAACATCCGCGAGGACCTGACTTCAGAGGAGACGCACAGTGCTGTCTTCGGTCAGTTCATGCGTGGGTTGGACCTGTGATTTTGGTTTTTGTTTTGTCTTAGCGTTAACACTTTACAAGGAAGAAGGATTCCCATGTCTCACACCGCCACAATCCAGACCCAGATTTCCGACCGCGAGATCGCCAAGAAGACTTGCGAGGAACTCGGCTACGAGTTCATGGATGTCAAGAAGGTCAGCCTGTTTCAGAGCGAGCACAAGAACCTGCAATGCGAGTTCGCTTTCAGGCCTAAGGGCTGGCAGTATCCCGTGGCCGTTATGAAAGACGGCTCGGCGATGCTTGATAACTACAACGGCCAGTGGGGGGAGCAAAAAGCTTTTGACGCTTTCCGTCAAAAGTATGCGGAGAACGTAGCCGTGGAGCACGCGCAGCGCCAGGGCTACCGAGTCCTGCATCGCAGCCTGAACACGGACGGCACTATCCAGATGCGTCTGGGCCGCTAACGTGTTGGTCACGGTCATAGCCAGTGAGCGGGTTTTGTCAGCTGTCTGCACAGACTGCTACCTGACCCACAAGGAAGTCAGGGCATGGCCGTTGACGGGTTACAAGCCGAGGGGGCGTAGTCGAGGCGTTCTGGTCCCGCGAGTGGAACGCTTCCACGCCCCCTCGACCCCCACCATTGGCGTATTCGAGAACAATCAGTCTCTTGAGCTTGTATGGCAGGAGACTTTCGGAACGGCCCTGTACGCAGCTATAGGGCCGTGTGGGGCGTCGCTTAGACAAGCGATTGCCCTGCGAACAATAGAATATCTAAGCGGTGACTTGGACTACTCGTACAGTGTTTACGTCAACAACGAGCGACTCAGCATAAGGATAAAGAAAATGGCAGCAGAAATTATCGTGACGATCAGCCCGACTGGCGACACCAAGGTTGAGGTGGAAGGCGGCTCTGGCGGCAGTTGCACCAATCTGACCAAGGGTTTGGAGGAGGCGCTCGGCAAGACCACCGAGCAAACCTACAAGCCAGAGTTCTACAACAAGCCCCAGGACCAGCGCATTCAAACCCGTCTGTGAGGTAGCGATGCTTATTGAAGTCCGACCTGACGGTTCTCTGAAGATGCTCTACGACGATTCCCTGAAGAGCCTCATGGAGCAGGGAAAGACAGAAGTCAAAAGGGCATCTGACGTCGAACCTGACGGAAAGGGCGGATGGACCGCCGACCTAACACGGGTCGGCGGTCCTATTCTTGGCCCTTTCAACCTGCGCGAAGAGGCACTCGACGCAGAGAAGAACTGGTTGTGGGACAACAAGTTTGGAGACAAGTAATGGTATCGATCCGCAACTACGACTCAGCTTCTTCCAGATTACTTGTGTCCCAGGCGCAGTCGGCTGAAGAGCTGCGAAAGACACTGGAAGACCTGCACGGTAAAGACAACGTGTTTACCACGGCTGAGGCTACTGAAAAGTTCAACTTCAAGGCTTTTCACGCGCCTACTGTAACGGTAGAACGTAAAATAGATGGCGTGGTTGGAGTTCTTGAATTCACCCATTCGCCGCGATTCTATTTTAACTTCAGGAGCAACTGACATGAAAGCCAGGTGGATGCAGATTAGCCCGCAGGATTTCGAGGCTGTGGTAAGCCTGGCTGTGACAGTGCTAAAAAGAAGCCCGATGAAAACGCTAGGCTTGCTGAAGCGTTGCCTTCCAGGCGGGCCACGCGACCATGCGGCTGTCGTAGTCGAGGACGACGAAGGCAGCATCATCGGCTACACACTGTACCGGCACAACGACAAGGAAATCAAGATTAAGCACGTCGCTGTGCATGAAAATGACCGCCGCCAGGGTGCGGCTAAATCTTTGCTAAACTGGATTATAGAAAGCTATCCAGACACTAAGAAACTCATCCTGGCTGACGTGTCTGAGAACAACACAGCGGCACAGAAGCTGTTTGCTTCCATGGGTTTCAAAGCACAGCTAGTGAGGAACGATAAGGATGACGGAGACAAGTATCGTTTCAGTTTCGACCCCAGTAAGGGACGAGTCAAAGAGAAAGTCTGATGACGTGTTCGTCAGCTTGTATATCGACTTGAACAAGCTGCACGACCAGAAGAAGCTGCTGCTGTCATTGTCCGAGATTCTAAAAAGAAGCCACGCCCATCTTTTGGAGGGCGTGGTTCAGATGATTGACGAGATTCAGGAGCAGGTCGAGGAAGACAGGCTTACTTCGCAGCCCTGTAAGCCTCGGCCATTTTCAGCAGCACGTCCTTCTTGACAGACGCTTCCTTTCCGAAGGGCTTGACGTTGGCGGCTTCAGCCAGACGCTCAAACATACGGGCGTCTCCGCGAGGCAGCGTGCGCAGCTCTTCGGCAAGCTTCTCGGTGTCCAGCATCAGACCGCCAGCAGAAACCCTGTCCACAAACTCCGACCCAAGGATGTCCCTGAGCCCGTCCACGGGCAGGGCTTCCAGGTCGGACTTCTTGTAGAAGCTGCCTGTGGTCAGCTGGACGCTGTCGCTATCAAAGTCGCTAGCTTGCTTGACCGTGAACTGGAACAGGTCTTCAGGCTTGCCGATGGAGGTAATGCGCTGAAGCCTGTACTCGCGGTCAATCTTATCGATAAGACTGGCGATCTTGGTCATGCTGCCCATGTCGTGGGCGTACTCTTTGTTGACCAGCAAAGCTTCGGCTGTCTTGGCCAAAGTCTTCTGGACATCCAGGTCGCGACCCAGTCGGCGCAGCACAACAGCCCGCTTGTACAGCAGCTCGGCGGCGTTCTTGGCGCTACCCAGCGCAGCCCCAGCCTGCTTGTACAGGTAGGTCTTGTCAGACTCGGACAGGCTTTCTGACATGCCAACCTTCAGAATTTTCTGGGCAATCTTGACGCGATCCGAGTAAACAAAGTCGTCGCGGTATTTTTGCAGATACTCGCTGGCAGCTTTGACTTCGCCAGAGTTGCGCAGAGGCATATGGCGCTCTTTGGTGCCATTGTCGTATGCGACAACAAAAGCGAACTTCTCGTCTGGAAGGGTATCGAGGTTATCGGAGTTCATGGCAGCGTGTTTTTCAAGCAGGTTATCAACATGCTTCTTGATACCGAAAAAGCTAGCTGCCTTGACAATACGCTCACGAATGTGGGAAGCTTTTTTACCGAGGCTTCCTTCGTTATCCAGCAAGTACATCATGGAGACGTAGGTGGCTGGAGCCGTGTGACACGGAAACGAAAGGGTGGTGGGGTCGGCGAAAGCTGTCGGATTTCTTTCTTCCGCCACGTAATTGATGGCAGTCGAAGAAGCAGCCTTAACAAACTCAGGCGCTCCGTAAAGCTTAACCAGCCTGTGTAGGGTTTGGCCGTTAGCATCACCCTGCTGGTCGAAACGGATATTACTCATGATTAGAGCCACCTCGCCTTTGCTTGAAATGGTCAAGTGGGAACCGCTTATTAGACGTTTCGGTTTTGCCGAAAACGTTAATGCCTTACCAGCGTTGATCGACTGCCCATTCTGTGGGGGTGTTAAAACAAACACCCTTTACCCTGATCCATTCTACAGCAGCGTGTGGTTCCACTGCAATAATTGTAAAGCAGCTGGCGATCCTATCATGCTGGTCGCTAAAAAAATGAACGAGGATATAAGAAAGACTGCCTTCAATCTGAAGGCTGTCGATCTGATTGAGCCGTACTTTTACTTTACAGCTGCTTTAGACATATATCAATATAAGTGCTACAAAGCGCAGCTCAAGCACAATGCGTTCTGGGAAAAGTGCAGAACCAGCGATCTGATATTCACATCAGCAGATATACGGGCCATCTGCGAAAAGCTGGGTATCGCCACTCCCAAAGACGCAGCCTCCTGGCAGCGAGGCATGGGCAGGCTCATCGGCTTCGCAACCAAAGAGGACGCGGAAGCTGCCACGGCTCCTCCCAAGATGCACGAAGAGGAAGACCCGACCGAGTACAAGCGACACTCGGGCGAATACCGAACGTTTGTCGGAAAGCATTGGCAAAAGGTTGTGGTAGTGCCGTTCTTCGACCTGCCTGGACGCATTAGGGAGTTCAAGTTTATCAGCCTGCACGAAGGCAAGCTGGTTTACGCCAACAAGGTTCTGCACCACCGAAAGATACACCAGAAGTCGGCATCCCTGTCGTTCTTCGACCAGATTGTCAAGCACACGGCCCACGAGGACCTGGTGGTGCTGGACACGCTGGAAGCTGCCATACGGCTACACGCCAAGCAGCTGCGCGAGGGTAAACCCCTGCTTCCTGTCGTGTCGATAGCTGACCTGAGCCAGCTGGACTTTCTCAAGGCGCTGTTCCCCTTTAAGTTCACGCTTTGCAATCCCAAGCTGGGCATCGAGACATTTCCAGCAATCAAGGCGTCCAAGTCGCGTGTTTACGTGGATGGCGGCAGCGACACTGTTTTAGCTAGAACCTCTAGCAGCGTCTGGCTCGACGCGGTGCGGTCTGGCTCTAAGGACTGGAAGCAGGTGTTGGAGGACTGGCTCGGCACAGTGCGCCTGCCTGAGCAGCAGGCCACGGTTGGCAACATCGAGTTCACCAGCGGCGACCTACAGGACATACAGTCTGGGGTTTACCCCAGGATTTACTCGACGCTGGAAAGCCTGGACAAACACAACAGGCGTGTCGTCACTGTCATGGGTGAGAAGTTCTACCAGACCAGCGAAGGCTGGTTGCTGATGCAGGAGCACTCGATTGTTTCTGCGGCGATAGTGGTAATCCAGGCTATATTTAACGATAGAGAAGGCAAAGAAAAAATAGCAGGATATGTTCAATACAAGGATAAGCGCTATTCCTTCTTCAAGTTTGCCCAAGAGCTAAAGGACTCAGGCATAGATTTCATTCAAGGCGTTTTGGTCGAGCACACCATCACAGGCGTGGACACTGACAGGCGGTTCAGCCGGTTCCTGTACGACATCGCTGTGGCTTTTCACACGCCCAGGGTTGTGCATGTGTCAGACAACTTCGGCTGGAGCAGCTCTGAGCAGGTGTTCCGATTCAAAGGCTTTTCTATCAGCATCGACGGAGAGCTGGTGCTTGACGAGATGGCGGTGCTGCAAAAGACCGTAGCGCCAGGATCGAATATCCTGCCTCCAGACGATCTAAGCAAGCCGACGCTGTCAGACTTCCTGGCGGTGACCGACGATGCGCCGATGAACTCAACGTTCTGGCTGCTGGCAGCTTACACAGCCAGGGCCGTGCTTGGTCCTGCCATAGGCCTCAATCCGATGCCGTGTTTCTTCTCCACAGCTAAGCAGTCAGAGGAGCTAATCCACAAGATATGCAGCTGGCTCGGCATAGTCGAGGAGGACGGCGAGAAGTTTAGCGACTCCAGCAGGCGCTGGCCTATGCTGCTGCCCTCGAACCATAGGCGCAGGCTGAAAAACTCGTTCGAGGTCTGGCTCGTTGCAGACGCCAAGCCAAACTGCCTCATCGAGCTGAAACCTCAGGAAGTCGCCATGGTGCGTCTACTGAAGAACTACACGGTCATGAATCTGGACGCCTCACTACGCGGCCTGAACAACATAGCGTCTTATCCCAAGATGCTACCTCACTTCCTTCTGTGGGCTTTGCAGACGCACGGCCTGAAGCTGCCGCCCAGGGAGAACACGTTACTAAGCGTGCTGGAACGCATGAAGGAGTGGCTGCGCGTCAACGGCTGCGAGAACACAACTGCGCTCGATGCCGCCGAAGAGCGAATCAGCATCGACGACAATAACTCGACCGAGACGATGCTGGAGTGCCTGGCTGGCATTTGCCGACAGCTGGTGCAGGCCAAGGAGTTGCGTAGCGGCCTGAGCTTTGTCAACAACGTGTGGCTCAAGGATAAACACGTATTGATCGACAAAGCTAAGATTCTCAAAACCTACCAGGAGATAGGCTTCAAGTTCATAGACCACCTGGAAATCGGAGATCGCCTGCGTGACATGTTTCTGCCTGAGCACTGCCCAGCGGACAGGTGGATTGTCTCCAGAGAATGGTGGGACGAGCAAGTGGTAGAGTATGTGCAGAACATCGAAGCCAACAGACCCATCAAGAGAAGGAGACCCAAGCGTGCCTAAGCCCCCAGAGAATCCAGACCACTACGACGGCTACAGGGGAGTCACCTGCATAGAGGCTATTCGCAATGCCTTGACAGAGGATGAGTTCAGGGGTTTCCTGTGGGGCAACGTTCTTAAATATATGTGGCGTTGGCCCAAGAAGAACGGCAAGATCGACCTGAAGAAAGCCAGGTGGCTGATAGACAGGCTGATTGAGCTTGAGGACGAGAAGGAAGCTACTCAGCCTCCCAAGTCGTAGATGGGTTAAGATGGCGTTCCATCTCATCTGAAATAATGAACTTGTTGGGCGTGTTTAGGCTGGGCCACGAGTTAGTCGTGTACCACAGGCCGCACGCCCCGATGTTAACGGCTTGAGCGAAGTCATCGCTCAGCTGCGGATTGCGCGTGATGGTGTAGATGTCCGACCCGATGCGCGTCTCGGTCTTCTGCTCGACTAACGCCAGGAAGTCGTGAATCAGACCTGGGTCATCGGTCGAGCGATAATCGTACTTGAAGAACCGAATCTTCTTGAGCTTGATGGCCGCGCAGACCGTCAGCAGCGAGCGAGTCTTGTCCACTCGGTAGTAGGTACGTGGGTTGTTGGCCGTAGGCTTGACAACCGACATGATCTTGGCCGTCGCAGCCCGCACGTACTGGATGGGAATCAGCCGGTTGTACGGCACTCCAGCCTGGCACAGAAAAGTCTCACGCAGAGCGCCCGCTCCCGTGTAATCGTGCGCCAGGAACGAGCACTTGAATATGTTGTAAAACTCCAGGCACTGTTTAGCTTCTTCGATATGGTCGTGCGGCGTCATGAGGCGTTTGCCCCACAGCACATCAATGGTGCCGTTGTTGGTGATTCCCAGAACGACGGCGACGGTCAGGCTGATGCCTTCTTCTCCGCCGCCACCCCAGTCAACCGCGAGCATAGTGTGCCGGTACTTCTTGAAGTCCACGGGACACTTGCGCGGGTTGCGCGAGTCGTTATCGTGCTGGAGCGTGCAGGCGTCCTGCAACTCGTACATCGACACCAGCTGAACGCCCGTGCCGCAACTTTCGCCGAGGACTTCATTCATGTACTTCTCAGGCGTGTAGTTGCCATAGCCCTCGCGCTTGGCCAGCAGCTCGCCCCACTTCGCCCTGTCGGCGTAGTGGATATGCATGATGGGCTGAGGAACGTGGTAACCGGCAAACTGGAAGCGACGCTCGGGGTACCTGTGAATCCAGCGACCGTCGCCAGGATAGATAACCCTGGAGCACTTGGCGCAGACGGTGCCTGGTCTCGTGTCGCAGATGTCGTCGCTATATGGACCGATCATCTTTTCCAAGTCGTGTCTTATCGATGAGACATTCAACTTCTTGCACGACCGGCACGGAATGCACCATTCGGCTTGCGAGCTCATCAGCCACAAACCTTCTATGGTGTTCTCGGGCGTCTTTGGCGTGCCAGAGAACGAACTCAGCGCCCATTTGCTAGCGGACATGGTCTCTTTGATGACGGGCAACAGGTCGCGGTTCATGTCCTGAACCTCGTCGATAACGATTCTGTCTGCTCGGATACCGCGAACGCGGTCTGCATCCAGTGATGCGAAACTGAACTGCATCATTGAATGGTTACGGAAAGACCTCTGGAGAACGGAGTTTTCCGTATTGTTCCCCAACCACAGGGAACGTATAGGCGACTGTTCAACGAACGGTCGCACATAGTTGTTCGACAGACGCCGCACCTGCTCGAACAACGGGGTAATGTACAAAGTGCGGAAGTACGGAATGGAGGTGCAAGTTATGACACCGTGAGCAGAGCCGACTGTAGACTTGCCCACCTGTCTACCAGTTTTGAGCACTGTGTTCTTCGGCATTCTGACGTAGAACAAAGTCTCGAACTGGAAGTGGTTGTCAAGTGAATATGGCTTCCCGTCCAGAGTAAGGACGAGAGGCAGAAGTGGAGAGAAGTTGGGTATGCGTCCCTGCTTGATGATGTCCAGAAAGACGTTCATTCTTTCGCTGTCGGATAGCCTGCTCATTTCTTTCTGAACTAGGCCTTTGACGATGTCGTTTTCGGGGGAGTCCATATGAAGAACAGCCAAGACGAGGAAGGGTTTGTTAAAAGTCTATTCAATGATACCAACAATATCATTATTGAGTGTTGGCCTGTTATACTGGTGATTGTGATAATTCTGTATTGGGCCTCATAGGTATGTCATATGACCAGTCGCTCACCCAGACGTTGGCTTGAAAGGCGGGGGCTTGTAGGGACCTATCGCAAGCCCATGAGTACCGTGAGTCTTCCAGCTCTTAGGCTGAGAGATTATCCACTGGAGCCGCCTTTACCCTCCGCGACTACCCAGGGTTATACCCAAGGAGAACCGGTGCCGGATAGAGCCACATCTGCTGAGTGGCCAAACTAGCAGGAGCTACCTTGCTAGGCGATCTGGGCGGAATCTTTATCTTCACGCTGGCCGGTTGTGCTTTGCTTTGTTTCGTAACCGGCGGCTTTGTACCTATCGTGTTTGCTGGTGTTATTCTGTACTGCACGCTTTATAGCTTTTCATACGTGCAGGACAAAACCAAGTGAACGATGCGGCCAGGGGAGACCCTGGCCGCTAGTATTTACAGGAGCCTTATGAGCGAACAGCTTGAAACGGGTTTATGGAAAGCCCAGTGCGAGTGGCACTTACGGAGAAGGACTCTCCTTACGAAAAATGATGCAGACATCAGCGAAGAAGAGATGGAGCGTGCGATCCAAGCTGGCCTGTCGCCTCTTGAGTTTGTACGCGAATTTATCGAGGACCGTGACCTTGATGACTGCGTCGAACGTCCAGAAGTCGGGCCGTCCAGCGCCTACTGGCGAGAGTGGGAACGGCAGAATCCGCTACCGAGTTTACACCCAGCTGGAAACTGACGCTGGCTATCTGGGAAGAATCCTGGAAATGGCCATCGACGGAGCGCACCTGGCTGAGTATTTATACAAGGGCACGGGAAGTTACTTTGTTCTGGACTTCCCAGAAGAGTACGAGGACAAGTTTGAGCGACTGCTGTCATTCAGCAGCTCGGTCAAATCGTATCACCTGCAAAATCAGAAGGAAGGAAAAAATGAACAAGTACTATGACTACCAACGCGCCGTTGTGCTCCCTGTCAAGGAATTGATCAAACAGATCGCAGAGAAAATTGACGGCCTCACGTTTTACGAAGAGTGTGTAAAGCCTGAGTCAAAATATGGAGACTATGCTGGCTTTGTTTTTCGGCTGGTGGAAACCTGGAGGAAGTTTTGCTCTCAAGAGTTCTTCGAGGTAAACTACTCTACCGACTACGTCTTGGCAGTGAAAGACGACCTAGACGACGCTGAAAGCGTTGTCTTTGTGTGCAGCAAAGAAACTGTCAAGAAGCCTGAAGAAGTTGCGTAGGAGATAGCCTGATGACTCAGCCCATGGCTTTTGTATTGTGCGTGTTAGGTTCCAAAGCCATACTCGACGTCTGGTTTGATGGATCAATATTCGCATACTACAGAGCCTGGGCTGAGTTATTCAGAGACGAAGGCAAATGGTGGGTAACTCGAAAGTTCGGTGAGCTTCTGTCTTGTCGGTTCTGTTTTTCATATCACTCGTCTCTCTGGCTAACTCTGCTGTGCCTCCCTATATTACCTTGGTGGTCGGTCATACCTTGGTGGTTGGCTGTGCGCACAACAACAGGGTTCTTAGATACCCTGGAAAGTCTTACCGACAAGACAGAGGACGAACATGTCAGAGATGCTGCCGGTCCAGAAAACCCTGACCCACTTCGAGGAAGCGACCAAGGCGGGCTTTTCGACTGACCCGTACCTGGACACGGTAGCGATTGTCTTTAACTGGAAGGTCGGAAATACCGACCTTCCTTTCGGTTTGTTGCTGGGCCGAGATGGCTCGGTCAGCAACCCCACCAGCTTGGTCGGCATCAGCGGACAGACGTCCAAAATGCTGATGCACCAGGCTGCCCAGATTAACCAGATGTTTGAAGCTGCGGACATTGCCGCAGCAGAGCTGGCCCAACAGATAGAGGCATTAAGGAAAAAACATGAACACGCAAGTGAACACGTTCCACGAAGCGGTGAGGATCAAGGCTGATTTGGCAAAGATATCGTCGTTCCAGATCAGCTCAAGCGATACCGCCCAAGGTGTTCTAACCAAGTCAAAACGCGCCAGAGTCTGGCGCGAGACCAGCCTGAGCAACAAATGGCCCAGCTGCGTCATCGTTGGTGCTGACACTCCCAAGCGCCTGCACCTGGTGAACGAGACATCCAATGAAGTTATCAAGAAAGTGGACTTGCCTGGCAAAGTGCTGCACGTTGCCATTCACGAGAATTTCTTTGGCAACGGCCAAATCCTGGCTTTTTACGAAGACCCTGGCAACCCTTTAAAGTTTCACGCCTGTATTCTAAAGTACGACGCTGAGAAAAAGTCTTTGCGGCGTTACCCAGACATATTGTTCGACACGTTTTGCGCTAATCCGTCCTACGTAGACCAGAAAACGGGAGAGACGGTAAAAGGTTCCAGGCTAGACAGCCAGGACATATTCGCAATGTCAACTCTAATGATGGGCGATCTGTCGATTACGCCAGACGAGTTCTTCACCAGCGACTGTAAGAATATGACCAGGGCGCTGTCGCATTTTTCTTTCAGAAGCTGGATAGGCGCAGACGAATGCTCTGTTACAGCCCAACACGTCGTAGCTAGAAACATGTCAGCAGCTCGCATAGTTCAGTTTTTCAAACACAGCTACAACGGTTACAGAAACAAGTTTATTCAGCTTAGTGAGTTGAATCTGGTAAGCAGGTATCGTCGGGGAACTTGCATGCTGAGCGCTTCTGACTCAGCTAGGTTGAATAGCAAGTTCATCCACACCAGCCGCAGGACGCTGCTTGAAATAGACTCGAATCAGCACTGGGTGTGTATGCTGCTTCGAAGCTGCGACTCGCAAAACACGATGGGCAAGGAAGCTTACGGCTTTTTCCCATACCGCAACCCATCGATTCGTTATTCGGAGTACGCCTTGGAAAAGGCGATGATGCTCTTCAAATTGCCAGACGACACTTTGTCTCTGTCTTGCAGCAGGAACAAAGTGTATGCCGCTGTCAATAATGAGG
>Ga0315903_10004409_pt1 | contig 18856 bp, 31 predicted proteins | sample LakEriMetagenome_7_FD_203524 | JGI IMG/M metagenome (GOLD analysis project Ga0315903, IMG submission 203524) | Freshwater fungal communities from buoy surface, Lake Erie, Ohio, United States - Buoy 2 MA119 | ecosystem: Environmental > Aquatic > Freshwater > Lake | place: USA: Lake Erie, Ohio...
CTTCGCGTTTATCGCGTCGGCTGCATCCTGATCAGACAGGCCGGTATACTCCGGCTTCTGCAGCTCGGCAATTAGGATCTGCTCATTCATTCGTGCTGTCCCGTTGTGTCACAATCTCGATTTCATCTCTGACCTACCGCACCCGATTCGCTTCGGTTACACGATAGAAAAACTGTCGCCAAATGCCGGCGCGGTCGTCAATTCCTGTACCGTGAACAGCGGCAATGTGCCCGCTGTGTTTGCTGTAATTGCTGTGGCTTGTCCTCGCAACGATGGTGTTATTGTGTTATTGTCAAACACCAATATTCTGCCAACAAACTGATTTGACGCATTTCCGGCCGGCAACAACGCTGATGGCGTCATTGTTGTTGTCGTAGCGACTACGGCGTTCCCAACAATTCCGCGAATAACGTGTTGCGTCGGGCCAAAATCCGTATCAACAACCACCATATTGGCTGTCAATTTGCCGTCGAATACCAACTGTGTTGGCGTTTCTGTCGGTCCGGCGTACACTCGCACGCGATAATCGGTGCATGGCGTTCTGTCGGGGGTGGAAAACGCCCATAATCCTGTGCCTGCAGTTTCGGTGATTATGCTTCCCCCAGTGTTGAGCAGCGTGCCAGAATTGTCGTTTCTAATCCACGCCGTGTACGTGGTCGCATCTCCAGAAATTTCTGGGAAATGCAGCTTGATAACCTCTGTCATGTCAGCACCCCAATCGAAACAAGCGCTTGTGCGATTTGCTGCAGTGTGTAACCGCCAAACGTGCTGCTGCTGTTTACCGCTGTACCGGTGTTGGCCACGAATGCCGCCCCGGCAATGGCTGTTGTTGCCCTAGCTACGGGTGTCACCCCGTAAAATCCGATCGAATTGCCTGACACGCCAAAATTTATGCCGCGAACGGTTCCGGTGTTGGCGTAGGTGCCAATTGTGAACACATTTGAGACGAAACCAATGTTGCCGCGCTCGTAAATGACCGCGCTGGTGAACGTGTTGTAGATTCGCAGCTCGTGCGGCGTTGTGCCTACTCGCAGAGCGATAATGCCGGCGCCGCCGTCACGCACCATGCCTGTGTCGTGTGCAGTCGTGCCGTTTACCGCTGTCGAGGCCCATCCAATGGCACCGCCCGCCCACATGACGGCGTGAAACGCATTGTTGACGGTCCAACTGCTTTGGCCGAATACAGGACGCCCATTTGCATCAATAAGCGCCACCGTAGCGCCGCCCGTGTTTCGCCACACCTGCTGACTGACAGTTTGTGTTGCAAACGGCGTGACATCGATTTGCACAGCGTCTGCGACGCCTGTCATTGCAATTTGCCGCAATGTCTTCAGCCCGGCAATGGTCTGCGATCCATTTGTCACCAAACCCCTGGTTGCCGATGCTGAAGCGTCTGGAATGCTGAATGTGTGGGCAGTTCCAGTGCTGACAATGTTGAAATCTGTTCCCGTGGTTCCTGTTTCAAAGGTCTGTGTCGCTCCAGTCAGCGTGTTCAGCGTGGTAATGCCACCGCCGGACACCACCGCCCACGTTTGATCACCACGAAGAAATGTCGTGCTGTTTGCTGTGCCGCTGGCAAGGCGAGCAGTCGGCATTAGCCCAACCGACGCAGGAAGGTCGCTCAGCAATCCGCGTATTTGTCTCGTAAACACCAATTTTGATGGCATTTTTGTAGTCCATCACCATATCAATGATTGGCATAACCACGACGCTTTGCATTGTCACGCTGGAATCAGCAGCACTGTCAATACACCGCGAGCTGATGTTGTTGTGCCAGTCACATCAAATCCGAGCGACGAGCCTGCTGGCAAAGACGGACTGTTTACCGTGAGACTTTGATTGGCGTCTACGGTGCCAACAAGGTTGAACGATCCTGAGTGCACAGCCGTACCACCTGACACTGCCGTTCCCGAGGCGCACCGACGAATCTGCACTGTCGCAGCTCCGCCTGTGCCAGCCACCAATACGCGGCCGATAATGCTGACCACCGTGTACGCTCGATCAGCTACGAAAATTGGCTGATCGTCCGGTGCATTATATGCGAACGACACTGCAATTGGGCCGTTCAGGGCTGTTTGCACGAAATTGGCCGCAGCTCGCGTGCCAACATTGATGAACTCAATGGTGCCAAGAGACGCGGCGTCAGTCTTGACGTATCTGCAACCGGGGGCAAATCCGACAGCGTTTAGTGCCGGAACGGCTGTGCCATAAGCCAACAACACGCCTTGAACTGGATCACGTGCAATTACTCCGGTTCCATCGTGCATCGACAGCGGTTTGGACATGGTTACTACCCATTGCTTTCTTTGGTTTGATGCTTGCGGTTTGCAGCTTTCGGCACTGTCACCCAGCGTAGGTTGTTGGCCCCAATCCAACATGGATTGTTCTGGGGCCCATTCTACGCCACAACTCTCGTTGTTCTGTCTGATCCAAGTTTTGCCCCATAATACCGGGGTTATTCATCTGTCGGTCGTATGATATGGCCGCTGCCAATCGACTTCTGAACAACTGATTGTGCACGCCCAGTTGCCCTTGAAACTCGACCTCAGCAGCCGCCAGAACAGCCTCACGCAAGCATTCCGACAACGGCAATCCGCCCATTGGATATGGGAGTGCCGATGTCAGTTGATACGGATTTATCACAGCAAACGCGACGATTGAATATTCGGCGTCTGGAAACGGATACACCGTCAACAGGGTTTTTTGGTCTGCAGCTCCTGTCTGTTCTGCCGCAAACACCGCATATTGCGTCGGTTGACCCGCGTAATCCGCCGCATTGCTGTTTTGCAACGCGATCAATTCTTCTTTTGTGCTTCGCTGCAGCGTTATGCCCCGCACATTTGCGGTAATCGACAACGTCAGGTCGCCACGAAATCCGCCGAACAAATCTGGCAGCACGTAGTCCACCTGCACCAACGTGTATTGTGTTCCCGCGGGCGCCGTCACCGTGGTGTCACTCAGCGTAAGGCTTGTGTTGCTTACTCGCGTGGCCACTTTGTATCGCACGCCGTTTATGGCCAGTTCCCCGCTGGCTGCCCACGACGGGAACACCGTGCCGACGCCTGTGACAATGCCGGCGGCAACGCTGATTGTTCCTGTCGAATAGGGCTTGTTAAGCCGAATTGTTGTCAGTTTTGGCTGCAAAAACGACCACACGTGCACCTGTGTTTCGTTGGGCAGTATTTCCGGCTCGTAGACGTTGCGGCACCCTACATCGACACACAGATCGACTCGTGTGGCAAAATCAGCGTCATCCCAATTCGTGATGTCAATACCACGACCGAGCATGTTTCCAATTGCCCGCCGCAGGTCATCGCGTTTTAGGGTAAGTGTTGATTCTGCCACAAAACGCCCCTCAAGTTACCAGCCTGATGTTTTCAGCCTTGAGCGTTTGCGGGTTTCCGTTGACCTGCACCACAACATGGCCTTTTCTCCTCGGGGCCACGTTCATGAACACTGCTGCCGTGGCGCCATCATCGCTCACAATTTCCACAGCGGTTCCAGTTTGCACGGTCTCCCATTCGACTTTGTCTTCGTCCGGAGGCCACACAGCTCGCAATAATGGTTGATTTGTCACAAACTGTTCGGCGCTCGCGCACGTGGCTGCCCACGTCATGACAATGTGAAGCGCCGTGGTTTTACTGACTTGCCCACCCAGGCCGAGCAGTTGCTGCCGTGACAACGTCCATTCGTGCAGCTTCACGAGGTCTGGGGGCAGCGCCCGCGTGTCCTGCCCGTTTGAGAACACCAGCGTGCGATAGTAGGATGCTGCATTCTTGTCCATGTGTGCCCTTCCGCTTGCCTCATAAAAAACTGGGGCAGGCCATAGCTGCCCTGCCCCAGTCAGCCCGGCTGCGACGTCCGATCACGGCGCTACCTGAAAACACTGCCACCAATCCAAATACACAAAATTGGCCGTCCCAGACGCATCAGCGTACATTGCCAAGCACAGCCCCAGCCCGCGAACATCGATATTCGTGAGACTGGCCAGCGTCGTTCCGCTGATTGCCGCTCGCTTGACCCCGTTGACAAACCACTGAAAAGCCTCCAATGAGTTTGCCGGATCATACTTCCAGCCAACTTTGATGAAGGTGTTTGCTGCCATCTGCCCAATGTTGGTCCCGGCCGTTGGGTTTACCCATGCCGTGGCCCGGTCCTGATACGCCGCATTGAGACGCCCGAGACCGTCTTCCAACACATTGAAACCGATCATGCCCATTGACGTGTTGGCCACGTCAGCGTCGCCGAGCGGCACTGTGGCACTGTACGCTGCAACGCCGTTTTCAGCAAGCCCAACAAACACCTGCGTGTTGTCGGTCGCGATGCCAGTCATCGCAATACGGGCCTCGCCCCACAGCTTTCCAGCCGTTGGCGACAGAATGAACGGCGTTCCGTGGTAACCAAATGCGGCTGCATGGCCGTTCGTGTTGCACTGACCGCGAAGGTATCCGCCGGGGGAATCAGTTGTCGGAATCGCATTTTGATTGGCCTGCCACGCCGCGGTGGCGGTTGCGCCACTGGCATTGAACAGCTTGTATTTGCCACCAACGCCAAGCAGCTCCGCGGTCTGCGTGCCGGTGATTGACAGCTCCGTGAAATCATCTGCCTGGTACCACCCGCGGGTAATGCCATTCCTGATTTCTGTCTGTGGGCAATCTCCCCAAATATTCATCGACAATTGATTTGCGGTATCCGGTGTTGAATTGCTTACGTATTGCGTGACGTTCATTGGCGTAAACCCTTTTTCACGGCGATGCTACCCAACTCTCCGGGTAGTCATTCGCAATTTGACGTTGCTGGGCTCCGCTCCCGTCAGCGGCACTTGTTTTTGGCCTACGCAGGCCAACCGGGACAAGCCAGCCAAAGCGTGAGGCACACAAACCGCGTGCCCCACACTTTGCCCATAAATCATCGCGAAAAGACAGCCAATCGCCGGCGATTGGTGCAAACAAAGTTATACGTCAGATCGATGAAACAGCGATACATGTTGTGCTGATTCGGCGCCACAACTGGCCCCGTTTCTCGCAGGTAGTCGCCCTTGAGACAGAAGGGGAAAAACACCGCATGATCAATCTGGTACACCGGTGCATTGGCGATGCTGGTGGGGAAGATTGTCGTGTCATCCAGCGCCGGAGCCCAAACAATTGGGTTCTTCTTGAATGTCAGCGTTCCATCGACGTCCTGAACACCACCAAACCCAGCGCCGGCAGTCATCGGTGCCAAGTCGCGACCGAGATTTTCGTTCTGAGCTTCGCCAATCTGCTCAAAAGCGCTGCACACTGATTCATTGCAGTAATATCGCCGATCTCGACCACGCGGCGTGCTCATTTCTTCCTTGCTGATTGGGCTCCTGAAATTCGTTGCTCGCAACGCCGTACGCATCTTCGGAAGCAGATCGTCTTTCGATACCGCTGTGTATTGTGCGGTGTAGTTCCGGAAATTCGGCGTTTGTGTCAGGTCAAGACCGGCAATGTTTGTCCACTGCACACTGTCTGGACCAGTGGGATACCCGCCGTTGAAGCCTGTTGCTGCGTTTGCCACTACCCAATACGGCAATCCATACGGGTTCAGTCGGTCGTTTACCGACGGCGCCTGCCACGCCTTCCCTTCGAGTTCCAATGCCAAATCAATCATAGCCGCCTGTCGTCGCGGCTTAACCGTGTCGTTGATTTTGGCCTTGCCGACATTCATCAAAATGTCTGTCTGATAGTGGTACGCCCACTTTGTCTGAGCGTGCCGCCATGGCACGATGATGTCATCCATCACGCTTGGAATATCAACATCATCCGTGTCGGTCATGCCAGTGTGCGACGCTGCCCCCGAGGTGGTCGCCAAAAGGTTCTTCCTGACGGCAATGCCGCCTTCGAAAGTGACCTTGTCGTCTCGCAACCAATGACTCATCAGCACGTAATCTTGCAACGTCTGGGCAATTTGCTCCCAGTTCATTGGGTCCAGATCCGGCAAAATGCTTTGCACCAGATCAGCAACATCCTGCGGTGTAATCGCTGGCATGAAAACAGTCCTTAATCGTCTACATCAGTGGTTTTGCAAGCAAACACGACCCGCTTACTCGCTGAATTTACGCCAGAACTCTGCTTCTTTCTGAGCCGCCAAACTTGGGCCAGACAATGGCTTTCGTGGCCCGCTGCCCGACTTTGCTATGGCCTGCTTTCCAGCTTGTTCAATTTGCTTTTTGACGACTTGCCTTGCACTTTTTGCGCTTTGATCCGAAAATACAGATGCGGCTGCTGCTCGAATCAGAGTGGTTTCGTCGGGCATTGGCTGGCCCGTCGATTCATATCCACGTCGCAGCACTTCCATTTGCGAGAACACTCGCTGGCGATTAGTTGCTTGCGTGGGATCTTTTCGCGCTAACTCCGCAAATCGCCCCTTGCCGAACACAGCCTCGTAGCCTGCCAAGCTGTCGAGAGTGTCGTCAAACCGCTGGCACTGCAGGTCAAACGCACGCTGCTGTTCAGTTGCAAGCACAGACTGTGCCTGTTCTCTGGCAGCTTTGGCCTCATTCCATGTCGTTCGAAACGCTTCAATGAGATCGGCGTCGTGCCCATCCGCCAGCATTTTTTCAAAATCTGGCTCTTTTGAAGCCTCGACGTTGGCTTTGCTTGCGGCAACATTGGCTTTTCCGCGTTCAGTGATAGCCATTGCTCGCTCAATGACCGTCACAGCCCGCCGCAGCTCTTTCGCGCTGTCAAATTCTCGCAACTCGTTCGCGGTTAGGCCGGCCTCAAGCGCCCTGCCGATTAGCTCATCCGGAATCTCTTCACTATCCGCTGGTGCGTCGCTTGCAGGCTCTGCTGCAGCGTCGTCATCATTTGTGTCATCAAGCGTTTCTGCCACCCTACTTTGGGGGGCGTTTTTGACGCCGTTTTCGGCCCGCAATTGCGCTAAAACATCATCGCGGTCAGGCGACTGGTTGGCCGTCTGCATGAAGTCATTGCCGGGGTCGGTAGCCGAGTATTCTGACTGGCTTGACACATCTTCGGCTGCACTTGCGGGCTCGCTCATCATTACGCCTTTAAGAAAAAACGGGGCACGTGCTTTGCACGGCCCCGTCAAAGGTCGCAATGTTGACGCATCTCAAACCGAATGATCAGTTCGGTTTTCTGCCTTAAACAGCCGGAAAACCACGGCCCCGTATTGACAGATTGTCATCACGTTACATCAAACGGCGTTTTGTGTCAACGCATTTTGCGTACATTTGCCGTTCTGTTTTTTGGCATTGGGTCGTTGTAGCCACCGTTTCTGTCGAACAACCCCAACGCTTCGCACACCCGTCTTCGCTGATGCTTGTCCTCGAAAATAGGGTCGCCGTCGCTTGTGTGATTTACTTGGCCACAGCCATGTTGACGCAAATAGTCCATCTGTTGCTTGATTTGCCCTGGGTGTACGCCGGCCGCATACGACACCATCGGGTAATTTGCCGGCACTGTAGACATACCGCGGGGATTGTAATAGTACCGAGCTTTTTCCCCGTTGCTCAGCGTGATTTCGTCATCTACAACGCGACGGTCAAACTCCTCCATCGTCATTTGAAACTGGTGTATCTCGCCACGATCATCCTGAAACTCATACAACGGCATGGCAGCTCCTTTACTGCTCGGTGTCAGCAGCCATCAGCATTTGTGTCATTTGCTGCTCTGCTGCTTGCGGCGTTTGGCCGCGAGAAACGTTATTTCTTGTGTATTGCCCGTTTGGTTTTCCCAGCACTGACGTCATCTGCTCAGGCGATTGTTGCTGCTGCGGATCCGCTTCGACTTCGGCCTCTGTCACGATTTCTCGCAGCTCCGGCAAATCCAACAACACGGCCAAAGATTCGAAGTATTTTGCAATGTTTGGCTGCAACCCGAGCTGTACCGCGGGCAATATGTCTTGCACCCACAATTGCCTCAGCATCGTTGCTCTTTGACCTGGTGTAGCCGAGGTCATGGAATATGGAACAATTGTGATTGCCAAATCCATTGGCTTGCCGCGACGCACATCTATTTCATTGCCAAACCCATCGTCGCGGAACGGCCATGTCAGTGGCACATCGATGTTGACACCAGAAATCCGCTGCGTGATGTTGAATTCCATCGTCGGATGCGAATGCAAATAAAACGCAATGTCACGCAATACCTGTTCCGTGGCCGAAAGCAACGTGTCTTGCATTGATTTGATGCGAATGTTGGCCGCTTGCCTGATCAACTGTTCTTGCCCAAGTGTGTCCGCTGTCGCTCCAAGTCCCATTTGTGCTGACAAATTGCCCATCACAAAATCGGTCATGTTTTTGACCGTCAGGGCGAATCCGAGCGTTTGCTGATTCACGCCACCAAACGACACTTCCTTGAACGCATTCGGATTGCCAACCGCAATCACGTCACCATCGCCGGTTTTGATGATCTGCTGCCCGTCTGTCACATTTCCAGTGTCAGTGACACCGATTGTTTTTTGTCGAGACGCCTGATTCCCCAGCTTTCTCCACAAAAGGTTTTCCAGCTCGTCCAAATCAATCCAGTTCGCCACTGGCGGCAACGGCATGATATTGTTTAGCACCTCATTGAATCCGAGAAGATGATAGGGGCCATGTGATGGCCCGGTCCACTCGACGACTCGCAATGGCTGCTCAGTGTCTTGGGCAAACGTCACAACCTGTGAGGTTTCCGGGACGAATATTTGCCAAATATCGACCAGTTCTCTGAATCTGTCGTTCTTTTTGTCACCCGTTGACACGGCGGCGGATCCGGACACCTTTTCTGTGGCTGTAAGCCGCTTTCGCACTTCAGGATTGAAGTCTGGGTTTGCTTTGGCTTTTGCGAGTGACATCGTGTTTCGATGACCCCAAAACGCCACTTTGTCTACGTCCCATTTCCTCGCGGTCGTGTCATACACAAAATCATCAAACATGATGGCTTCGACAAACAGCTCTGTTATTGGCATTTCGTCGTCATCAATTGCGACTCGCTTCGTGACGTGCAGCCCCACTTCCATAATTCCAACACAGAAAATTGCCGACAACACCCACAATCGATGCTCATGCTCAAAGCCAATTCGCTTCATCGCTTCATTCAGCACCAATTTCATTTCCGCTGCTGTGCTCTGCAACTCCTTTCGGTGCGTGGTGCACAATACCTGTGGCGCTCGCGACGACAACTGCTGCAGCATTGACTCTACAGCCAGCTCGAGCATGTTGACAGGGCGAGATGTTCCACCATTGTTTCCGTAGTGTGGGCCGGCGTAGGCTCGGAGTGCCGTTTCCAGTTCTTTGCGAAACGGGTCCAGCTCTTTGTAGGACGCCTGTACGGCATCACGCAGTCGAACAAACTCTTCGGTGTTCATGATTCGCTTTCTGCGTCCCAAAAGCCCAATGAGCGTTTTGCTTTGTTTTTCGCTTCCCATTGTTGTCGTCTCCACAAAAACGACTGCAATGGAACATTTTCCGGCGCTTGTGCTGCCGGCTGGAGTGGAATGTCTTTCATTCCAAACACGGCACAGCCCATGGCAATTGCCGCATCGCCATGGGCAAGCCCCATGCCAGCGCCATCTTCCGTGGTTTCGGCTGCCGAGTGTACCAGCTTGCCGTTTTTCATGAAATATCGCGAGCATTCATTCAGCACTATTGTGGAATGTATCGCCGCTTTTTCTGTGCGAATAGCCTCCTCCATGCTTTTCAGCAGCTCAATACCACCATCGCTGTTGATGTAGCCAACCTTTTCCGTTTGCTCTGTGAATGCCACTCGCTGCTTTATGGATCGATACACCTTTGGGTATTTGAGCGTGTTCACCCTATTGATAAACAATCGGCCGAGCGGTCCGTTGATTTCAGGCACGAGATACGCATTGTGAAACAATCGGCACACCCATACCGCCAATTCGGCGAATTGAATTGGATCCAGCGTGTTTGACCGCCACTCAAACACCTGTTCGCCGGTTTCCTTGTTCACGCCCTCCAATGCCGAATAGCTTGACCATTCACCGCCAGTGCCGGCCGACACGTCAGCCCCGAATACGTATTCGCCTGCTGGCGGTTTCCCATTGTTGGCCTTCAAATCTATCCACAGATTGACCGTGTCCGGCGTCAACGATGGTTCCAACATCCAATCGTCTGGCTTGTTTGCTCGTTTCTGAATACTGCCGTGTGATACTGGCGGTTTTACCGCTTTGAGTGCCCTGGCCAGCAACTGAGGGTTGAAAATCTGCGCGGTCGCTCCGCCAAAGTCGCGGTCGAGCTCTGCAGCTACAGATTGCGGCGTCGAACCTTGGCGATTCCATACATGGTCGTAGTACAATGATCGGTATCGGCCGTCGCGAATAAACGGGTACATTTGCCCCTTTTTCAGCGGGTGACGGAATGAATTTTGGGCGTCGAATGTCGCGTGTTCGAGCCAAAACGCCATGTCGTCGATCACCAGCTTGTACGTGTCCGTGCCGGGTATTTGCTCGCTGTGATACAGTCCTCGGCGCTTATCCGGATCGTCTTTCCAGTCGATCGTGATTTCTATCCCGTTTCGCTCCCTGGCTGACGACACGACATCGTAAAACGCACCGGCCATGCCTCTGTTGCGGTTGGCAGTTGACACGAAAATGCGGCTGGGCGTAACGTGAATGGTTGAATCGAGCGCGGCCTGATCGTCGCCGGGTTTGAAAAAGTGAAATTCATCCATCAGCATCCACAGTTTTCGACCGCCGCGAGCAACATCGGCATTCGCGGCGTATGCCGTAATTGAGGATCCATTGAGCAGGTTCGAAAACGTGTTTTTCTGGATGTTTCGCTCGTAGTTCCGCTCGTCCAAAATCCAAAACGGCAACCGCTTCAGCAGAAACTCGAATTTGCTGAACAATGCGTCTGGGTCATCGGGATTGTTGGCTGACAACAAATCCTTTGAGACGAACCCAATGTGCGTTTGCTCGTGAAAAATCCATTCCCACGCGGCCAATGCGGCACCTATCATCCAGCTCACGCCTGTTTCGCGTGATTTTGGAATCACCACGTCTCGCACGCCCAAATGCGGCAAAATCTCCATCACCAGTCGATCCTGATATCCTCTGGTGATGAACGGAATTTCCTTGCTGTTTCCGTACCGCTCTTCAGTGCTCCATTCTTGCCGCTTGCGTGTTTCCAAAAGCCACGCAAACGTGTTGAGAAAAAACAGGGGGTCTCGAGAACACAAAATCCACAGCTCTGTCGCAAACTGCGGGTTTTCATATCCGAGCTGCAAGCACAAATGACGCCATTTCAGGTTCATCCACGGCGATTTGAGTGTCAGCGTCGAGTACATTGCGACGTCTCGATCTGGAACGCCCAAACTCCGTATTGCAGCGATTGCGGCATCTATCGTTGATGCTGTCATGTCTGCGGGTATTTCTCAAAAAACGCCTTCCATGCCGGTTCATGCTTGCGGCACGTCAGCAGTACATCCTCTGGAAATCGCGTCATCAGGTCATCGATTATTTGCTGCACGTCGAGTTTCAGTTGCCGTTGCACTCGCTCCAGCATGGCAAACTGCTGTCGCCGGTCGTCCTCAGCTCTTTGATTTGTGACGCTGCCGGCGGCTTTTGTTTTCGCATCCTCGCGCTTGGAAAACAGCTCCAAAAACCGATTTGGCTCAGTTTGAGCATATTCGTACCATGACCATGCACCCGGAGATGGACACTCTAACGGCATCACGTCTGTTCGCCGCATCTTCTCATACGCAAACAGCATGTCGCGGTCGTGATCTTGCGGTTTTCCGCGATATTTGTCTTCGAGCACCTGCAATTCGGTGCGAATTCTCTGTTGCCGTTTGGCGTCCGCTTGCTGGCGTTGCTCCAACGACGATGTTTGGTCGCGCGGTGATTCCATTATCGCTTCGTATTCGGGAGGTTTATCGCCGGGTTTTCTTGCTGTTGCCATCGCAGGACTCCAGCAACACTCTTCTGATGAACGCCGCTTCTGTCTTGTCTCCGGAAGCACGCCAGTTTTGGGTTATCGCCGCTCGCTCGCTTTGTGTCACTCGCACGCGAACGTACATATCTTTTCGGTCGTCATCGCCAAGTTTTGGCCTTGCCATTTTGTTCTCCATGCCTCTTGCGTTTTTGTGCCACCATTACTATTGTGGCCATATTATTGTGTTCTCACGATCCCGTTTTGCAATCGCAATCGTCGATACCATTGGCAAAATGGGCAATCAATTGTCGTTTTAAGGAGCGTTGACAATGTATCACATTTCACGGCGAGTTGGCAAAACATGGGATAGCCTTACGCAATACATCCGCCGAATTGAACAACTTGCGGCGATTCGCAACACACGGATTGAGGCACAGCAGGCCGACTACAAAACACAGGAGCTGCCCACCAAAACACAGGAGCTGCCCACCAAAACACAGGAGCTGCCCACCAAAACACAGGAGCTGGAAACGAAAACACAGGAGCTGCCGGAATACACACCACCCGAGGGCTGGCGTGTGTTGGCGGTGGGCGAAATTCTGCAGGCGGGTGATATGTGGGTGTGGCCGACTGACGACCAACTGCGTCAGACTCTCCACGCAGGTGCAGTCGTGGGCGCAAACCAGCGGTACATCCGTCAGATTGAGCCGCAGCCACAGCCGGAGTCAGAGCCAGACGCAGCAACAATCGAAGAGCTACGCAGCGAGGTGTCCTATGTGCAGCGGTTGCTGGGCGAGTCCAACTTGGCCTTCATTAACACCCTTCGTAAGGTCACACAACTGGAGGACTTGGTGGGCAGCCTGCGGGCAATCAACGAGGCGCAGGAGAAAGCCTTCGAGGCAGCGGGCAAGGAGAACACCGACCTGCAGCACCGACTGAATGTCGTTGCGACCGAATGGGCGGAGCAGGCCGAAACGATCAGACGACTGCAGATCGAACTGGACGCAGCGCAGCAGGTGCCTGCAGACTCAGCCCCCATGGCGAACAACGACGTCATTTCTCGCAGCGATGCGGTTGATGCAGTCGTTTTGGCGGCCGTCGAACACGTCGTGGCTATCGTCGCCAGACTGCACAACACTCAGGTTACCCCGGAGCTGCACAACACAATCGTGCAGGCTATCGGACAACTGACGGCACAATCGCCCGAACAACACGACGAAGCCATACCGCCCGTCGTCGCTGAACACTGCGATGCAATGCCAACTCTCGTGCAATCAGTCTTCTACAACATCCCAGACGCCGGATGACAGTCGCACGCGACAAACAAACGGTCTGCGTGGTCCGGCAACACCGACGCCACGCAGGCCATCTGTCCCGAAAACACCACACAACGCAACGCACACAGTGGCCACCAAACGCCACACAACAAAACACAGCACAAACAGCAGCTCGCAGCTCCGCAACAACGCACACGCCAAACACCAAAGCCGTGCCGCACAAAACACAGCAATACCACCGCAAACACAAACGCATTTTATTTTTTTTCGGCGCCAGATGCAGGTTAACCGCTGTTCCCACCGGGCAACTACGTGGGGGGTCTGGGCAAAAAGCTGTCGCACTCACTCTGTGACCAAGCGGCTCGATCACACCACGCACCCCTCTCACCACCACCACGCACCCCTCTCACCCACCAGCCACCAAACCACCAGCCTACCCACCACCACCACGCACCAACCAAACGAACAGAGCCGGCGATTGCTCGCCGGCTCCATCATCATCACCACCACCAGCCCGACCTACATTACCACACCAAATCGACCGGAGGCACCTCGATCACGACCAGTTGCCACTCGTCTCCAGTCTCCAAGATGCCGATCACGTCATGCACCACGGCGCCGGCACCATTCACGGGGGTGACTGGCCGCGGTGCCGCAATGAGCCACCAGCCCTCGATACCGAGTTCGGACCGCCACGGCGACCCGAACGGCACCACCACCACCACCACCTCCACGCGACCGCCTTCGCATGCCGATAGGTGGATTGCATCGGCTACCACGTCTCCGAGAGTTCGGCCCGGCCCCACCACTGCTGCTTCTGTCATCGTCGTCCCCTCCAATCAGAGTTTCATCACCACTACCACACAGCGTGTCACTCGCAAAACAGAGTGTTGTTTTCCGGCCAAGTCTCCACGATGAGCAGCGAGTACGCCCCGCCCGCCGCGGTGGCACCACGTACCGTATACAGCGAGACTTCCGCACACTCGATGTCAGTGCCCCACGACACTGTGCGCCATTGGTCGTCCGCCGGCAAGCAATCACGCCAAGGAGTTCCGCTCGTTACTACGACACTTCGCGGCCAACCGGTTCGCACCGATTGCGATATCGCCTCGTGCACCATCATATCAACGGGAAATACTCGCATCATCCGTCGCACTCCAGTAAGGGTTTTGTTTGCCACCACCTGACAACACTACAATATTGTCCCGATCGGCAGCTTTGCAATAGCAGAACGGGATAATTCCTGCCACATGGCGGAAATTGTCCCGATCGGCAGCTCTGACGCCAGAAATTGTCCCGCTCGCCACCGGGGGGCAGGCCACCGGAGCCCGATACAGGCGCGTACGCCGCCCCTGTCCCTGCTCGACATCCGACCACCCGCGGCCCGCCGGTTGCATCCCCTCGCGTTACGGTCCTGCTGTCTCTCATGCACCCTGCTACGTCGGTCGCACCGGGAAACGGCATATCCCAGCGTTTTACCGCAATTGTCGCCCGACTGTGACGCAGCCGCTTCGTCACACAGTCGGGGAAGCATCGGCAATCAATCGGCGTGCCTCACCAGTCACCACGCCCCACGCCAAATCCCCCTACCGGGACTATTTCCGGAAATTATTCCCGACTTCGGCATATTTGCTCTTGCATCCCTGCCCCACCTGTCGTACCAATACGCAACGGGACAATTACACATCAACTGAGGAGCCAACAATGGCACGCACAGCACACGGCAAAAAATCGATCTTGAAGGTGGTTTTCAACCGCAATTCTGTCTGCAGTTTCGGTCGGGGCGAAACGCTGGAGGAGGCGATCAAAAACGCCACGAAAGCGCACCGCGATCTGGCTGGATCTATGCGAGGATTTGGCTCTCTCGTGCCTGATTCGGTCAGTCTGTTTGAGGGCAAAACCGCGGCCACCACTCTGGAACAGATCCACGATGATCTTGATTGCAATAACCTGCGACACTGCCGGCAGATTGTACTGTGAGCGAATCATCATCCCCCCCGCTGCATCGTGCTGCGGGGGGTCTTTTGCGGCGACTATTGTGAGGGGATTGAAATGAACAAATACCGATACGAGTATGGTAATCACGACGACATGAGCGCCGCCGGATTTGTGCGGACGACGAGTTGGCTGGAGGCCAAAAACTGGCTGGCGCTGTCCGTGAAACTCAATGGCGGGTGGGGTTGGATCGAGCGCCCCGGCACACTGGAGCGGCACACGATTAACTGCGTGCTGCCGCGAACCAAACCCCGATATTCATTCCGGCATTTGTGGAGGTGTCCGCACTGCCAAGGACAGACGTCGGCGGAACTGCATCTGATGGACGCGCTACTGACCGACGATCTCGATCACCGGCACCTACGCATCGACGCACTGACCGAAGTCGCATACTGTCGTAGGTGCGAAACGCCGCAGCGTGACATGATCCATCTTGGCATTTTCCCCGACCTGCCTGGCGGCGTGCACACTCCCGGATGGTACGAAGCGCGGATTGACCTCCCGAACGATGGCGGGGCACGACTGACGCGAGTTTATGCGAGCGATGCCGCTGACGCCTACGTCGAATTCAGCCTACTCGCTACCCCGCATTCGGGCGACGTGTACTGCGACGATCGACGCATCGACGAAGGCGGCACGCTGCTGGATGACTGAGACGGCCCGAGGCGCCGGCACTGCGGTGCCGGCGTATCGGGGTGTCTTGTCACAATCAACAGAAGGGAACCAAGCATGTCAACGACGATCACAGAACACACACAAACCGAATCGCATACTCTGCACCGCGTGGCGACACAATCGCCGGAGTATCGGCGATTCCTTCGCACACTCGTGCAAACCTACGACCGCCTCAAATACTTCGACCGCTGGTCCTGCTTTGCCTTGCTCCACGAAGGCGGGCGTTTGCAGTTCTGTCGCACTGTGCACGGCGACATAGGGCAGCCAAACCAATACGTCAAAGTAGAAACATCGCTCATCGTTACCACGCACTACAACGCCGGCAACCGCAGCGAAAAAGGCGCTCCGCTGATGCCCTGCAATAGCATTCACATCGACGAAGCGGACACTCGTCTATTAGTTCGACTGCTGCTGGCGCATCCCACCGCTACGCTGTATGTCGATGGTGATCATGGCAGCCAAAACACCGAAGTGTTAGGTATGACTTTTTATCGCCTCTGTCTGCATCTGCCAGCATTTGGCGGCATCCGCATCGGCAATGACACCATAGTGCAGGACACTCGCGTGTTGACGAGTGGTTCCGTCATGCTGCGATGAAACGGCCCGAGGTTCCGGCACTGCGGTGCCGGATCGTCGGGGTGTCTTGTCACAATCAACAGAAGGGGAACAATATGACAACGATGATTCAGGGGCTGGCGCCCGAGGCTGGTGCGAACACCATGGCGGCACGGTACAAAACACTGCATGAGGCCGGTCCCAAAATGATCTGCATCGTCGGTGGCGCGTCGTCCGTCACACACAGCGATTTCCAGATGACGCGATACGAAGACGGGTCCGTTCTGGCGTGGACACGGCACGACGGCTTTTTCGTGCTGCCGTATGTCCCTTGGGCGTCGTGGACAGCGGCGGAACACGCGCTCTGGTGTATGGGGCGGTTTACGGCTGTGGAACGTGCCGCAATGGTAAACCACACAGACAAATGGGTAGACGGGGTTCATTGGGCTGCGGACGGCAGTTTGATCGAGTTCTGATTTGTTTGCTTCCCCTTTCACGTCTTCAGGAGTCTCACGGTGTCCGACAGTCCCGATATCGCCGAAAAGCGCCGACTGATCAGCCTGATTGTTCAGGCAGTGAAGACGCAAGCACAAGCAAGGAACACGCGGGAACCAGATGGTGATATGCTGTTTGCTTTGGCCTTTCGCTCTGTCGCCGAGCTGCAGCAGATTGCGGCGGCGGCTGGAATTCGTGTCTGATTATGTGCCCCTTCACTTTTTCAGGAGTCACAACGATGTCCAAACACCTAAACTGCACGAGCTGCCACAAGCCTATCGTGCTGATACCGAGCGCCGAGGAACGTGCTGCGAAGTGTCGTGACGGTAAAACAGCAAACTACTACCGTAACTTATTCCGCGTCTGTGCTACGTGTCAAAAAAACCGCTGGTATGTCCGCTAATGTAATCCACACTGTCAAACGTTTTTGAAGGGCGTGCTATATGAACGGTCGGAGTAATCGGTTCCGCGAGGGACGGGCTATAGATAAGGGTTTGCTCCAGCAGTATAAGCGATGGCTGCAGGGGCAGGAGGACAGGCGCAACGGCAACGGCTGCCTCAGTGCTAACGGCAAATACTTGGACGGCTGGTATAATCCTACTCAGGTGATTCCGGATTTTCTGACACCGGCTGAAACGTGTGCATATCACCGAGCGCTTGCACGGCGAGCACTTCGCCGGGAGCAGCAATAAGGTGTTTCGCCGTGGTCTACTGCTAAGGAGTGTGCCGTGTCCGATTATCTGAGTGATATGTGTGTCAACATTAAACGGGCGGCGGTGCCGTCCGTAATCCATCACGGCGCGGCGTCGTGCTGGATCGCGCGAGGGCCGGTTATGTGTCCGGTGCGCTCGCGCGAAGCTCAGGCAACTACCGCTTGGGTAGTGTATACCAATGATGGAACCACCCCTACCATCGCCCTGTCGCTGCCGTCGCTGCAGCTACTGCTAAACGTGGAGGATGACTGGACCTTGCTTGAGGCAACTTCGCTGTCTGCATGGGCTCTGATACTGACAGACTGTCTGTCAGACGATATAGCCCCGGCTGTGCCTTTTATTGGAGAATGATATGCACGCAATGGAAAGACGATACGAGTATTACGGACATGCGGCACGAATCACCCGCAAACGCTCCGGTGGTCAAGTGTGGTGGACGCTGCACATCGATGCCCCAGGCGGTCCATATAACGCCGGAACATTCCGCCATGAGCCGTCACGGGAGGCTGTCCAAGCGGCTGTGCGGCACGTGCACGAAACATTCGTGCTGACACCGAACGATGACAATTGACGTTTTTGAAAGGTACCCATGGACCCAGAACCATTCGTCCTCAATCGCGCCGCAGCAAAACAGGCTGCGCCGCTGCAGATTGTGCCGTCGTGCCAGACACGGCAACCACGACTTTTCGACACTGGCGACCACGATCTGCCAGGGCAGTCGCTGCTGTTCAATTCGGACGCCGGCGACCTCCATAACCCGCTTACCATGGAAAACAAAATCAATGCAAGACCTACGTGATTTGGAAGAGCGTCTACCGTGCACGCCCGAAGCCTGCCGGGCGTCGTCAGATGGTGCTGCCAAACATCTCGCGGAGCAATGGGACGCCATTTTGCCAAGTGGCGATGCTGTAGCGTTCATGGTGTTTCGCTACGGATATATTGCCGGTCGTCAACCGTTTGACCTGCCGGCTTCAGTGGATTTTTTCAAAAGGAATACACAATGAACACAAAACGCACCAAACAGCCGGATATCGTATTCTCCCCGAGTGATCTGCTGACGACGCATCGCGAATTCACCGACATGCACGGCTTCGTGCAGGCGGTGCATAAATTAGCCGTAGTTTGGTCGTGGGGGGCGAGTGGATGGCAGCGCACTAATGCCAACTGTCTCCGGTTTCGCGTGAGGGGGCACCATCATAAGGGCTATGTGTTTTTGGCTCCAAACGCCAGCGACCTGTTCGACGTTTGGCTGACCACAATCGGCCACAAAATTCGGGGTCATT
>Ga0315903_10004410_pt1 | contig 18856 bp, 16 predicted proteins | sample LakEriMetagenome_7_FD_203524 | JGI IMG/M metagenome (GOLD analysis project Ga0315903, IMG submission 203524) | Freshwater fungal communities from buoy surface, Lake Erie, Ohio, United States - Buoy 2 MA119 | ecosystem: Environmental > Aquatic > Freshwater > Lake | place: USA: Lake Erie, Ohio...
TTTGCGGGCTTGCTTGGGAGTGAGGGCGGTCCGCCGCGGGTTGATGGTGGGCTGCTGTCGAGCGGCGTCGTCTCTGGGCTCGGAGGTCTCTGCCTCGTCCGCATCCGCCTCCCAGGAAGTCCCTTCCAAGACCGGCTCGGTCTCCGTGATTTCGGTCGATTCCAGCTTGTCGTCGGCGTCGTAGCGTCGGACCACCGTGCGGGTCTCTGGTTTGGGGTCGGACGTGGAGAGTTGCATGATGGTGAGAGTGAACCGCGACAGCCCGTCCATCCCCTCGGGCCCGACCCACACATAGGTGTCGCCGCAGTTCCCGACGTAACAGGCCGAATCCGGGACATCCCTGCGGCAGCCAATCTGGAACCAGCCGGTGGGCAGCTGGCACTCGAGCATCGACCCGTCGGCGGTGAGTTCCCGGACGGTCTGGGAGCAGTCTTCACACGGATCGTCGGCCGAGACCCCGGCCCCCAACACGATCTGGAAGGCCGCCCGGATCCGGCGGATGCGCGCGGTGTCGGTCACCGGCTTAAGATCCCACTGTTCCGTCAGGTTGCGCGAGACATTGGGGCTGAGGAACAGGCTGAAGATGGGGAAGCCACCCAGCTGGTCCGCCAGGGTGATGGTGGGGGCATAGGTCCCGGCGGCGGCGGCGGCGTGCTGATCGGCGAGGGTGACATTCCCCGACTGCAGGACGGCCACCGAGGGCAGCGACGCCGGCTGGGCCGCGAACCGCGCAAGATTGTCGACCACCTGCTGGCAATTCAATTCCGCCAGGGTGCCGCTGGTTTTGAGCGTATGCTCCCGCAGCGCCGTATGAGTCTGGCAGCCCACGGCGTTCGCGGCCAGAAGTCCCAGGGTGCAGAAGAACGCCGCGATCCGCACGATGGTTTCCTGACACAACGGGGCGCAGTTGCAGGGGTTCACAGACCAGGCGAGGTGTGTCTGCACCTGGAGTGTGCGAAGAGCCAGCCAGCCCCCTCGTTCAGCAGAAAAATCGGCGCAATCCCCCGGTTTCTTGAAGGGGATTGTGCAGTCGATCTCACCGGGTTGGGTTTGGGGGGATTGCGTTCTCTGGGGGTTTTGTTGATCTGTTCGGACTGTGGGAAATCGCCTAGGATCGAGTGTGTGAGAGGGGGTCACGCAGAGGGGACTCGGAGGTCTGCTTGAGAGGGAACAGCGTGGTGTTCAGTCGAGTCGCCGGAGTGCAACGGCGGATCTGGTGGTGTCTGGTGATCGCCGGATGTTTGTGGGGATTGCCGGCCGCTTTGCTGATGGCCCAGGCACGCTCCTCCCGAGAGACGGCCCGCACACCCCCCAAGCGTGATGTCGCACCGTATCGTCGACAGTATGAAGAGCGCCGGGACCGGTTTCGGCAGGGCCTGCAGGGGTTGGAGACCCGTTTTCAGACCGAGGGACTGGAGTCGGGAGTTGCCGCGGTGCGGGAGGCGGCCCGTCCCTTTCAGCCCGATCTGTTGCGGGTGCGGGATTTGCCCCGTGTGGTGCAGGAGTCCAACCCGGCGGAGTTGCCGGAAGAGGACCGGGGATGGCTGCCTGCTCTCCGGCAGGAACGTCGCGAGTATGCACAGGACCTGTTTACCCTGTCGCAGAAGGTGCTCGGCAGCGGGCATCTGAGTTTCGCCTTCGACCTGATTCGGGAGGCGGCGCATCACGATCCCGATCATGCCGCCGCCCGCAAGGCGCTGGGGTTCGTTCGCAGCAGTGACGAGTGGCTGTCTCCGTTCGAGGCCAAGATGGCCCGGGAGAAGAAGATCTGGAACGATCAGTTCGGCTGGATTCCCGCCGAGCACCTCGAGCGGATGACCCGGGGAGAGCGGTTCTACAAGGGACGCTGGATGCCGGCCGAGCGCGAGGCCGAGCTGCGCCGCGACTTCGCCCAGGCGTGGGAGATCCGCAGCGAGCACTACCTGGTGCGCACGAATTACACTCTCGAAAAGGGGGTCGAGCTGGCGGCCAAGCTGGAGGGGTTCCACAGCCTGTTCTTTCAGAACCTGGCCGGTTTTTTCAAAACCCCCGAGGAGTTCCGGCAACTGCTGGCCGGCACCGGGGGGGCACGCATTCCCGCGAAACCCCTCCTGGTGCACTTCTACCGCAGCCGCGATGAGTACATCGCCCGCCTGAAACGCGAGACCAACCAGAATGTGGAGATCACCCGGGGAATCTACTTTCCGAAGACCGGGGTGGCCCACTTTTTCTACGACCCCGATTCCCAGGACGACTCGACCGTCTACCACGAGGCCACTCACCAGCTGCTCTCGGGAGCCCGTCCCGGACATGGTGACATTGGCGTGAAGTCGGACTTCTGGCCCATTGAGGGGATCGCGTGTTACATGGAGTCGTTCCAGCAGGCAGGGGGGGATTTCTCGTTTGGTGATCCGCAGACCCTGCGGTTCCAGGCGGCCCGGGCCCATTTTGTGACCGACAAGTACTACGTTCCGCTGCCCGAGTTTTGCCGGATGGGAATGCAGGCCTACCAGGAGTCGCGGGAGATCAAACGCAACTATGCCCAGGGGGCGGGACTGGTGCACTTCTTCCTGCACTATGGCGAGGGGGTGTACCGCGATGAATTCATCGAGTATCTCTCGCAGATCTACAGTACCCGCCGGGCGACCCGGGAGAACCCCGAGAAGCCCTGGGAACTGGCGGGGGTCGAGCCCGAGTTGCTTGACCGGCAGTATGCAGAGCACATTCAGCAGCTCGCTGCGCCCGGCCAGTCTCCGGCTGACCAACCTGTTGAGTCCCAACCCGGGCCGTAAAGCACTGGTCTCCGGTGTCGCCCTTCATCCAACCCGCCCCCTCGATGAACCTCACCCGCTACGCTCCCTGGATCACCCTTGTGGTCTGCGCTTTGCTGGTCGCCCTGACCCTCTCGTATGGGGCCCGTCGGGGCCCGGGCGGAGGGCCTGCCGATCCACTTGATGCCGCACCGGGGCAGGCAGGGGGGGCGTCTGCGGCCTCCCGCGAACCACCAGGGGCGGTTCCTGAGGGGATGGTCTGGATTCCCCCGGGAGAGTTTGAAATGGGCTCGGACGACGGCTTTCCCGATGAGCAGCCCATCCACCGGGTGATCCTCTCGGGATTCTGGCTCGATGAGAGTGAGGTCACCAACCGCCAGTTCCAGGAATTCGTCGCGGCGACGGGCTATCAGACCGTTGCCGAGCGCACTCCCCGCCGGGAAGACTTTGTGGGGCAGGTTCCCGATGTGAATGAGATTCCCGAAGAAAACCTCGTTGCCGGTTCCATCTGCTACAACCCCAACTTCGATCGCCAGTCCTTCCGCAAAGACGGTCCGTTGTGGCCGTATCAGGTGTGGCAGTATGTGAAGGGGGCCAGTTGGCGGCATCCGGGAGGTCCCGACACCTCGATCGCAGACCGCCTCGATCACCCCGTGGTCCATGTCTCGTACGAAGACGCCCAGGCGTACGCGAAATGGGCCCAGAAACGGCTTCCCACCGAGGCGGAATGGGAATACGCGGCCCGCGGAGGGCTGACCCGCCAGCCGTATCCCTGGGGGGGCGAACTCTGCCCCAGTGGCGAATGGCGGTCGAACATCTGGCAGGGGAACTTTCCCGATGAAAACACCAATGCCGATGGTTTTCTGACGACCTGTGCCGTGAAGCATTACCCTCCCAACGGCTACGGCCTGTTTGGCATGTCGGGAAACGTGTGGGAATGGTGTGCCGACTTTTACCGGCCCGACTACTACGCCCGCAGCCCCCGGCACGATCCCCCGGGACCGCTCGACAGCCAGGATCCCAACGAGCCGGGGGTGATCAAGCGGGTGCAGCGGGGGGGCTCGTTCATGTGCAGCGACAACTACTGCACCGGCTACCGGGTGAGCGCCCGCATGAAGGGAGAGCCGAGTTCGGGGACATTTCATTGCGGGTTTCGGTGTGCCCGTTCCCTGCCCGCCGAATCGCAAGATGCGAAAGCATCCGAATCTCGGTAGACTGAAGTTTGGGTCGTACCTCGCTTTCACGCCTTGCATCACCTGTTCTGCGCCCATGGTTCGCCACCTGATCACGATTGATGACCTGACCGAGGGCGAAATCCAGTCGATCTTCCGGGTGGCGGACGAGTTTTTGAAGGATCTCGCCGATCCGCAGGTTCCGCATCGGGTGCGTGGGGCCAAGACCGAGGCGCAGGGGTGCATCCTGGCGACGCTGTTCTACGAGGCCAGCACCCGCACGCGGTTTTCGTTTGAATCGGCGATGTACCGGCTGGGGGGGCAGATACTGTCTTCGGCCGATCCGAAAACCACCTCGGCGGCGAAGGGGGAGACCATCGCCGACACGGTGCGGGTATTGCAGAACTACGCGGATGTGATTGTGATCCGGCATCCTTGCGAGGGGGCCGTCCGTGTGGCGGCCGATTACGCCGATGTGCCCATCATCAATGCCGGCGATGGGGGCCACGAGCATCCCACCCAGACACTGTGTGACCTGTACACGCTGCAGCGGGAAAAAGGGACTCTCAAAGATCTGAATGTGCTGCTGTGGGGCGATCTGCGGAACGGACGGACGGTGCATTCGCTGGTGTATGGGCTGGCCCGGTTTGGAGCGCGGATCATCCCGATGCCGGCCGAGGGATTTGGCCTCCCCGAGCATGTGGTGCGTCGCCTCGCGCAGGACTATGGCTGCACGCCGCTGTCGAATGACGAGATGTCGCGGGTCCGGGGAGACAAGTTCCCGGTGGACGCGGTGTACGTGACCCCCGAGAAGCCGCACCAGCGGAGCCTGTTCTCGGACGTGCCCGAGAAGGGATCGGAGGTGCTGAAGGTGCGGCTGCCCGCCAACGCCCTCGCGAAGATCGACGCCTGCTACGTCACCCGTCTGCAGCGCGAACGGCTGCCGGAGGGAGCGTCCGCAGCCGATTCGTACCCCGTGATCGATGCGGCGTTTCTCAAGGACCGGCGGTACCGGTCCAGCAGTGTGATGCACCCGCTGCCGCGGGTGGAGGAACTGGGGTACGATCTCGACAATGACGAGCGGGCGGTCTATTTCAAGCAGGCAGCGTATGGGGTTCCTGTCCGGATGGCGTTGATTTCCGCCTTGTTGCGGATCCGCCCCGACCTGCTGGGGCAGGGCCCCCCGGCCAAGAAGCATCCGATCTACACCCAGGGGACCCTGGGGTGTGAAAACACCCGTTGCGTCACGGGGCTCAGCAGTGAGCAGCGCTACCTCGAGCCGCGATTTCTGATCATTCCGGAAGCGGACCGGCTGTTGGCCCGGTGCGTCTATTGCGAGCATGACATGATTCCCGAGTTCGTGGGGCGGCTGTCGACGCGCAAGTTCGAGCCCAATCGGCGGACATTCACGGAAATTCCCGACGATCTGCTGCTGTTTGCCGATGAAGAAGCCGCCCTCCGCCGGGGCTGCTCCCCGGTTCGCCAGAAAGCGGGGGGATGAATCTGGTGGGGGCCCGCTTCCTGCTGATCGACGGCTACAACCTGCTGCATGCCGCCGGACTGGCCCGCACCGACTATCGCCCCCATGAACTCCGGCGACAGCGGGAGAAACTGTTACGGCTGGTCGCCCGGCAGTTGTCTCCCGCCGAGATTCCGCGAGTGACGGTCATCTTCGACGCGCGCGACCCTACGGTGGATCGGCCCAACACCACGCGATTCGCCGGGATGGCGGTGATCTACGCCCGACCGGAGGGAGATGCCGATCTGGTGATAGCGCGGTGGCTCGACCGGCATCCGGCTCCACGCCACGTGACGCTGGTGTCGGGCGACCGGGCGCTGCAGCGGGCGGCGCGCGGGGTGGGGGCCCAATGGCTCGACAGTCATTCCTTTCTGAAAGAGTTGACCGCCCGCACCCAGCGGCGAGCGGCACCCGAGGCCGAGAAACCGGAGGGGGCGCTCTCGGCCGCCGAGGCGGCGGAGTGGAGCCGGTGGTTCGGTGAGGTGGATGTGGCTGGTTTGGCGGCCGAAGCCTGGTCCGAACCGCCGGTCTCCTCCCCCCCGCCGGCGAACAGGACCGAGGTACCGCCGCCACCGCCGCCACCGCCCCGACCGAGCGTATCCCCCCCCTCGAAGGGATCTGCGTCAGGGCGGGGGAGACGACAGCGACCGGCCCGCCAGAACACGCCCACCCCACAGCCCCGGGGGGCCGAGACCAACGATTCACCCCGCCCGGACGTACAAATCCACAGCGTGGGAGAACGGTCGGGGGCCCCCGTCCCCTCCCGCCGTGAAATCCCGGGACCGCTCGATCTCGAACACTGGATGCTCGAGTTTGCCGCCCTGCAAGAGTGGGTTTCGCGACAGCAAAGCGAATCGTCGTGGCTGCGGGACCTGGAGGGGTGGTGGCAGAAACTGCGGCGCAAGGGGCCAAAACCAGATTGACAGGCGTCTGCGACTGCGAGGTCGGGACTGCGGCGGGATGAGTGGAGCTTCCGGGCAGGCTGGAATCACCTTTTCGGAAGGATAAAATCGTGGTGAGGTCGTGCGGAGGCCCGTGCGGCTGGCGGATCGGAAGTCACACAGTGCGCTTTTCTGAAGTGGGTCGACCCTACTGATGTCCACAGAATCGAACAGCCATCTTCTGGATGGGAACACTGGTTCCAAGTCTTTGTTCGACAAATCGAGCGAGGCGTCGAGGGCTGACGGACTGCCTGCGGCTGACGAATTCGCTTACAAGCCGGTCACCCCCCTGGCCCCCATTTCGTTGTTCATGGGGGTGTGCGGAGCGGCGGGATTTCTGGGGGTTCCCGCGATGGCGATCGCCGCGGTGGGGATCGTCTGTGCCCTTTTGGCCTTGTGGCTGATCCGCCGTTCCGAGAATTCACTGGGAGGGAGCCTGGTCGCCCGGTTGGGGCTGGGACTGAGTCTGGCGATGCTGGTGGGGGCGGGAGCCCTGCATACGTACATCTATTTCACCGAGGTCCCCGAGGGGCATCAGCGGATTGGTTTTTCGTGGCTCTCGAAGCAGGAGGTTGTGCAGCAGGGGAACGATCTGCTGCTCCCTCCAGACGTGATCGAACTGAACGATAAGCCCATTTTTATCAAGGGATACATGTATCCCAGCCGGCAGCGCGAGGGGCTGCACGAGTTTGTGCTGGTGAAGGATACGGGGGATTGTTGCTTTGGACGGCAGCCCAAGCTGTCCGATATGATTGTGGTCCACATGAAGGATGGTCAGACGGTGAAATACCGCGAACAGCAGTTGGTGTCGGTTGCCGGCACTTTCCGCATTGCGGGAGTTCACCAGGCGGGCGACATCGTCGGGCTCTATACCCTCGATGGAACCCACTTCCGATGAAAGGACTTGCGTCATGCCCCGTTTCGCCTCCACCGCGGTGTTGTTCGCGAGCCTGCTGGGGCTGACCGGGTGCCAGGGGAACAGCGTCGACGCTCCCGCCATCAGTTCGACCGAGTCTCCCCCTGCGGATTCCGAGTCCAATCCGGCCACTGGCGCGACGAGTTCATCCGCCGGGCCGGGTGCCCCGGAGTCGCGCCGACCGGGGGAGGCCGAGACGCCTGCCGGCACCGTTGACGGGGCGTCCAGCGGTTCTTCGGAGGCGGTCGTTTCGGACCCGAGAGGTTCCGCCTCGGGCGATGCGGCCGGGACGAGTTCCAGCGCCACAGAGCGCCCTGCGGAAGCCGTCGCCGCCGTGGAAGCGGGCCCGCCGACCACCGCGAGTTCCTCGGCCGAAGAGGCGGGTTATGTGCAGGCAACCCCTGCGGGGGCACCGGCCGAACTGCCGCAGTCCCGCACGTTCCGTCCCGAGGGGGCTGAGCAGGCGCTGCGGATCACCTACGACGATCTCGATCTGCTCAAGTGGCTGCAGATGGACCCCGTCACCCCCGATTGCGTCGAGAAGATGCCGGAATGGCTGCGGGGGCTGAATGGCAAGAAGGTCCGGCTGCGGGGTTTCATGAAGCCCCATGAGATCTCAACCGGGTTTCGCCGGTTCATCTTTGTCAAAGACACCGGTCTGTGCTGCTTCGGCCCCGCTGGAAAGATCTACGATCTGATTCAGGTGACGCTGCTGAAGGGGACCACCACCGACTACATCGAGCTGACCCCGTTCGACGTCATCGGCACCTTCCGGATCGAAGTCGCCGCCCTCGACGACACGCAGGAAGTCTACGAGCTGTTTCATATCGATGACGCCAGGATTGTGCGGAAGTAGTCTGACAACCGGCGTGTTGGGCTGCGGGCTTCCCTGCGTGTGAATGGGGGGATGAACTGCCGGTCGGGACGGATGCCGCTGGCCGCCATCGCGCCGGGGGACCGTGCCGTCGGTTCCCCACAGAGCCGCCCGCGACCAAGGATTGCCAATCACCCCCATCCGCCAGTCACTCGCATCCGCCAGTCACCCCCGGGGAGTTGACCGACTGCCTTCGCGGGTGGGGGGCGGGTACACTCATTCCAACGCCTTGATGGGCTGGTTCGCCATTGTTGGATGTGCGTCGCATGAACTCTGCTGCCTTGCTGTTGTCGTTGTGCGTGTTGATCCAGGCTCCCCAGGAACCGGTCGACTTTCTGTTTGAAGTCCGTCCGATCCTCTCCGAGCACTGCTACGCCTGCCATGGCCCCGATGACCGGGCCCGCAAGGCCGATCTGCGTCTCGATCGTCCGGCCGCGCTGCGGGCTCCGTTGGCCTCGGGCGACAGCCTGATCACTCCGGGCAAACCCGACGAGAGTGAACTCGTACGTCGGCTGGTGACTGCCGACGAGTCTGAGGTGATGCCCCCCCCGAGCAGCAAGAACCCACTCTCGCCCCAGCAGGTCGACACGCTGCGACGCTGGATCGCCGAGGGGGCGAGGCTCCCCGAGCAGTCTCATTGGGCGTTCAACCCAATCTCCGCCCCTCCGCTCCCAACCGCCGCAACCGCTTCCCGGAACCCAATCGACCAGTTTGTTGAATCCCGACTCGCCCGGGTTGGTCTCTCGCCAACCGGCCCAGCCCGCCGTGAGACTCTGCTGCGTCGCCTCAGTCTCGACCTGACGGGGTTGCCCCCCACGCCCGAAGAGATTCAGGCGTTTGTGAATGATCCATCTCCCGAGGCGTACGCGCGCGAGGTGGAACGGTTGCTGGCCAGTCCCCGGCGTGGTGAGCGTCTGGCGAATGACTGGCTCGATCTGGCCCGGTATGCCGACACCTACGGCTATCAATCGGACGTCGACCGCGACATGTCTCCCTACCGGGACTGGGTGATCCGCGCGTTCAATCAGAACCTTCCGTACGACCAGTTCATCATCTGGCAGATTGCGGGGGACCTGCTGCCCCAGCCGACCCGCGAGCAGTACCTCGCGACCGCCTTCAATCGGCTCCACCGGCAGACCAATGAGGGGGGGAGCATCGAGGAGGAATTCCGGAACGAGTACGTGGCCGATCGGGTCCACACGTTTGGCACCGCCTTCCTCGGTTTGACTCTCGAGTGCTCGCGTTGTCATGACCACAAGTACGATCCGATTCGCCAGGCGGACTATTACCGGCTGGCGGCGTTCTTCAACAACATCGATGAATCAGGTCTGTACTCGCACTTCACCCGGGCCACCCCCACACCCACGCTGCTGCTCTATCCTGACGGGGCCGAGGACCGGCATGCCGGGTTGCTGGACCAGCGCGATCGACTGGAAGCCCGATTGGCTGCCGTCCGGAAAGAGACCCTGGAGAAGCAACAGAGCCAGTTCCCGGGGAGCCCGGTGGCGGTGCCGGTGCCTGAAGAGAGCGACCGGTTTCCCTTCGACGAAGCCAATCCCGCAGCGAACACCCGTGAAGAGCAACGCCCGGCCCAGTTGGTCGATGGCCCCGAGGTGGTTCCCGGACGGATGGGCCAGGCCCTCCGGTTCAACGGCGACAACAGCGTGCAGTTGAAAGGGGTGGGGGCGTTCCGCCGAACCGATCCCTTTTCCTTCAGTCTGTGGCTGAAGCCGGGGGAGCGGCAGGAGCGGGCCGTGGTGTTGCATCGGTCGCGGGCCTGGACCGACTCGGGAAGCCGGGGGTATGAGCTGGTTCTCGACCAGGGCCGGGTCTCGTTCGCGCTGATTCATTTTTATCCGGGCAATGCCCTGCATGTTCGGAGCGAAGTCGAGCTGCCCGTAGGGGAATGGTCGCACGTGGTGGCGACCTACGACGGTTCGAGCCGGGCGGGGGGAATGGCCCTGTACCTGAACGGCGACAGGCTGGCGGTGGAGGTCATTCGCGACAATCTGTATCGCGACATCGTGCATCGGGGAGAGTGGGGCGACGATACCGGCGGAGTGGAATTGACTCTGGCGGGACGGTTTCGGGATGCCGGGTTCCGGAAAGGTGAGATTGATGAGTTGCGGGTCTTTTCCCGGGAGCTGACCGGGCTGGAAGCCCGCCGGCTGTTCGTCCCCGCGGACAACAGCGAGGTGACCGCCAGCGCGGCGGAGTGGGCCGCCCATGAGGCGTCCCGCGCCGAGCCCGTGCGGGGGGCGATCCAGGAATTGACCGCGGTTCGTCAGGCCGAGAATGACCTGGTAACGGGAATCCGCGAGATCATGGTGATGAAGGAACTCCCCTGGCGTCGGAAGACGTGGGTGTTACGGCGGGGAGTCTATGACCAGCGGGGCGATGAGGTCGAACCGGGAACTCCCGAGGGAATTTTCCCGTTGCCCGCGGGGGTTCCGCCGAACCGGTTGGGACTGGCCGAATGGCTGGTTTCACCCCGCAATCCGCTCACCGCGCGCGTGCTGGTCAACCGCATCTGGCGGCTGCACTTCGGGCGGGGAATCGTTCCCACCCAGGAGGATTTCGGCAATCAGGGCCAACTGCCGAGCCATCCCGAATTGCTGGATTGGCTGGCGAATTGGGTCATCAACAATGGTTGGGATCTGCAGGGTCTGCAAAGGCTGATTGTGACTTCGGCCGCTTACCAGCGCAGTTCGATTGCTCCCGCGGAGACGCTGGCAGCCGATCCCGAGAACAAGTGGTTGGCCCGCGGCCCCCGGCATCGGCTGGCGGCCGAGCAGATTCGCGATTCGGCTCTGGCGGCGGCGGGGCTGCTCTCGGGGAGGGTGGGGGGCGCGAGTGCCCGGCCCTACCAGCCGGCCGGGTTGTGGGAAGAAGCGGGGACCGGCAAGAGCTACACGCCCGACAAAGGGGAGGGGCTGTATCGCCGCAGCCTCTATACCTTCTGGCGCCGGACCGCTCCCCCTCCGACGATGTTGACCTTTGATGCGACCTCGCGGGAGGTCTGTACGGCGAAACGGGAATCGACGGCGACGCCGTTGCAGTCGCTGGTGCTGCTGAACGATCCCCAATACGTCGAGGCGGCCCGAGTGTTGGCCGAGCGGGTCCTCGCCCAGAAACTGCCCGAGGGCCCGGCCCGGATCGAAGCCATTGTGGTGGCGGTGCTGGGGCGGCAGCCAACCTCCCGCGAACAGCAGATTCTCGGCGCCCTGGGGGAGGAACAGCGGACCTGGTTTCGCGAACATCCCGCAGAGGCGATCCAACTGCTGAGCGTGGGGGAGCAGCCCCGTGGGGAGACGTGGCCCGCCGACGAATTGGCCGCCCTGACTGTCGTCGCCGCCACCTGCCTGAACCACGACGAGTTCGTGATGAAACGTTGACCCTGTCGGAACGGGGCCGCCGCGAGAGCAGGGGGAATCATTCCCAGGCGTTGCGGTGCGTCCAGGGGCAACAGTGACTGGGGAGGGCTGAAGACCGGTGCCGACGACCCGGAAAGCTGCTCCGGAATTCGGGTCCGCAGGTGTGCCCGGGCGTTTTTCTCGCCGAAGTAGCCAGCCGTTCGCGGGGTGAATAGAATCGGCCCAGATTTCGACTCCCTGGGTACGGAGGTTTCCGCGGGTTTGGTGAACAAGCCTGTCGGGGCCCTGTCTCCATTCCACAATCCGAACGACGGCTCCGGTTGCCCGGGGCCCGGCGCCATTGTCAGGTGAAGGAAGAGAGCATGATCGAGAGCGGCTTGTTGCTGGACCGGACGTGGCAGCGTCGGAACTGGAACTGGTTCGGCCTCGTGCTGGCCCTGATGGTGGCCTTGCTTCCGGCAGTGAGTTCGTCCCGCCTGCATGCCCAGGATGAGGAAGGGACTGAAGAAGAGGTGATGGAAGAGGAAGAGGCTCCCGCCGCGAAGGGGGGAAAGAAAGCCGCCGCCGCCGATGAGGGGGAGGTGGTTGCCGAGGCTCCGAAAGAAGAGTCTTACCTTTCGTGGTTGTGGGCGGCCTCGGGTTATGAAGGGTTGCTCATCGGCTTCATGTCGGTGGCTCTGGTGGCACTGATCGTGACGAACATCATGCAGCTGCGGCTCCCCATTTTCGTCCCGCCCGACTTTGTGCAGGACTTTGAGGCGAAAGTGGCGGCCCGCGATTATCAGGGGGCCTACGACCTGGCGAAGGGGGATGATTCGTTTGTCGCCAAATTGTTGACCGGGGGGCTCAGCCGGTTGTCCAAGGGTTATGACGAAGCGAAGGCGGGGATGGCCGAGGTCGCCGAAGACGAAAACATGGCCCTTGATCATCGCTTGAGCTACATCTCGATCATTGGGGCGACGGCCCCCATGCTGGGGCTGCTGGGCACAGTGCACGGGATGGTGAGCGCGTTCTCGGTCATTGCCAATTCGACTGTTTCCCCCAAGCCGGCCGACCTGGCGAAGGGGATCACGATGGCGTTGGTGACGACGCTGGAAGGACTGATAGTGGCCATTCCGGCGATCATTGCGTTCGCCCTGTTCAAGAATGCCCAGGCCCGTACGGTGCTCGAGTCGACGATGGCTGCCGAGAATCTGCTGGGACGGTTCGCCCAGACCGGCAAGCGGCCGGCGGCGGCGGGAACAGCGACCGCTGGACCCACGGCCACGGCCCCGGCCGCTCCCGACAAGTAAATCCCCCGGGCCGTTTCCCGGCATTTCGTCTGCCTTCCACCGACACGGTTCCTGACTCCCGGAGGTCTGTGTGTCGAGCAACAACAGCGTCGATCTTGACATGACGCCGATGATCGACATCGTGTTTCAGTTGATCACGTTCTTCATGGTGGTGATCAATTTCGATGCCGCCGATGCTGATGAGCGGGTGCGGATGGCGGTCAGTGATCTGGCCCGGCCTCCCAAGGTGAAGCCGACGGGAGAACTTGTGCTGCAGATGGGATTTGAGCGGTCGACCAACGCCTCGGGAAAAGCCGGGAAGGAAGGCCCTTTTCTTTTCTACAGTGGCGAGCGGATTCCCGCGGCGGCCCTGGAAAGTGTGTTTCGGCCGATGCTCGACCGGGAGTTTCAGGTCGAGAAGCTGAAAGGAAACCTCGATGGGGACGGCAAGGCAAAAACTCCCGTGGTGATCCGGGCCGATGCCGAGTGCCAGACGGGAGACGTTCAGAAACTGATTCAGGTCTGTCAGAAGGCGGGTTACGAGAAGTTCGCCCTCAAAGCCATGCAGCCCGAGTAGAGCCCTTCCATGAAACTCAAGAAATCCTCCAGTGGACCGGCGAAGATTCCCATCGACATGACCCCCATGATCGACTGCGTGTTCCAGTTGATCATCTTCTTCATGCTCACGCTGAAGATTCGGGCCAACGAGGGAGACTTCAACATCAACATGCCGTTGGGGCAGGGGGTGGGCCAAAGTTCTGAGTTGCCCCCCATCAAGGTCCGGCTCGAGGCCCGCCCTGATGGAACCCTGAGGAACATCGCCATCGGCCAGCGTTCGCTGGGGGATGGGCCCCGGGCGTATGCCCTGCTGAATCAGGAAGTGTTGAATCTCGTGGGTCGTCCCGGAGCGGCCTTCAGCAAAGAGATCGAAGTCGAGCTCGATGCCGACTACGAACTGCATTACCAGGATGTCGTCAGTGCGATGACCGCCTGTACGGGGAAGGTCGATGAGAAGACCGGCAATCCCGTCCGGTTTGTCGAAAAGATCAAGTTCGCTCCTCCCCGCCCCAAAAAGGGAGGGTGAGAGCCAACGCGATCGATCCCCTCGCCGCCGGAGGGGGCGCGTTGCTGGTCACCCCCGCTCTCCCCGCCGCTGTGCCGTCGGTGTTCCCAGGAGTTTCCACCATGCCCACGAATCCCCTGACCGCAGCCGAAGTTCTCGACCGGATGTTCCTCGACGTCCGCTGCCGGTTGCTCGATGTGGCCGCCACGCTGGACCGGTTGCATCGCAGCCCCGGGGCCGAGGGACTCGCGAACGAACGGCGGATGCAGCAGATCCGCGAAGCGATCGACATCCTCAACAGTCCGGGGATCGATCGGGCGGAGCGGCTGCAGATGCTCTTCAGCGATTCCTATATTCCCCATTGGATCCAGGGACTGAAGACCAATGATCCGGCAGCCCAACTGGGGGGCAAAGCTTTCCAGGAATCCGTCTGAGCCCGGGATCTGTGCCCCTTCAGCCCCCCGCGACGGAACAGCGTTTCGCGGAGATCCCCCGCGGGAGCCGCTGGTGCTCCCGCGGTCATCCATCGAACCTTAATCCTTTCCGGGACGTTCCTCTGGCGGCAGTCGTTCCCACGGGCGTGGGTTGGGACGCGGCGGGGTCTGCATCAGATGATATTGCGGGTCTTCCAGGCCAAAGGCGTCGGCAACCCGGTTGAACAGCGCGAACAGCCCGGTGATGTAAACCGTCTCGGCAATCTGGGGATCGGTCCAGCCGACAGTCCGCAGCCGCTCGACGTCGGTATCGGTGGTCCGGTAGGCCTCTTCGGTGACCAGCTTCACGAATCGCAGCAATTCCCGTTCATTCGCGGGGAGTGGGGCGGCGTCGAGGTTGCGGTCACGAAGAGCGGCAATCGTCTCGGGGTCCTGTCCCTGCAACTGCAGGAACATCGCGTGTGAACCGGTTCAATACGGGCACTGATTCAGAGACGAGACCCAGGTCGCGATCAGTTCCTTGAGCCGCCGGTTGAGATGCCCATCGGCGAATTGAACCCGGTAAGACAAATCGAGAATGGACCGAAACAGGTCGCTCGACTGACTGAAGCACTTGAGAATAGCGGGGATGGCGGGCCGTTCCGGATTCCGTTCCAGCCACATGCGATACATCTCCCCAAGGTCTCCGGTGGCTTCCGATTCATTGATCCAGGCGATGCGGGGCATGGTGGGAGACTCGAACGGGGGAACAGGAACGTCGACAACTCGTTTCAGCCGCCAGGGGGCCGCAGGGCCGAACCTGGCGTTCAACCCTTCAATCAACCGCGGATTCCGGTGCGGCAGGCCCTGTCTTGGAAAGACTCTGCCCGGCCTGCGCGGAGTCCCCCGTCGCGGTCGGCGGGACCACGGTCGATACGGGGAGGTTCTGCACCGGAATGGTAGCATGCAGGATTTTGAGTTGAATATTGATCTTCAGCCCATCACAGCGGCTGTGGACAATCTCAGGCAGGCTGTTGAACATGAGTGAGGCGTTTTCCTGCGTGGAGTACCCGGCGATCATGCTGATCAGCCCCAGCAGATCACTGCAGTAACTGAGATAGGCGAGATTGTCGCGAATCTCCCGGGGATTGCTGACCCCCAGAACATCCTTCGAACTCTGGTGCACGCTGATCAGGCTGATCAGCGAATTCAGATCATGGAACTGCCGGCGGTAGGCCAGCATCTCCCAACCCAGCAGCGCCAGGAAGGCCAAGCCGATGTTGATCAGGATTCCCAGGAATGCCTCGATGCCCTGGAAGAGTTCACTCGCGTCGTTCAATCCCTCCGCCAGACCGTCGGTCCTCAGCAGTGGGGTTGCCGGATGCAGCAATTCTCCTGCCGTGTGCAGGCGGGCGGGAGTCAGGCCGCGGCGTCCCACCAGCCACGTCGTGACCTGATAGGTGGCAATGGTTGTTTCGGGCACCGGCGGCAGTCCCTGCAGAAAGCCCGGACGCAGTTCCTGGCGGACCAGATAATCGAACCGGCGTTCACGGGCTCCGAGGTCGAGGGAGACCAGTTCGAAGCCCGCGGATGCCAATCTCGAGACGGCTCTCAAGGTCTCTTCGTCTTCAGGATCCTTGACGACGAACACCGCATCGATTTCGGGAGGAACCCGATAGCTGTCGTCCTGCGCCAGCTCGCGCCATTCATGGACGAACTGAAGAGCACGCCGCGGCCACCACACCGAGAACAGCTGCTCGGCGACGGTGTGGCTGCCGGCGTGGCGGGTTGAGGTCAGGATGGTCTCGATTTCGTCCAGCGGCTTCCCCCGCCGCACCAGCCAGAAAATCCACTCAGGGTCGGGTGCCATCACCCGTGGCAGGTCGGCTGGCAGGTCGATTCCCCCCTGCACATAACCCAGATCGACGACTCCGGCATCGACCTGCCGGACGGAATCGAACGAATCGCTGACGGTCTGCAGCCGGAACCGCACTCGACGGTCTCCCCGGATTCGCTCGCGCAACTGTTGGGCATCCCGATCGGGCACAGCCACGGTCAGCGTGGTGCTGCGGCCGAACTCGGTGTAGAGCCACCACAGCAACAGCAGCAATGCCAATCCCAGGAACATGGCCGGCAGGCGGTGCCAACCCCAGGGTCGTCGCAGTGAGGTCGAGACGCGAGCCGCCTCTTCCGCCGCCCGGGCCGTGGCCCAGGCCAGCCGCGCCAATCCCGGATGAGTGGGCAGTTCCTGTCGGACCCGGGCGTGGATTTCCTCGGCCTGGGCAACGATCGGGGCAATCTCCAGGCGAATCGGCCGTGTGTCCGACGGATTGTCGGGAAGCGTGGAGTCAGCCGGTGCCGGAGGGGGCGTGGAGGGAGATGGCAAAGGGGGGTTCTCGGGCAGATCCAAGGGGCACGATGGGGAGTTCAGTCAGGATTCATCCGCTCCCCTGGAACCGGCTATCTTAATGAGACCCTGCGGCGCTCCGGGAGCCAAACCCGTCGCATGATCCGCAAGACCACGCCCCCTGCCCGAGAGGACTGCCATGTCTGACCGTTCGCTTCCCATTGAACCTGCGGACGGGCCGGAACGTGTTCTGGTCCGGCAGTGGCTGGAACAGGTGGTGGTGGGACTCAACCTGTGTCCGTTCGCTCGCGGCCCCTGGACTCGCGGAGAGATTCGCGTGGTGGTCTGCCGCGCCACGGACAACACCGGGATCCTCGACTTCCTCGCGGTGGAACTGCGGCAGTTGGCCGATCGGCCCCGCCGGGAGGTGGAGACCACGGTGATCATTCTGGCTGCGGCGCTGCCAGATTTTCTCGATTACAACGACTTCCTGGAACTCGCCGAAGAGCGCTTGTGTGCTGAGGGTTGGGAGGGGGTGTTTCAACTCGCCAGTTTCCATCCCGCCTACCGGTTCGCGGACACCGAGCCAGACGATCCTGGCAATCTCACCAATCGGGCTCCCTATCCCCTCTTGCACCTCTTGCGGGAAGAGAGTGTGTCGGAGGCGGTTGACGCCACGCCCGATCCGGATGAGATTCCCCGCCGGAATATTGCCCGGATGGAGGGACTGACCCAGGCGGAGCGGCAGGCACTGTTTCCCTGGCTGTCGGCCACCGGGCCAGGTCGCTGAGCGTCGTGTCGATTGTCGGGAAGTTGTAAGGGCGGGGGTGGAGGCGAGGGATCACCGGCCGAGCGAGATTCCCGCAGAGCCCCAGGCCTCGGGAAGGCAGGCGCGGCAGGCGGTGATCGCATCGCGGCTGGCGGCGACATCGTGCACCCGAATGAGTTCGGCTCCCTGCAGCGCGACGGCAACCGAGACCCCCACTGTTCCAAACAGCCGTTCGTCGACGTCGCGTCCCAGCAGTTTTTGCAGGAAGCGCTTGCGGGAATGCCCAATACACAGGGGGCGCCCCAGGTCACGCAGCGAGTGGATGTGCCGCAACAGTTCCAGGTTGTGCGCCGCGGTTTTCCCGAATCCAATTCCCGGATCGAGCGCCACCCGTTCTGGTGGAATCCCGGCGCGCCGCAGTTCCTCCAGCCGGCGTCGCAGGAACCCGACGACTTCGGTCACCACCTCGGTGTAGGTGGGGGCCTGTTGCATGGTCTGGGGGGTGCCTTGGATGTGCATGCAAAGGACCCCCGCCTGTGCCGCGGCACAGACTTCGGGCATGCGGGGATCGAAGGTAAGACCGGAAATGTCGTTGACGATCTCAGCCCCGGCGGCCAACGCCAGACGTGCGACCTCGGCCTTGGTGGTATCGACCGAAATAGGGAGAGATGAACGGGCGACTATCTTTTCGATCACAGGGAGGACCCGGCGGACTTCCTCAATTTCGGGAACGGGCGTTGCTCCCGGCCGGGTCGATTCCCCACCGATGTCGAGAATCCCTGCTCCCTCGGCCTCCAATTGGAGAGCTCGGTCGACGGCTTCCATGGGATCGAGGAACTGCCCACCATCCGAGAAGCTGTCGGGGGTCGTGTTCACAATTCCCATGATGACAGGGGTTTGTGACAAGTTGAGCGGGCGGGATCGAAGTTGCCAGATCGCAGGGGGAAGTACAGGCATGGGGCTCGGGCTCTGGAGGGGCGTTAACTTCGGAGTCTACCGAACAGTTGTCAGAGGCGGATGCGTGGGGACCCCGAACACGAAAAAGTTTCCCCGGAATCTCCCCCCTCGTTTGACATCGGGAGGGCGAGTGATATTCTAACCTACGCGATCGGCATTCTTTACGCAGATCAGCAGGCTTTCCAAGGCGGGAGAGTTTGCCCTGTTCCATCACGCCGTATGTCGCGACTTAGGGAACCAGGATGTCCCGCCTTGAGAGATTGCGGCATGTCGCCGCGTGTCTGGGGTTGGACTCCATCTTTTGCGGAACACCGTCTGTCTGTCTTTTTTGTCTCAGGAGAACCATCCATGTTGCGTAAGTTCCTGTCTGTGGCGGCCGTCGCGGTTGCGGCGTTCGCGTTCATCGCTCCCGAAGCTTCGGCTGGCTGCAACAGCGGCTGCGACAACGGCTGCAACTCGGGTTGCCGCGTTCGCACCTGCCGTGCTCCCC
>Ga0315903_10004412_pt1 | contig 18855 bp, 31 predicted proteins | sample LakEriMetagenome_7_FD_203524 | JGI IMG/M metagenome (GOLD analysis project Ga0315903, IMG submission 203524) | Freshwater fungal communities from buoy surface, Lake Erie, Ohio, United States - Buoy 2 MA119 | ecosystem: Environmental > Aquatic > Freshwater > Lake | place: USA: Lake Erie, Ohio...
ATTATCTATTACAGGCTGCGAACCACTTGCTAAGGTAGCGTTATTCAAATCCTCTACACCGATACCAACACGCAACAATTTATCCTGCGTAATACTTGCGGATGCTTGGTAGGGATTTTCGATCAGATACGTACCTAACGTGTTACCCGCTGAATCGTAAGTTGTGCAGGTCAAATAATACGCACTACCTGACACGTCATTAATAAAGTACAACCATCTTTGCTCAGAATCGGAAACAAACTTTTGCGTCTCTGGCTGTTGTGTGAGTAAAACACCGCCTAATCCAAGCGTGTAATTCTGATAGTTGTATGTCTCCAACACCACAGGATCAAGGGACGCGTTCCATGCGTACTTCGTGCCTGTATCTTGCAGGTTCGGATAAACAACGGGATTAGTACCGTATTGTTCACCAAATCTTACAACATACGGTTTGTAGCTATTAGTGCAACGCTGAAAGCCGTATACCGTGTGATCGATGTCATGGCTGATGTGAGCCTGTACGACGTTGCTGATGTCAAACGTGCCATAACCTGTAATTACATTGGAATCACAAGTTAATCGCGTATAACCTGCAACGCCTGACACGTAAATGTCAGCAACGTAGCGGAAATTAGGTTGTGCCGTGTTGGTAGAACCTACCACAAAACGCATCTCGTTGTACACGGGAGTCCACTCTTGTGGCTCGTGTGTGATATTAATTGCCATTATTCCTCTAATATTTCTGCCACGAAAACCTCTCCCGATTTCGTTAACAGCGTTTGTAATAATTCATTGATTGCATCCTCATTCCACACTTCGGAAAAGAATCCTTTGCCCTTTGCCACAAATCCTTTCTTGTGAATCTTGGACGATATAGCGTAAGACAGGCTATCACGCCATTGCAGCGTGTTCTTAAATGTCCGTGTGAATGATTTGCCCGTCTTTTTATCGGTCATCACCTGCTTTAGCTGTGGTGCGATACCGCGTTTACTAATCCACAATAACAGGTTCTTACGGACACTTCCATTACCAGATGCCCGTGTAGGTCGACGTCCTTTGTCGATAAACTCCCAATAGTTGTTCATCTCGATGACTATCTGATAGCCACCGTCAACGGCTGTAACCTTTGGTGTAATGGATTGGGCTAACTCGCTGTCATCATACCACGAATCTTTGCGCACCAAATTAGCACGTATAGCGTTAACCACATTTTGCGCCCATTCGGTGATCTCATCCTGTACAAAGTCCTCATAATCGGAAGCCATGTCCGTAAAATTACAAAACGGGTTATCGTTTACTTTGCATCTCGTGTTTTAGACGCTCCATGCGTTCAGCGTGTTCGTCCTGAACATCTTTAATCAACGCCAGTCGATTATACCACTCATTCAAGGTCAACTCAAAGTATTGCTCTTCTTTGGTCAAATCCCCGTTAGTCATGTTATAGATCGTGTAGGCTATTCCCCATCTGTCTCCGACGCTTTGATGACCGCTTCCGCTTCCTTCATTAGTTGATCGCTTAGGCTTTCCAAATAGGTTAGGACGTGAGGCTCGATGGCTTTTGATGCCGCGCAAAAAAAAAGTGCGATACCGATGGCGATGTCCGCAGGTAGGTGATCTTTGAATAATTTGACACGCTCGTCAAACGTTAGCTGCTTTTTGAACCATTGGCGTTTCTGATCGCTGAATATAGCCACGATGTACGGAAGTAGGTCGTACAGGTTGCTGTCGTTCAGGTTTAATATCTGCAATGACCGCTCATGCTTAACCTTTATCGTGTTGATGTTTGGTAAACATACAAACTTGTAACCTTTGACCTTAAATACAGGCTCGTAGCGACTGTTTGGATATTCTGTAAGCAGTTTATACAACTCTTTGCGGTGTTCGTTAATTTCCGCGAAGTTCATACTGTCGAAGTAGTCGGTAGGCTTACCATACCACATAGATAGCAACTTGATATCCCTATCCAATAGGTCGATGTCTAATACTTGCTCCTGCGACAATCGCATGAACTCACCGATGTTTCCTGCTGTTAAATTTCTGTATTTCATATTAAAAACGTATTGCGAAGTTAGCTCCTTTACCTTCTTTTAATGCTGCGTGTGCCATTGCTGTTGCCATTATTCCGTCATCATGGAAACCGTAAGGCGCACCGTATTTTATTGTTCTGCTTTTGGCGTTGTAATCAAAACTAAACACGTCGAACTCTTTTTGTAGCCAGTCGATAGGTAAAAACGTTACCGCATCGGTTTGTGTTGCTACCGCCAAAGATTCTATAATGTCATTCTTACTCTTGGCTGATGTTACAAACGGCTGCACGTTATACGGATTCTTGCATTGTGATTTTATCTGATCTATTAGCGCATCACCTATACTGTTTACCTCAACGTTGACCGTAGCATTAAATCTGTTTATTTGCTCGGATATTTGCCGTGTTATGTTCGACCATGTGTCATGCCTCCATCGGTTCAAATACACCTGTTCACCTTTCTCGTTAAAGATAGACAATACAGAATAATCGTCTGCACGTCCTAAATCGACACCTCCGTAAAACTTAACACCGCCAAATGCTTCTTTGTATTTTGGGCTAAATATCCCTGCTCCACCGTCAATAAACTCCGCTAAGTATTCCTGCCTGAATACATGATCAGGTAATGTCAACCGCGCATCGTCTATTTCTGATGGGTTAATCAATGGGTTGTCATACGAACTCATACGGAACGACTTGTACTGCTCGTTTACTCCGTCTAAGTTAAACAGGTTGTAAAAATGATTCTTCCCCTTTGGCGTACTGATTAACAACACCTTTTTACCCTTCACTAACACCGTTGCACGTAGCACCTCCGTCCATGCAGCCTCGTCCATAAATGCGAACTCATCGCATACAAGGTAGTCGAACGTAAAGCCTCGAATGTTGTCGTACCGTTCCGCGCTGAAAAATTGAATAGTGCTGCCTGTGATATATTCCAAGATCAACTCTGATCGGTTTACGTTGCGATATATTTCAGGACGCTTTCTAAACGCCTTATGCACCTCGTCAAATACTTTCTTGGATTGTTTATACACTGGCGATACCCAAGCACATTTAGCGTTCTTTTGGTTCAATGCCCAATACATCAACTGGTTCGAAGCAAGTAATGTCTTGCCGAACTGTCGACCAATATTTAGAATGTAATACTTCTCATGCCCGTTGTTAATCGCGCTATGAATTACCTTCTGATTCTGATGCGGTGTGTATAGGATTGCCTTCGCCAAAGTCTGCTCTGAATGTCATGTTACCTGTTACCTTGATATCTTGCTGCTCGATATAACCGCGCTTCTTGCCTTTGCACTTCAAAAAGAATATAGTCGATAACGGGTTGCCCTTCATGATCTGCTTATGCAGTTGTGATTCGGCAAAGTCCAAAGCTACGTTCTCCATATCCTTGCATTTAACGCGGTAATCTTTATCTTCCTTTAACCATCGGTAATGTGTATCACGTGATATTTGCGCCTGTTTACAAGCCGTTGTCACAACGCCCAAAGACTTCTCCAAAGCCTCCAACATTGCTCTTTTTTTATGTCCGATGCTGTCCGTCATATTAAATCACCTCCCCGTTCTTTTTAATAACCAAAGTTGGGTCTAATTTCCTCATTCGGTCAATAATCACTTGACAATACTTTGGGTCTAATTCCATGCCATAACATTTGCGTCTAAGTTGATGTGCTGCTACCATAGTTGAACCAGAACCTGTAAATGGTTCAAATATTAATGAATTTTCAATAGAACTATTTTTAATAGCCTTTTCACATAATTCAATAGGTTTCATTGTAGGATGTTCTTCACTTCTTGATGGTCTATCAATATTCCATACAGTATCTTGTTTATTATCTCCTTCCCATACTCTTTCTTTACCTTGTTTCCAACCATATATTATAGGTTCGTGCTTCCATTTATAGTCTTTATTCATTGAAAATGTACTATTGTTTTTAACCCAAACTATAATACTTGAATATTTAAACCCAGCATCAACAAAAGCAGAAATAAAATTTGCCCTTTCTAATTCACTATGTGCAACATAAATTGGACTACCCTCATTCATAAATAAAAAACAATTAGTATAAACATCATAAAGAAATTTATAAAAGTCATCTATTTTATCATTGGCAATAGCATCTCTTTTTTTACTTCCACCTTCATAAGCTACATTATAAGGAGGGTCTGTAAATACCATATCTGCCTTTTGTCCATTCATTAGCTTTGCAACTTGGTCGCTATCTGTACTATCTCCACAAAGCAACCTATGCTCCCCTATCTCAAATAGATCGCCCAATACAATATCAGTACTCACTTCTTTTGGCATCTCGTAATCATCTTCCTCTGCCTCCAAATTAATCTCCATATCATTTGGCAAATCCAACCCCCACTCACCCAACTGCTCTGCATCCCATTCGTTTGCTAATGTTTCCCAATTCCATTCACCGAAGCCAACATTGTCTTTGATGATAAACTCGCGCTTTTGATCGTCAGTTAGATTGTCTGCTATGATAACTTCCACATCCTTAACTCCTGCATCTTTCAACGCACGTAGTCGCATATTGCCACCAAGCACTACCATGTCTTTGTCGACAACGATAGGACGTAGTTTTAGCATTTCAGGAAAGTCTTTAATTGACTGTACTAACTTTTTAAATTTATCGTCCTTGATAATTCTTGGATTGTCTGGGTTAGGCTTCAATTTGTCTATGCTAACCTTTTTTGTTTCGCTCATAATGTAGTAAGTGTTCGTGTATTCGTTCGTATGCTTCACGGATGCAACTTGAGCATGACATAGGCTTCAGTTCTCCGTATATTTCTAACCAAGCAGCCTGTAACGTTTGACGCGGTGCTATGCTAACTTCCTGACCAACTTGTATAAAGCGGTCAATGGCTTCGCGATGCTGTTGTAAAGCGTTGTATGTCTGTTCAGTCATCGTTGCAGGTTCTTGTGGAACTCCATCGTTAACACGCTAATCATCGAGGCAAAGCCTGACATTAGCACGGTAACAATAATAGATTCTACCTGTGTAAAATTACAAAACAACATAATGTTAATGACTAACGCGCTCCACCAAGACAGGCAAAGCCCACAGGTAAACGGTTTAATGCTGATCTTACCAGTTAATTTTAGCAGGATGCGTTGAGGTATCAAAGTACATTCCGCGAACCAATAGCAGAAAACCCCGATTAATGCGTTGATGAATAGTTGATGTATCATTTGTTAATTATTACGTAGTTGTATTTACTTAGGTCAATGTCGCTAATCCATTTGCGTTGTATGTGGTACGTTCCGTGATAGTCGGACGTTTGTTTCTCCGTTTCGTTCATGTAGTACGTTATCAAAACCTTTTTATGCCGTCTACAAATGTTAACCAAAGTAGTGTGCAATTCAATGTTAGCGCATCCCACCTGCACCACTTCCGTTGTACACGCTTTTATTTGCTTTGTATGTTCGATTAGGTCGTAGGTCATTTGATGTCAAAACCTTTAATTTTAATCGGTGGAATAACTTTAACACGACTGACAATAGTTGCCCATGCTCCGTCCGTCATTAGGTCACGACGATACGGGAATAAATGCCATATTTTGTTAAGCATATAACCAGTTGCAGCAGGTTCACTATCGTGGATGACAATATAATGCGCCTTGTCTGCTAATTTAGCGATGTCGATGTGTCTGCGTTCGCCAGGACTGTGATCGATCAACACAACGCTATACTGATTGTGTTCTATACTGTCCCAATCCGTCACGTGCGTTGCTCCAAACTTAGCAGCCCATTCTTTATCGTAATCGTAACTAATTAACTGCCTTTTGTGCTTTTTAGCGTATTCCTGCAAATACGGTGTGCTACCGTCACCGCATCCCATTTCGAGAATTGGAAATGCTGATTGTTTTGTGTGCTGTAATGCCCACCACAGTAAAGGACGGTGATTGTTCCAACCGTGTACGTCTTTAAGAAAGTCCATTGATATTGTCGTTTAGGATTTGTAAGCAGCGTTCTGTTTCAAATAGGTTAAATGGTCGTGGCATGTGCGCGTCGATGCCGTTACGAAGTTGTACAACACGCTGCATAGTATTATTCCAGTTAGCGCGATCAATACGTCCCAATGCTAAACCGTTATCGATTCCTCTATTCAATGCAAAGTAATTCGTGATGCGCTCGGTAGCGATAACCTGATCGGTAAACCAATAATCGTTAAAATGCGGTGACTTACTAAATTGACCGTATTTGTGCAATAACTCGGATGTTGTTTGTTCAGGAAATAACTCCTGCCACATTTGTTTAGGTGCTGCGATATAGCAAATAGGATGCTGCGTATAACCTGTTAAATCCCTGCCATACACCGTCCACTTATTCGTGTCAGGATTCCAATAGTTTGACAATGGCATCATATCAATATCGCCAGTCATTACTATGCCATCACTAACATCATGATGACCTAACAGCCTAATGGTTTGCGTGTAAGTATCTTCTCGGAAGTCACGGTCTGATGTGATAAATAAACGACGAGCCGTTGTGCCGTTGTCGTTGTGTTTTACGTACTCATTGCCAACATCGTTAATAACATAAGTTAGCGTATCCCACCCTAACAAGTTCCATGCCTGTTCTACGTATGGCATATAATTCATGTAGTCAGGATTAGTGTTGGTGCTTAGTATCACCGTTCGTTTGTTGCTCATATCGTGTTTTCTTTTGTCCAGTAAAATATGTCAGCGTATTGTGCTTCAATCGCTCTAATGTCATCAAATCTGTCGCGGTGCTGTGCAAAGAATTTCATTGTGACTGTTTCATACCACCCTGCTGCACCAATGTGTCCGGTACAATCATTTGACGATCTTAGCTCATTTGCAATCGGTACGGTAATGTCAGGCACTTCGTTAAAGTATGCAGACAAGTACGTGTTAGGCATACCTTTAAGATAGTGTTGCACGATAGAATCGCGCCCGTGTTGACTAACTAAGGGATAGATAAATGCGTTTAACCAGTCTTGATCTGATCCCTTATTGGTAAAATTAAACGCTCCGAACTTATTAAACATCTGATCCCACGTAGCGCATCCCGTGTAATCTCTAAATTCTTTACTGCGAAATGCAACCATACCACCCATTAACGGGATGTTGTGGCTAACGCTGTCAGTAATAGCATGGCACATCTTTGTTCCGTGCATCCAGTATTCCACTAACTGACGTTCTTTGTAGCTTGTAAGGCTATCTAAGTCACGGCACAAAAATAATTCTACATCACAATCAAATGCAGGTAACAAACGCCATAACATAGCTTTGCACAAAGGTGCTTCCGCAATAATATGGCATTGAATAATCTTGGCACGTTCTAATTCACCTAATATAGGGCAGCCGTCATACGTCTTTTGGTCTGTATGCACACGGTTAATAAATTCTGGATATATTAATCTATTCATGCGAATAGACAATAGCAACGCACGTAGATAGCTGTTGAAACTAAAGCAGTTCTCAAATTGAGAACCATAACCAAACAGGCTGTATGATATTATCTTCATTTGTTAGATTGATATCGATAAAAGTACAACACCCGATCAATAGTCCATTCGGTTTGCAGAACTTTTGCGTTAAACATCTGCATTGCAAAATCCGTGTCCTCACCAAAGTTGCTCAACTGAAAATGGAACTTGTTAGCAATGCTACGTTTTATTGGGTTGAGGTGATTCGGGCAGCGTTTGTATTCCTCTGATGTTTCAAAATACGGATTGCCTGTATTGTCAACACCGCAATAGATAGAATGACGGAACGGCTTTTGGTATGTTCCATCAACATAATACCAACCAACGATTCCGATGCAGTCAGGATTTGATTTAATGCCGTGTAACACGCTTTCAATATAATCATGACTTACCCAGTCATCGTCATCGATAAACACCACATAATCCATCCGTGCGCGTTCGATCAATCGTTGACGTTTTTCGCCAATGGTTATCTTACCTTGTGGCGTTGCGTCAAATAAAATCTCAACACGGTGTTCGGCTTTGTTGTTCCTGATCTGCTCTTGTAGATGATGCAATAACATTGCGAAGTTATCGCGTCGTGCAGGTAGTGTAGGTATTAAAATACTAATGCTCATAAAAATTGTGTGCTTTACGTGCTAAATAAGTTTCTTTGTCTGCTATGTTGATTGTTCTATTCTCGTTGCGCTCATACAGGCTATCCCATTCAGCCTTGCCCCATGCTACATGAAGATGTGTCAGTATGTTGATGTTGTCACCCATGTACTTGTAGCATCCGCGTAATTTAGCCACCTCCGTTGCTTCTACGTCACACCATAGACTCTTGTAGTCGGGATGGTAAATGTAGCCGTCACGCTCGAAGTATTTGCGTCCCATAATTGACATCGTGCTGATGTTTGACTTTTGGAATCCATCGCTAAAATGTACGAACAAATCCGTATTGTCATCAAACGCTAATCGTATTACCTCATCAAAGCCTTGCGCGGTGAACACCATATCGTCAGACATATTTACTAAAATATCCCAGTCCTGAATTACAGTCAAATCACGGTTAATCGCGTCAATTTTGTTCTTTGACGTTGCGACTGTTGCGATCACCTGCGATGATATGCTGCATTCGCGTAATTCTTTACGGTATTGCTCAATAGCAGGATCGTCGCTGTCTAATGTAGCCAACACCACGTAGTTATCGCTAACGGAATTTTGTGCTATGCTTTCCAATCCACGACGGAACTTGTCAGGACGTGAACGCGATGCGTATTTGTACAGGATTCTCATTTTTGGTCATTTTTAGATTGCTCAACTTTTTGCTGCCATCGTTCACGGCTTACCTCTACCGCTTGTTTTATTTCATTGGGAAATAATGTTGGACGGTGTTCGATTTCGTATTGCAGGTAATTGTCAATGTCTAATGAATAGATGTATTGCGCTGCTCCTAACGGACAAACAAACGGTGATGGGCTGCAACCTTCCAGATGCGCTCTCATGCTCATGTCCGCGTGTTCAAACCCGTACACACCGAACTTCTCATCAAACATTCCGACCTTATCTAAGCACTCACGTGTGAAGTACATCATGCAGCCGTTACTGTTATTGTAAATGCCGATGTTAGGCTCAATAGCTTTAATCAGTCTTACGTCAATCGTTTCGTGTTGGTAGATAAAGTGACCAATGTTAGACATTTGCGCTGCTTCGATAAAAAACAATTCCCACTCCTTTGCACGTGGAAAAGCGTCATCGTCAAACAGGAAAATATGATCGCAATCCTTTAACGCTTCCAGACATTGGTTCTTATTCCATGCCACGCCTTTCTTTTCCGTGTCAATGCTTACGTGCAATTTGTACGGTGATTGTGTGTACTTCTCAATTTGGTCAATCGTCAACTGTACGTGTTCAGGTCGATTGCATCCCGTTACTCCTATCCCTATCATAATGTGTTCAATACTTGTGTTACTTTCTCGTGTGCTTTGTTCTGATTAAAATGCTCCCGTACATAGTCGTGTAAGTTGTTCGCCAGTCGTTCGCGCAATTCTTTGTCATTTGTTAGGCGCAATATAGCCGTAAACCATCCCTCTTTGTCATTGCAGACTAATGCATTTACGTTGTGCTTCAAATGCGGAGCATACGGTAAAACATTGCTAACTATTGCAGCGCACTTCGTCCAACCTGCCTCGATCAACTTCAATTCGGACTTACAGCTATTGAATACACCGTGTTCCATTGGAATCAACGCCACGTCCACTTCCTCATACATCACACCGTAGTCAATAGCGTCTTTTGCCCATAGTCGTTTGTAAAACTGTTGATTGCCGATGTGATTACCTTCACGAACAAACGACTTAAGGTAGTCGCGGTAAAAATCAGGAAGTTGCGTGTAGTTAAATGTAAACATCCGCTCCACTTCCGTAAATGACGGATGCAGGTTAAAGCTATTTACGAATTGCACTTTTGATCGTATATGCTTATTCTGGTAAGCAGAACGCACACCATTAAACATCAAAGCAGCATCACGCTCACGGTACATACCTGCAATAAAGCCAAAGCGCGTAAATCTTGATGGCTGTTTGTTCGTGCTAAATTTAGTAATGTTTGGATCAATAGTGTTAGGCACTACTGTTGCCTCAATGCCGTATTCATTTTTAATATGTCGCGCCAATGTTTCTGTTGAGCAGGTAACAGCATCAACAATTTTAACGACTTCCTTTGTTTGCTTCTCCCACTCGCTAACCTCATTTAACTGATGCGTAAAGTATCGCACCGCTTCATCGTTTTTAAGGTTTGTCGCGTGTTCTATTCTACCTTTAATTGATTTGTGGTGTAGTTGATGCCACGTTGGTATTTTCCAGTAATCGTCAATGTCAAGAATGATTTTTTTACCCGCCTCTTTAATCTTGGTAAACAATTCAATCGGATGCGCGCGGTTAATGACGTACACATCGCTATCTAAGGGCGAATTAAGGATGTCATGCTTCGATGCTATTTGCGCTCCGTCAATTCGGCAATAAGGCATGTAAAGACGATATAAGTCCATACCGTTTGCGATCAATTCACGGTCTTTGCCGAATCCGTTGGTTAATACGGTTACTTTCATTGCTTGGTTTTATTAAATTCTTTGACCATTGTCCGCACGTAAACACACGCTGACGAATAATGTATGCCTGTTTTCTTCTGAAAATCGCGGTAGCTGCGTTTCTTAATCGGTTCGTACTCCATGTACTCCAATGTGACTAAAGACTGCAAAGACAATTCGGGATTAGTCTTGTTCTCATCACAAAACGCCTTGAACTCGTGTATCAATTCAGGATCGAGACCAACGCGCTCCGTTTGCTCATCCACAACGTCCAATTCAAGATCGTCGATAAATTCGTAGGTAGGAAAATTCTGTTTGTTGAAGTTTGATCGCGGTAGCATCACCTCACGCACCATTGTGATAAATGCGTAGTGTTTTAATTTGCCGTTTTGATATAGGTTAAAAATGTTTTCCTCTGGCAAAGCGCAAACACGCTCAATGACAAGATGCAGTAAATCTTCACGCGCTGCGAATGTGCGACAGTAGGCTTTTATTGCTGATCGCAATTCCTTACTGTTATACAACTCCGTGATGATCTGATCTCTGTTCACGGGCTGCAATTTACGCACATTCGCAAATCGTTTAGATATTATTTGTTGACATTAATTAACACACATAAAAGAATCAATTACTCTCATCCGTTCCTGCGTTGCTTTAATGTGTATTTCGATCAATTCCATATTGATTTCGTCACCTATCTGTTTGCATAACTCGTACAACTTCCACAACTGGTTAATTTCATAACCAACAAAGCAGAGGCGAAGTTCAGGTGTGTCGGCTGCTGCGTACATATCCAACTTTGGCGATAGGTCAGCCATTAGCGTTCTGTATGCTTCCGCGTATTTAAGATCAGCCTTTGTATTGTGCCGATTGTTATGCCTACGCATTGCGTGAACGACTGTGGCGTGGTTGCGGTTAACTATTTGCCCGATTGATACCAACGATAACATAGTGTGCTCCCGTAGTATGCCCATTACCAGTTGACGTACTAATACTATTTCGCCTAATCGTGTTTTGCCTTTGATTTGGTCAAATGTTAATCCGAACACGTTGTGTACTGATGCCTGTAATGCAGACATAAATTTCTGTGAATCTGTTGCTTTCATTTTTGTTTGGTTTTTGGTTAATAACATTAAAAAAATTCTGCAGGAAATACAACCGAGTTTCTAACTGTATTCCATTTTGCTCCCATGTCTGACAATTCTTTAAGTGATTTAACATCACCCCATTTATTGTCTTTTACGATTTGCTCAATCAGTTCTTCTGTCAAATCTATTTCATTTTTACCGCTGTAAAAATCTTCGATTGTTTCTTCGTTCATTTTTGTTTGGTTTTAGTTGTTAAAATGGTAAATCGTTTGTTTTTGGTATAAAGTCCGTGTTAGGTTGCAAGGTGTTACTAATGTATGTCTTTTTTGGATCAACGAACAAAGTATGCTCACCGTCCCAATTCAGGTCAACCGTGCCAGTTTCTCCGTTACGGTGCTTTGCAATTATAACCTCTGCTTTACCTGCTGTGCTTTGACCGTTCTCATCCTGCATTTCACCGTAGTATTCAGCGCGATGGATAAACATTACAATATCCGCATCCTGTTCGATTGCGCCTGATTCGCGAAGGTCTGATAGCTGCGGACGTTTCTCACCGCGTGATTCTACCGCACGGCTTAATTGTGACAAGGCTATTACAGGCACGTTACAATCTTTTGCCACTCGCTTTAATTCACGGCTAATTTCGCTGATGATCGCCTCACGGTTTCTATTACGTCCGTTTGGTACGCTCACTAATTGCAGGTAGTCCACAATGATTAAACCGACACCACCTTGCACGGCTTTCAACGCCTTACTTCGTAATTCCTGCCAGTCAATTCCTGCCTTGTCCTCAATCTGTAATGGATGGCTTTCTATCACACCTCGCGCCTGTTCCACTTTGCGAAGTTCGTCAGTAGTAAGACATCCGTTTTTGTAGTTGTGCGAATTGACGCATGATTCCATCACGATTAAACGTGTGGTAAGTTGCAGCGCGGACATTTCAAGGCTAAAGAACAATACAGGTTTGTTAGAATTACGCGCAAATGCTAACGCTAACGCTGTCTTACCCATTGCAGGACGTGCAGCAAGTATCACAAGGTCGGACGGCTGCCATCCACCAAAGACACGGTTCATATCGGTAAATCCTGTGCTTATTCCAGTGGGCAAATTATTCTCACGTGCGTAAACTTTCTTAGCGTACTCTTCGCGCTCCAACTTTACGACCTCTGCAACCGAAACCACCTGCTTTCCTTTTGTGGTTTCAGACATTAGGTAGTCGTTCAATTGCTTAACGTCATCGCGAATGTTAAACACGTCCACGCTGTCTGCATAAGCGCGATTAATCAACCGATCAGCCTGTTGTATCACTTCCCTACGCATAGCCAATTCCTGAATCTCTCTGCAATGTGCTTCTATGTGAACATCACTACCAACACGGTTGCACAACTCGGAAACGGTCATGATGCCGACAATTTCCAGTTCGTTTGTAGCTTTAAGTTCTTTGGTAACGGTAACCATGTCTACTGCTTCGCGCTTACGGAATAGTCGATCAATGGCTGCAAAGATGCGACGGTGTTTCTCGTGATAAAATGTTTGCTCGTTAATGATTTCCATCACACGCGAAATGCTCTGCTCGAACAATACCATTGTGCCAAGTACCACGCGCTCCGTGTCTAAGTTGTATGGCGGTTTTCTGTCGTTCATTTGGTTTGGTTTGGTTTACAAAGTTAATGTTAATTAGTCGAAATTAAACTTTTTGTACTGCTGTTTTGGTTTTGGTTTTAGTTCACCGTTCTTTTGCTTTACTCCGAGCCAATTAGTAAAATGTGATTTAAGATCGCGTTCCGTTTTATCCTCATCCTTTCCTTGCGAATGGCAATGGGATATAAACTCATCCACAAGCCTGTTAAAGTCATCAGGACTGATTTTATAAGCCCGTATTACGTTCTCATACCACAATGTCTGTTTTGGTAGTTCTTGGATGTGTTCCACCTTAAATTTTGGCTGAGGTTTGAACTGGTCGATGTAACGTAACGGTTGTATCGGCTGATCGGTTTCTGTTTCCCCCACACCCCCTTCATTGTAAGAATAATTAATATCTATACTTCTACTTCTAAGGCGTTCGGAACAAATTTCGAACATTTGTTGCAACACTTGTTCACTTTTTGTATCAGTTTCTTCTGTTACTAATGAAGTAAAAATAGGATCCATTCCTTTATCGTAACCTTCAAAAATCCTTATTTTACGCAATCCTGCACTTACCTTACCTGCTAAACTACGCTTTTTTTGAAAGTTAACGCGTTCACTTAACACATCGGTCATGTATGGGTTTCGAAGTTTACCATCATCATCAACGACAAACTTTTGCTTCAACACTTGTTCAAACACTTGTTCGAATCGTTGATACTCGGAAAAACGAACTCCTGCCAACAACGCCAAATCCTCTACGTTATTTGGTAGTCCATTTTTATCGTACTGATGCAGCAAAAGGTTGACATACCATCCACGAGCATCCGCATCCATTCCTGCCGTTGCTTTTAGCCACTTATCAATGTTAAATAATACTGCAAAATCCTTAGCCATTGTATTGAATATTTAAGATTGGTTTTAATCTTTTAATTAACCTACGTTCTAATTCTATTCGCGTATTCTTTTCAGCACATTCACGATACAAGATATAAACTGGTAGACCTTTCTGATAGCTTTTAATGTAAGGATGATTTACTGCAAGTACACGCTTACCAATATTTGCAGACTGACCAACATAAATTATTTGACGTACACCTAAGTAGTTGTGACAAACACAATATACGCCTGATATTCCATCCCATCCGAAGCAGGATATTTCCCAATTTGATTTAGCTTTTTTAGCCATAATTAAAAAGTAAATCCCGTCGAAGTGTTCAACACGGGTAGCTGTTGGGACAAATCGACCCTCCGTGTTGATGCACCCCAAACGGGATTATAATAAATTGCTTGTGACATAATTTGTTATTGGTCAGCTACGACCTAATGAGCAAATATACTACTTATTTCCTTTCTGCAAATCTTTTAGCAGTCTTTTTGCGTCTGACTTATTGACAAGCGCATATTCGTTATATCTGCCAGATGTTCCGTACTTGGTTTTGAACTGAATAGGTGTTTTCTTGAATTTTAAGCCCATCTGTTCAAATTCAGGGACGCGGGTGGATAGTTTCATTGATCCAGTCAATTTGAACGCTGTAATCGCCGTTAAATGATTGTTGTCGATAAAGGCCTGAATCAATGCTGATTTTTGTGTTTTGGTTTCCATGATTATTTGATTTTAGTTATTGGTTAATAATTCAATTGCTTCGTCTGATGTTCGTACAACGTACACGGGAGCGCAGTTGACTTGTTGGAATCGCTCCTGACCTTCGCGCAGTTTGCCTGTTTTGGTTTTAACCTCCATCACAAACCACTTACCGCGATACGACACAAGCAGGTCGGGAATGTCGCGTCCGTTGATCTTGTTCACGGTTGCACCAATGGCTTCCATAGCCTTGACAATTTCTGCTTCATTCCCGTCGCGCTTGTATTTGTACTTCATTATCCGATCTTAAATTGTGTGATGTTCAGTTTTGTTTTTAATTCCTGCAACTCTGTTTCTGCTTTCCGGATAGCTTCTTTACCTGCTTCGATGTCGGATTCAGGCACGATAAAAGATAGGTAATACAATCCGCATTCGTCATCAACACGTGGATCGAATGACACAAACATACCGCGATCAATGCCGTGAACGATACAACCTGCAACAATCTGCCAGTAGTATTTTGGCATTTCCTTCTTTAAGTCCTCGACGCTTTCCATCAGGCAATAACGTAGATGTGTAGTTGTCTTAGGACATTTAACCTCAAAGATACACGGTTCACCTGCATACGTACCAACACGATCACACGTTGCGCCAAATGTAGGCACTTCATCCCATTGCTGAAAATAGCTGCTATCTTCGAGCGTTACGGTTGGCACTAACTTTTCGAGCCATGTAAATGCACGGAATTCATTTTCTACACCGTGTGCGATGTCCGCGCTCTCGTAGAAATCCTCCTGACTTTCGCCAGTCAATCGCTCCGCTAACGTCTGCATCACATACGGACGTGGTCGCTTTTTAGGTGTGCAGATTAGGTCATACAGGTGACTTGCAGTCCATTTGCCTACACGCGCCTGATGCCATTCAAAACTGTTGGCTTCTATTCTTGTGTCCATCGTGTGTTCTGTTTTAGTGGTTGTGATTGTACGTCTATTACTTCCTCGTAGGTTTGGATGCCAATGCTGATCTCAGGTGCAAACTGTCGCACAAAGAACGCGGCAGCACGGTAGCGCAACATTAGCTGTGGCATTGTCTTCCATTTGCTACCTGCTTTCGTTGCCCATCCTTCGTCCGTTGCCATCTTAACGCTCACCCAGATTCCGTGCTTTAATTCGCCTGTGCGCTTGTCCTCTGCATACGCTCGGCATGATCCACCGTCTTTGTCCGATTCCTCATAGCCAATCGTACCCCATGCGCTTGACGCGTTAAGCGTTGCAATCAGGAAATTACTCGACCATGCAGGTTTGCCGTGAACGATGTACAGGTTCTGCATAACCATTAGCGGTGACGCTCCGATACGCGATGCGGTTTCGATTGCAATGATGCAGTCAGCGATGTTGCCCTGATATGTCTTAGGCACTAACTGTGATGCTGCTAACACCTTTGCCTGACGTTGCGCCAGTTCAAACGATTCTGCATTGGTGAACACGCTCACCGCTTGATTAAATTGACGCGGTTGTATCGCTACAGGTTCGTCAATTACAATAGGCACTTCGGCTGTTGGTTGCTCGGCAGGTTGCTCTTGCACCTCCGTTTGTTGATCGAAGTCGGCAGGATATTCGATGCCGTCCACGATCTTTGGTTCTGTTTTCTGTTTCATTTTGTTTTGGTTTTAATTTACACAAATGTAAATAAAATTTAGATTAGTTGGTTGTCCTGTAAAGATTTTTTTTGCGCATCAGTTAAGTAGCGTTCACCGCGCAATATCCTGTAAAGGTGCGGACGGCTGCATCCGATTAACTTTGCCACGTGCGACTTACTGATGCCTAATAATTTGATCTTGCGGTTTAATTTATCTATTGACTTCATAGGTTGTCGATTACTTCCGTTTCTACATAGTTGATCACGTCCTGCTTCATAAAGTCCGCAAAGCGTTGAATCGCATCGGTCAAATCTTTGTAGTCGATTACCGCGTTGATGTCCGTTTGTTTCTCATTATACCAGTCACCTGCTACCTCGCTGACTGTTACGTGTACAGGAACGTCAAAGGATATGCCTTCCGTGTCATCCATAAAGAAGTTGATGGTGACGTACTTTGTTAATGTTGATTTCATAGTTATTCGGGTAAGGTTAAGTAAATAGATAGGTTTAACTCGTCATGCTGCAATTTTACCCAATTCTCGTCGGTAAGGTAGAATGATGTGTCAAATGCTGTCTCGCATTGCTTACGGACTTGCTTACTGTAATGTCCCTGCATTCTGATCTTACCGTGTGATGTCTCGATAGAGTAGAATAACTCCAAAGATATTTTGTCGTTAATCTCGGTTAAGATTTGCAGCAATTCTGCTTGTGTTTTGGTTTCTGTTGTCATGTTTATTTGGTTTATTGGTTTACTTATTCATGATCCACCCATTCGTCAGCCTTGAGTGGTTCCGCTTGTCCTGTTGTGTCGTTGAGCCATAACGCACGGCATAATTTTACCGCTGCTTCGTAGCTCACACGCTTCTTGACGTTGCGTTTGATGCACTCGTCGCAGTTCTTAATCGCCTCCGTGCTATCGGTGACGAAGATGGTCGGGGCGTGCATATCGCGTGGATGACGCTCGTCATATTGATTACACGCTTTTGCGAACATTATTGCTATAATTAGCAGGAAGATCGGCACGGCTAAAAATTGTTTCCAGTTCATGATGTTTTGGTTTTAAGGTTATGCAGTTGGTCGGATGCTGCGCCCCGTTGGTGTTATTTGTTTTTGGTCATTGCGTCAACAAATCTGAACGCCTGTGAAATGTTATCGTGAAACGTTCCTGCAAAATAATCCGACTGCATATCGTCATTTAGGTTGCTACGTTTTGTATAAAAGTTTGTAGCCTGATCTTCATTGCCATTTTTAGCAAAACTAACAACATACCCTTTGTATAGGTAATTGTAAAATTGTCCTTCAACTACAGGTGTTGAGTTAGTTACTTTGTTTGCTTTTTTAATTGTGTTAGTTAAAGTTGCCATTGTTCTTGGTTTTAGTTGTTTGTTTTAATTTGATAGGACAAAGATACAGCGACATTTTGATTACACAAGTGTAAACGGTAAAATAAATAAAAATATTTGCTAACTGCTTGAAAATCAGCGTAAAAAATTTACAGTAAATCCTGCTATTATTCCACTTAGGGCTGCAATTACCGCTGTTTTTCGACGGTTTTTCTTTTGAAGTTTAGCGTTTTCTGTAGCCTTATCTGATACTATTACCTGCAAATCGTTCACATACTCGCGGTGAACGCTATCCTGCTGCCTGTATTGGTCGGCTAAACTATCGCACTTTACCACAATCGTATCGCACATCTGTAGCTTTGTTACTGTATCAGTGATGGTCTGATACTTTACGATCATAGACTGCAAACGCTCGACGTGTTCAATGACAGTATCACGATGCAGGATTAACGTGTCGTACTTTACGATCACCTCACGTTCTACAACAGTCTCAACTTTACCGCCGAACAAATACCATCCTACTCCGATGCCGAACGCGATTGATAAACCAATTCCAAATAGTCGTTCCATTGTTTTATTCGTTCAGTTATTTTCTTGTAGCTATCCACCGCAATATACTCCCACCCGTCCGACGTTCTCATGTAAACTACTTTCTCACCGCTTACCTCCGTAGATCGCCAGAATATAATCCATTCAGCAACGTAGCATAATGTTGCCTTGCGCTTAAAATACAACTCTTTGCCCTCATCGTATTCAAGCATGTCAAACTCAAAGTATGGAAATCCGTTCGGTGCTTCCATCACGCGTACACTTTACCGTTAACTATTCGCGCTTGTTTCATAACATACTCGCCTGTCTTAGCATCAATATGCAACACCGCACAACCTTGCGTCCAGTCGTTTTCAGGTAAATAATCAGGTGACAAATCGCACAAACAGCCGAATGAATAGCACACGTAGTCCGTGCCATCGCTGTTCTTCCATGTAAATTGTGATTCTTTATGGAAATGACCAACCGCTGAACTGATGC
>Ga0315903_10004414_pt1 | contig 18847 bp, 17 predicted proteins | sample LakEriMetagenome_7_FD_203524 | JGI IMG/M metagenome (GOLD analysis project Ga0315903, IMG submission 203524) | Freshwater fungal communities from buoy surface, Lake Erie, Ohio, United States - Buoy 2 MA119 | ecosystem: Environmental > Aquatic > Freshwater > Lake | place: USA: Lake Erie, Ohio...
TACTACAAGCAATAAATGGAAGCGGATCAAATGGTCCAGGATACAATAATGGAAGTAATGGCTCTATAAGAAGCACACAATATGAAGATATGGTGGAGCCAAGATTAACTGGAATAACTCCTGAAGAAATGTCACGACTAGCTCCTGGAAGATTTAGAGGAAGTAGATCCTCTTATAGAGTTAGAGGAACTGCTGGTGTTTATTTAAATGCAGTCACAGACCCAGCAATTATTGCTAAGTATCCTTATCTAAGCACAGATGGAAGAACAATTAGTGTTGAGACTTTGAATGCCAGAATGGCTGCAGGAGGACTACATCACGAAGTTTATGAAGCTGCGATGGCAGCATCAAGAAGCCAATATGCTGGCTCGTCAGATCAATTATTAAGATCGCTAGCACAAAATGGAATTATTACTGAAAGCGAAGCTAGCACAATTTCTCGTGATATTGATTCTCAGTTTAGAAGAAGTATACGTAGTCAAGTTGGAGTAAGAGATGCCAACAATAGATATTGGTCAATATCAAATAGAGTTATAAATAGAGCATTAGCTAATAACAGTAGAGCACTTGGATTCTGGAATGAATTTTCTAGCCAACCAGCATACATAGTGTCAGAGTCATTGCGTTCAAGCGGAGAACCAATGAGAAGCCCAAGCATGGAATTGAGAAGACTAACGCATAATGGAGAGTCAATAAGCATACCTCCTCTTAGAGGCAGAAGAGGCGAATCATTTTTTGCACATTCAAAAACACCTACTCCATTACTAAATAGATTAATGAATGCTGGAATTACAACTCTTGGCCGCAGAGCCCTGCCATTCAGATTTACCAGAAGAAATTCTGGTGGAATAATTGGAATGAACCGTGGCGGAATGGTTCCTGGATATCAAGAAGGCGGGCAAGTAGATTGGTCAAGAACTCCTTTCGGCAGAGGATTTGGTCCATCATTCGCATTACCTGAAGAAACAACACAATCAGTAGCACCTCGTCAAAGATCTTTTGGAATGGGATCAATGCTTGGAACCTCCCTACTTTCTATGGGAGGATTTTCTGCAGGATCTGCATTAGGCTCTAGATTTGGACAAACAGGATCAATGGTTGGTGGAATGCTTGGAAGCATGCTTGTTCCATCATTGATGGGTGGACTTGGAGGAATGGGACGAGGAGCGGATCCTCAGGTCTATTCAGAAAAATTAAATAAATCTGTAATGGCACAAAAACAATGGGCTCAGTCAGCTGCTGCAGCGGCAGGACAAGGAAAAGCTTGGGGAAGAATTTTAACTGGCCTAATTGGTGGATTAACTAAAACAAACTTAATTATTGGCGGAGTTACTCTTGCAATAACTGGAGCTGTTAAAGTATGGCAAAATTACAATGAAACTCAAAGACTAAGTGCTGCTGCATTTGGTATGACAGCAGATTCTGCACAAAAAGCAGGACTTAAATTTACGGATTACGGACAAAAAATTAAAGATGCTGTGTTAGCACAAAAGCTTATGATAGATCAGAATAAGCTGACGTACGACAGCATGCAGTCTGCAGGCACACCATTTAAGATGACTATTGCAGAATATAAGAAGCTTCGCAAAGAAATAAAAGAAACTATGGAGGAGCAGATTAAGGTTATCAATGCTACCTCAAGGCCAGATGCAGCACGAGTTGCAGCTCAATTAAAAGAGCAATTGATGGCTGCTGGTCTATCTGCAGAAGAAGCTTCCAAGAGAATTTATACTTTGTTTAATCTTTCAAATAAAGCCAATATGGCCATCAATGTATTAAACACTGCAAAGTTTAGAGAAATTGTTGACGCACAAACAGCAGCAGCAAGCGCTGTGGATTCATTTAATTATTCTAGAAGTTTTGAAAATACAAAAGATCAAGCGTCAGCATTAAATACAGCTTTAACTGCTCTTAATACAGGCGTTGAAGATCTATTTACTAAGAGCGAAAAGGCGGCTAAGAAGAAAGGCGAAAACTTTGACGAGACTGCAGCAAGATATGAAGCAGAGCAAAAACAGATAGATATAATTTCTAGCAAGGTTAAAAACCAGGAGCAAATAGGTCAAGGCGTTCTTAATAACTTAAAAAAGCAAAATCCAGAAATAGCTAAGTTCCTAACCTCATCAGATACGGTTGTTAGCATATTCCAAAAGCTAAGACTTGTTGCAATGGGTTTTACTGGAGACTTGTCTAAGTTAAACGCAGAACAAGCAGACCAAGTTTATAAACTTCAAATAGCAACAGCCAAGGCTGTAGAAACATCTAACAGGGGAGGGCTATTAAAGTCTCAGTATAAGATTCTTGGAGACTTAAAGAGTCGTAGAGATGCCTTAGAAAAATCTGCTAAGGGACAAAGTGTAAAAGAACAGATTGATATCAAGGAGAGGCTAAAGCTTCTTGATAAGGAAGTTAAAAAGATTTATGACAAAGCAGATGCCCGAAAGAAAGCTCTACGTGAGGAAGCTCAGGCAGAAGATGTAGCTCTAAGACTTCAGCAACAGAGAGCAGAATATGAGAAGCGTGTTGCTTCTGGAGACTTTGGCGGCGCAGCTGAATCACAAATTGAAATTCAAAGAACTCTTAATGAGCAGCAACTTGTAATAGCTGAACAGCAAATAGACGCTGCTGCAAAGAGACAGGCAAAGCCATTTGAGCGTGAAAGAGAAAGAATACAAAATGCTCAAGAAGACATGGCTAATAAGGCTGCTCTTGCTGCTGAGAGTCTAGATTCTATAAATAAACAATACACAAAGCAAAAAGAAAAAATTGATAATGTTAATACTTCAATGACATCTTTGCACATGGCCCTTAAGTTAAATGCTAAAGACATAGAAAAATTTAAAACAACAAAAGAATTTAAGGGATTGGCTGCAGACTTTGTGGACGCTCTAAAGGGTGTAGGCGTTAATATGCCAGAGTACAGCTATTCAGGTGGCGGAATGCCAACTAGAACAGATGTTGGGACATTTGCATTAGATCAATTAAATAAATTTGGCGCAGGTATAGATTCTATATTAGCTCAAAATGATGTTACTGTAACAGCTAATGGAGACATTATAATTGATGGAAAGAAATTAACTGGCGGCAAAGATAGTGATCTAAGGTATACAAGAGAAAATCCATTGAAGGTTACTAGTGTTCCTGGCGCAAAATCTTATGAAACTCATAAAGAAGGAGATAAGGCTGGAAGATTGACAACTGAAGGTGGCAAAGCATTAATTAAAGATAGAAAGCTAATGCCTGGAGAATTTGTTGAGTATAAGGGAGTCTTGTATAGAATAAAGCAGCCACAAGGAAACATGGACCCAAGTTCATGGTCTACAGTTGCTCAGAAGGCATCTGGCGGACTACTACGTGGTCCAGGAACTGGAACCTCTGATTCAATAATTGGTATGTATGCAAATGGCGGAATGGTAAGAGTATCCAATGGCGAATACATCGTAAACGCAAAGACTGTATCTAAATTAGGAGTTCCATTCTTTGACCGTATAAATGGTATGAAAAATGGCGGACTTATGCTAAACTATGATATACCAAAGTATGGCAGCGGAAACGAATTAATTCAAGCAATGGCGTATCAGCCAGACATGGGCGGAACTGTATATAATGTTGGAAATGTTACTATGCAATTCGCAGAAGCGCCAGCAAATGGCAAGCAGCTATTTGAAGAGTTTAAGACTGCTATGGCTTTGGAACAAAGAAAATCTGGTACACAGATTAATATGAGCAGGAGATATTAATAATGACAAACGGAAATAGAACTACCTATTTACCTAGAGGATCTGCAATTCAGGTATATGCTAGAGACCTTTATGCCAACCCTGCCGATACTACAAAAGACTGGATTAAATTAACTGAGCATAATAGAAGCGAAATTTCTATTACCCCAGAAAGAATTGAGCAAACGCAAAGAATGGGCAACGGATCTTTGCGTAAATTCTTTGTTGCAGATAAAAAACAATTTAGCGTATCCTGGAGAATGTTGCCAGGAACTAGAGGATATACTGTTGATGGACAATGGGGAGCTTTAGACCTAATTGAATTCTATAACAGTAGCGAGGGGCAATCAACTTTTGATATTAGACTAAACTTTGCTAAGAATGGCATGAATCAAGAATCATCAGGATATGAGCAATACACAGTATCTTGTACTTCTTTTACCGCCACCCTTATTAAACGAGGCGAAGTTCCTTTCTATGATATATCATTCTCAATGGAGGAAGTATAGTGATTACAGCTAGTCCTTCCCTTAAAACTTTATTTTACGAATCTAATTCTGTAAAGAGTTCTATTGGATGTACTATAGAATACAACATGAACCAAATGTTAGATAACATTTTGGTTTCTACAACAATTACAGACAATGATTACAAGTCTACTATAGAGCCTGTAAGTGGACAAGAAATTAGAATCAACCCGTTCAGAAAGCTATTTCCAATAGACTCAATTCTAAAACCTAATAGGCCAGTATACCCTGGTGTAAAATATTATATATTGAGAGACTCAGATCATACTGGCCCTAATGTGTTCTATGATTATAAGACAACACCATATCCATCAAACTCACCAAGAGTATATTATCCAGCAGTTGAAACGGCTTATAAGTATTGGGTGGCACCTGCTGGAAGCGGAATTAATTTAAATATAACTTATATTATTGCAACAGCTACTGTCAATGAAGCATATTCAACTGGAACAAAAGTTGTATATAAGACAACAGCAGACCATGGCTTTAAGGTTGGTAATAGAGTAACTATATCAGGAGCAGGGGCATCATCATTAAATTTGACTAACCAGTTGATCACATCTATTCCAGACTCTAAAACATTTGAAGTCTTGAATACCGTTGCTTCTACGCAGGCTACTGGATTATCTAAAACAGCGACTCTAGTAAATTCTGCTGGAACTGCGACCCCTACAAAGCCAGCTCTATCAAATAAGATAATGGTTAAATTTGAAAAGTACCACTCGCTTCCAGCAACATGCACAATGGTAATTACTTATAGTGATAATACAACTGCATCTCCCTCCGCTTTTTCTGTGCCATCATCTGGCATATTAAATATATACTACAATGGAACAACTTGGTCTTCTAATCCACCATTTAACTCCACACAGCCAATATCCTATCCAGCACCTAAAGAAATTAAATCAATTGCTATCACAACGCCGTCGGCAGGCAGTGGTGGAATCATAGGAATTATAGAAGTATCCGCAAGATGGATAAAGAATATATCCTCAGACCTTGTATCATTTAATATAGAAAAAGAATCCACGTCAAATCCAGAGGACATTCTGCCAGTAGGTAATATTACTGCAAATAGCTTGTCTTTAGATTTAGTTAAATATGATCAAAGCAATTTAAAGGTTTTGGCATACAACAGAGATTCAACTTGGACAACTACACCAGTGCCAAATGATGTAATTTATTTATATAAGAATGCTGAAATAAAGCCTCATATGAGAGTGTTTCATTCAAACGGATCTGTTGTTGAGGGATCTACGAGATATGACATTGTAGAGCAAGGAACATTTTACTTAGATTCATTTAATATATCTCAGTTCGGTGATGTATCAATAGATGCACTTGATGGCGCAAAGTACTTAATGGAAACAGTGTGCCCAGATCTAGTTTATGAGCTAACCCCAGTAACATCTATTTTAATGAGCTTGTTGGATTCAATAGGATTTACAAATTACAATATGAATGTTTTGTTAAACAATTCAAATGTTTTAATAGATAAATCCATTCCAGTATTGACCACATGGTGGACGGAAGACTCAAAGACAGTCTGGGAAGCTGTCCAAGAGCTATGTAGAGATATTCAAATGAATGCTTTCTTTGACGAAAATAATATTCTTCAATTCTATACAAGAGACAAGATATACTCAGACCAAACTGTAGACTGGGAATTTTATTACAATAAGACTGGAAACAAGCTTCCTAATATAGTTACATTTAACAAAAAAGAAATAATGTCTGCAAACCAAGTTAAGATATTATGGAAAGTTCCAAAGAGCTCTCTATACACACAAAGCGCAAGCGACCTGTGGTCGTCAGACCCATCATTTTTAATTGCGGCAGGCTTAAGATATGACATAGAATCCACAACACCAGCAGAGCTAGTTAATTTTCATTTAGACATTGATAGCATGGATCCATATGTAAAGTTTGAAACATCATTTAGTTACAATGGATACTTTTTGATAAATTCTGAAATTTTTGAATATGATGCAATTGAGTTTGAATACGAGCCTTTAAATTCAACAACAAAGATACCTGTATTTGTAGCTAATCAAGGAGAGTGGGCACAGTACAGATCTTTATCTAAAGTAGGCTCTGAATCATTTAAGCCAACTGGTAAATTTAGAATTAAACGTAGAGGGGTATTTCAGACAGAAAAAAGAACTCATAAAGCTACCTCAATAGATAATACTATATGGAGTCAAATTGTAGAGGATGAGTGGAACTAATGGCAGAATTAGAAACATTAGAAGCAACAGGAACTCCTAATTTAAATATAAATCAGTTGTTTGCTCCTGAGGTTCAAAAGGCTTCATCCACATCAATTTTTGTTAACATGATTACTCTAGGAATGACTGGTGCAAATAGTATAACTACTTATAGAGTTACACATCAAAGAATGGTAAACAAGTTAACATCTGCAGGTATTCCTCAAATAGTTAATTCTTCAACAAACCCAGTTACAATAACTGGACTAGTTCCAGACGCATTGTATAAAGTAACAACTCAAGCAATTAGTTCAACTGGCGAAGGAAATAGAATGACTGTCTACTATAGACTAGCGTCATCCATAAAGCCAGTAACTAAAATTGGAACACCTAAAGCAATTGGAGTTTCAAAAGATCAAAAGTCATTTTTAAAGATAACTGGCGGGGCAAAGACAGACAATAAGTATACTTTTGCTTTTAGAAATTTTGATTCAATTCAACTGCCAACATATACTACAGACACAATAGGAGAAGGAGCTTTCGCAAGACAAGCTAAAAATTATAGTGTAGGATATTATTCATTTGGCACCATGGTATTAATGCCTTCATTGGTAACTGGGTACGAAGCTCAAGGGGCTGGCATAGGATTTTTTATGAACGAGGCCAGGGACTCTGGATATTTTATAACCATAGATACAGTAGGCACCTCAGCAAATTTAAATAGTAAGCCAGTAAAAATATTTAAGCTAAAAAATAAACAAATAAAACAATTGCAAAATTCTCAAAAAGGAAATGCAGCAACTCTAGACTCTATCTTTGGAGGCAGGACATACAATATTGATGTTCGTGTAAAGATTCAAGGCTATACATTAACAATAATAGCTTATATAAATGGATTTAAAATAACTGCAACCGACACAACTGGAGCAGCATCCAATAATCAGATACTTGATCCATCTAAAACAATCTCATTGGTCGGTACGTCTGGAGTCAGCATGTTCGATTACGTATATGCAGACACTATTACGGCAACACAATACGACAGTGCTAATTCATTGAATTTTTATAAAGGTCAGTTTACAAAAGATTTTATAGAAATAGCATACGGAGATATGATATATAATGCTAGCACAGAAGATACGGGCAATGACTCTATAGATGAAAAGAAAGAATCTTTTGATGAATTTGGAACAGTAGTTAGAGAGATTGCTAGAAGAAAAATTAAACTGCCAGCAAGACCATCAGTTCCTGTTGGATGGACAACAGGTGGAAATAACTTGGCACAAATAATGTCCCAATCTTATAATAGTTTTACTGGAGAAGTTATGGTTCTTAATAACAGCTCCATTACAGTTCCGCTTTCAGACAAACAGGCAAATGATTTATCTATATTTGGTTACGACATAGGTTTTTCAGGAGACATAGAATATTCAACAGACCCAGTATCTGAAAACTCTTCAAGGGAACCAGTAATTTTTGAATCACAATGGCTACAATCTGAAAATGATGTAAAGAAGCTGGCGGAATGGATCCAAAGCAAGGCTGTAAATAAATCTAATATTGTAGAGATGGAAGTGTTTGGAAACCCATTAATATCCGTAGGAGATATAATTACAGTAGATTACGCTTATCAAGGATTTACTTCTGACCAAAAAATTATAGTAGTCAAAGTATCTCATAGTTTTGAAGGGGGGCTATCTACTAGAATAGTAGGCAGGACGCTTTAGCCTCTATAATGGTATAATAAAAAAATGATGAAAAAGATCCCTGACGCCAATATTGTAAAAGGCTCTAAAAGAGTATTGCCTGCTGGGCACCCGCTTCTTGCTCTCTACGATCCATCGGAAGTCATTATTGTTGGCCAGGTTTCTGAATACGATCTTAATTATAAAAGCTTTCCAATAGGTACAGGAGCAGGCGGATTTAATGGTGGAAATTTAAGAGACGGCAAAGATGACGAAAAAGATAAAAAGAAAGAAGAAGAAGAGGCAAAAGAAAAGCCAGACGTCCCACAACTTTCAGATATAGAAAATATTGAATATGTAAAATATTTTGACTCTGTAACAAAGGTTGAAAAAGTTAAAGCAATAATTAAAATTAGAAATTCTAGTATAAATAAAAATAAAATATCTGGTGTAGATGCTAGAATCGCACCGTTGGGAGCATAATGCTAAAAGGCACATATGTATTTTACGAAGACGGTAAAGAGATTTACAGGTCTGAAAATGTTATAACTAAATTTGGCAAAAGATTTTTAACAAACTTTGTGGCGGGCAATGTATTCGGATTTAGCAAAGATATGGCATTTGGCATAGACTCTACAGCAGCTACTCAAAATGACACTAGGCTTGGTTTTGAATTCTACAGGACTCCAGTATTATTTGGAACGCCAGATATACAAACTGTAAACAATTCTACATCATATTCTGTAGTATATAAGACAACAATCTCACAGGATATTGTTGGAGAAATATATGAGGTTGGTATATATCCATCAACAAGGTCTTCGATAAATGATTTTGACAATAAATACATATCAGATTTTGATGATGCATTAGACTGGGAAGACTCTTCTGGGAACAACCCATCAATTGTAAATACTAACTATAGAATTGGCGGCAACCTTCTAAGAATGTATGCTACATCGGCGGCACCAAGAGAATATAAGTCAAACATTAATTCATTAGATCTTTCTGGCTATAGTACATTAGATACTATTAAGCTAGCGTATTATAGAGAAGATGCTAATCTGTCTAGTATTAAAATTAGATTGTATAGTGATCCAACCAGGTACTACGAGGCTACAGTTATACCAACTTCTGGGAATGGATACAAGATAACTGCCGATATTCCATTGTCGACATTCTTTTCTGGTTCTACCAGCCCAGGTCCAGATGTTACAAACATAAACCAGATTGGAATAATTGTTACTGCTTCTGCTGGAACAACATATGTTGGCATGGATGGCTTAAGAATAAATGATGAGGATACTTTCGATCCTACATTTGGGATGATTAGTAGATCTGTTTTGGCTGTACCTCTTTCAAAAGTTTCTGGGCGGCAGGTAGACGTAGAGTATAGACTGAACTTAGGATTCTAATATGAGCGGGCCATATCAAGATATACTAAAAGATTCAAGCGAATCATTTGAAAATGGAGATTACTTTTTAGTAACCATTTTAGATTTGGATCTTGGAACTCAATACCCATTAGAGTTTAGATGGAAATATAAAGATGGAACATTTGGTAAAGACTGGTCTGCCGTAAGGTATATTACGACTCCAGGCGGAACAGTTCCAGAAGAGCCTCAACTTCTTGTTACTGATGTAACAGCGGAACCTGGTATTATAAAAGTTACTTGGTCTGGTAAAGGTGCTTCTAATCAAAATCTACAAAATATAGATAGAGTAAATATTCATATTACTGGAACAAGTTTTGGAGACGGAACAAAGCCAGCTGGATTTTTTAAAGAGGCTGGAACTCAGACATTCTCAGTAGAAGCTGGTACATATTTTGTACAACTAAAATCAGTAACGGTTAACGGAGTAACGTCTTTCTTCAGCGAATCAAGGACTGTAGTAGTACCAGCTATTGAAGAGCCTATCGAAGCTCCAGTAGCCCCAGTAGGATTTTCTGCAAGACCTGTTTTAAGCGGTATTGAAGTAACATGGAACGGTGCATACTCTGGCGGAGCAAGTTGGCTAGGATTTGAAGCTGTTAATATCTATGCTGGTACGTCAGCATCAGCCACAGGCGGGACATATATAAAAGTCGGTCAAATGACTGCTAATAAAACAGAAAACAAAATAATTATTCCTATAGACGGAACATATGTTAAATACGGCAGCGTTGCATATATTCATGCAAGCTCTTTAAATCGTGCAATACCACCAGTAGAGTCTTCTATATCTGCAAATGTTGCAAGCGCAACTCCAAGTCAAGTAGTAAATACAGATTTAATTAACGAGGTTGTTACGGCCACTAAAATTGCAACTGCAGCAATTACTGAAGTTAAAATTGATAATAACGCTATAACTGCTGCTAAGATTGCTACAGGAGCAATTACTGAAACTAAAATTGCCTCTGATGCGATTACTGCGCCTAAAATTGCAGCAGGTGCTATTGAGGCTGGTAAAATTGCTGCAGGAGCAATTACTGCAGATAAGATTGCGGCAAATGCTATAGAAGCAGATAAAATTGCAGCAAATGCAATTACTGCTGTAAAGATACTTGCAGGATCAGTAACTACTGCAAAGCTAGACGCTTTAGCTATAACATCAGATAAGATTGCTGCCAATGCAATTATTGCTGGAAAAATCGATACCAATGCCATTACAGCAGATTTAATTAATTCTGGAACATTAAAAGCTACTACGTATATAAGAGTTGGAACTAAAAACTTGACTACTGGAGCTGGAGGCAGAATAGAAATATCTGGCTCTGCTGTAGAAGATGGAGCTTTTGATATTCCAGCAGGATTGTACATATATAATTCAGCAGGAACTGCAGTTTTATCAGCGCCATTAGGTGGTGGTTTATCTGTAACTGGTTCTTTAACTGCTACATCTATATCTACATCTTCTGGAAGATTTACTGTAGGCGCTACTGGAATTATGAATGCACAAGACGCAACATTTTCTGGAACAATAACTGCAAGTGGAGGATCAATAGGAGGAATAAGAATATTTGCTTCCTCTATTCAAAACAATACAGATGAAGCTGCATCTACATTTAAGTTAGATAATAGCGGTAGAGCACGTTTTGGAGCAACATCTGGTAATTCTATAATATTAAATCCTGTAAGCGGTACTGGAACCAATATTATATACCATTCAACTGACGGCGGAGCTACTGCATCTGGAAGCTTCTCGGTTACTGGAGGAGGCATTCTAACTGCGGTAGGAGGAAACTTCAGCGGAACAATTACAAATGGTACTGATTTTTGGAATGCAAACAATACATTTAGATTAGGCGGAGCAAATGGAATCAATAAAGCTTCAGCAACATCTAATGCAATAACAATCGGATCAGATGTAACTATTAGCGGAGACCTGACAGCAAAATCTATAAACATAGATACAAATAATTATTGGAATAATACAGGAAATGCTGGCAAATTTAGAGTTGGCGGAAGTACAAAATATGTTTATTGGGATGGGTCTACAATAGACATTAACGGTAAAGTGACTGCAGATTCTGGACAAATAGGACCTTGGGTCATTAATAATGCTGGATACCTCTCAGATTCTGGGGGAACAGTTAGATTGTTGCCAAGCGGAACAATAGGTTCACAAGTATATACACTTTTAACAAACAGAGCTTTACTAGCAAATTCTATTACTCTTGGAGCAATTGCAGAAACTGGTGGACCAAACACTGGAGAAATGTATATTGCTGGTTCAAGTGCACCTTCTGGATTTGCATTAAATGTTTCTGGGTCCTGTCAAATAGGTGCACAAACACAAATTTATAATGATGGATACGTTAGTTTTAGAGGCGGAAGCATAAGTATAAATGGATCTTTAAGCTTTGGCGTTCCTGCAAATGGATTATTTGAATTTTTAAATACCTCTGGCAACGTAAGAGTAGCTTCTACATATTCAAATAGCGTAAGCGGCAGAACTATGATTATATCGAATACTGGACTTTTCGGTACAGCAGCTTCTACAATAAGAAAAAAGCATGAGGTAGAAGATTATGCGATAAATGAAGATGCCTTGTTGTCATTAGAATTAAAAACATTTAAATATAAGCCACAATATGATGAACTCCAAGAAAATCAATACGGGTTTATTGCAGAAGAAGCGGAAGCCTTAGGGTTGGCTGAGCTTATACAATACGACAAAGATGGTCTTGTAGATTATTTCGATTACTCCAGATTACCAGTATTTTTATTTCAAATTATCAAAAATCAAAGACAAAAGATTAATGATATAGAAACAAGACTTGACGCCCTTGAAGGATAATGGTATCCTTTAACTCTACCCAAAAGGAGAAACAAATGGCTGATAAAGCTGAACTAGTAATCACCGCCCTGCAACAGCGCATTGGCGAAATCGTATCAAACTATGAAACTCAAGTTGCAATTCTACGTGCAGAAATTACAAAGCTCATGGAGCAGAGTGAAGCTAAAGAAGAAACAGCAACAGTCGTTAATAATTAGTCCTACTGTAATCCCATCTGGCCTTGCCGTCAAAACCGACAAGGCCAGTTATTGGGTTAAGGACAATAAACGATATAAGCTTATATCTGACCGTGCCGCTAAATCATGGGCATTTACAACTGTAAACGCTACAGAGCAGGCTATTGCTTCTATGAAGATAGTTGGCAAGCTGGGCTTCCGTGATGGGACTTTGATAAAGAACATAGCGGATGGTAAAATGTATTTAATATCGCAAAACAAAAAGCGACATATTGTTGACCCAGATTCGTTTGACAAGTATGGCCTGAATAGAAATTCAGTCATAGAGGTAAGCGAGGCGGAAGCAAATATGCATGAAATAGGAGAAGACTTATGACACTACCATATGATCCCAATGTAATATTTAACCCAGGGGCTCCTATTAACCTTGATCAATTACGTAAGCTTCAAAATAATATTGCGGCGGTAAAGCTAGAGTCTGATAACAAGATTCAGAATGCCACATTAAGCATTGAGGGCGTACAAAAGTTTGTAAAAGTTAACCCAGTTATATTTGCTAAAACTGTTACTATATCAATTAATGCAAATAGAGGATACGATACAACCGATTTTGGCGGAACTGATTTTAGCGAAACCCCAATTATGGTAGCATCAATTTCCACAAATACTAGCCCTAATGATGGGGTTACTTTGAGAGCAACTGCTACCAGCAAAACTGGCGGGCAGATTGAAGTTTTTACAGCAGCTAAAAGTACTTTGAAAGAAATTAAAGTTAACTTTTTAGCTGTTCAGATGAAACAAGTAGAATAACCTATTGACAATATAAAACCAAATGCTACAATTCGTAGCATATAAGTTGCTGTTTGCAACTTTCTATAAGTAAGGATTTAAATGACAAACGATCTTAAGTGGATGCTATCGTCAGATCAGCAGTTCCCATATCAAGACGACAAGATGATTGAGCTATGGTTTAAAGTTATGAAATGGTTTAAGCCAGATGTAGTAGACTATCTTGGAGACACAGATGATCAGGCATGCTATAGCAAGTATACAGAAGGACGTTCAGCAGAATTCCTTAATTTGCATAAGACTGATAGTAAAGATTTGATTGTTCCTATGATGCGACATGAAGCAAAAGGCGCAAGAGATTTTTATGCAAAGACTCGTGATATGTTGCCAGACGCACAGCTATTCTCAGCCTTAGGAAATCACGATGTTAGAATTTTTAATTATGTAGACGCAAAGCTTCCAGACTACATTAGCGAAGTTACCCCAGAAGCTTTATGGTCTTTAGATTCTTTAGGTTATGAATATATCTACTATGATTCTTTGCCCAAGCGCAGATTCGGAGATATACATGTTCATCATGGTATTTCAATCTCTGCAACTGGTTCTGTAAGAAAAGACATGGAAGATATGCAGGTTTCCATCATCCGTGGACATTCACATAGAATTGCATCTCATATGGTAACTTATGAATTGCGTAACGGCGGAGAAGGAGAAACTCTTCGTGGATACGAAATTGGTCACATGTGTGATGAAAAGGGTCCAGGCATGAAGTATACACAGCATCACGATTGGCAAAAGGGATTTGCTATTGCACACATTGTAAATGATTACCCTCATATTCAAATGATCCACGTAGCCCCAGACTACTCATGTGTTGTAGATGGCAAGGTGTTTAAGTTATGATGCATTGTAAGAAGTGTGGCGGGAGAGTATTTGTAGATAGAGTATTTTCTCAAAAGTTGCATATAGAACTTTTCTGCATATTGTGTGGTAAGAGATGGATGCTAAACAAGGATAGAAACGCATTAGGACGATGGCTAGAACAAAAAGAGTTCAACCAGCTAAAAGACTACTCTATTTTTTCTTAGACGGAAAAATACACAAGACGTTGCGTATATCTCGTGCTAGAGATGAAATAACGGCTTGGTGTTATCCAGATAGGCGTAGAGTTATGTATAGTTATACTCTTGTAAAAAAGAATATGAAGAAGGCCTATAGTATAAAAGAGGTTGGCTTATTCTTAAATAGACATAAGGTGACTGTAGAGAATTATATTTTAGATGGTAAAATTCAACAGCCAGATAAAATATATCCAATTGGTAATCCTGATAATCCTGGATGGACAAAGTATATGCTGTCAGAAGAAGATATTCTGAAAATACATCAGTTTATTTTAGATGATGGATATACAACAGATTTTCCATCCCGCTCAGAATTATTAGCTCTTCTCAGACACGATACAATATTGTATACTAAGACTACAGACGGGAGATTCGTTCCAGTGTGGAAGGCGGAAGAATGACAGGTAAAGTTGTTGTTTGTCCAGTTTGTAAAAAAGAGACGGAAGTACGGTGGGGAATATTCGCACACGATACTCTAAGCAGGCATATGAAGGAGCACGGTGATGTCAGAGACTAAAGTAAAAATAGATCTATCATTTACTAGAAATCTTGGTAACTATGAAAGTATCAAGATTGGTATAGGCGTAGAGGATATTGTTCGTAGCGGGGAAAACGTAGACTCAGCTACAGAGCGTGTATATAAGTTTGTTGAGGATAAGCTTATCCAAAAGACTCGTGAAGTGGAAGAGGAATTAAGTGGCGGTAAAAAGTAAAGAGCCATATATACTCATATCTTTATACGAAACTTTGTATTTTGAGAAGTATAACAAGAAGCCACGCCTAAATAAATTTCGTGAGAAGTGGGCTATGCAAGATGTCATAGATAGTGTAGGATATGATCGTGCCAAAGAACTATTGGAGTATTATTTCAAGACTAGCAAAAGTGGTCATCCTTTAACCTTTTTCTTTTATAACTTTGACAAGATAGATCAATTGCAGGCAGAGATAGAGAAAGATAAAAAGAATAGAGAAAGACTTAGAGAGGCTACCAAAAGACTAGTGGAAGGCGGAGAAGAATGAATATAGAGGCAAAGGTAATCACGTCAGTATGTCAGAATAAGGACATAAGCACTTTGCTCACAGCTAATGTTGATGAGCTATTTACTGCATATCGTGACGTATGGGAAAGCCTAAAGACATATTACTATAAGTTCAAGGCTGTTCCTGAGGTTGGCATTCTTATGGAGCGACATAAAGACTTTGAGCCAGTTGCAGATGTTAAAGCAGAAACTGGTTATTATTTAGATCAATTAAAGAATGAGTATATCTCTAGCAGATTGAAGTCTATCATCTTGCAGGCTGGAGCTTCCCTAAAAGAAGATTCTGCTTCAAGAGTGCTTGCTGATATTCAAGGAAAGCTTGCAGGTTTAAGCAGGCATACAAATAATGTCCGTGATATTGATGTTACTGATTTAGAGGCAGCCGAAAGACATTTCCAGTCTGTAAAGGAAAGATCAGCTGCTATGGGCGGAGCCCCAGGTATTCTAACTGGCTTTGAGGCTATCGATAAAGCATACCCTACTGGAATGGCACCAGGACATTTAATTGTTGCTATTGGATGGCCAGGTCGTGGTAAGACTTGGTTTACTTCATATCTTGCATGTAAGGCATGGGAGCAAGGCTTTAAGCCAATGATCGTATCTCTTGAGATGTCTCCAGAAAATATGCGTGACCGTATCTATACAATGCTAGGTTCTGGTTTGTTTAAGGCAAGCGACTTCTCCAAGGGAGATGTTAACATTGATGACTTTAGGTCATGGGGTAAAAAGAAGTTTGAAGGAAAGAATAGTTTTGTTCTTATATCTAATGAAGGTGCTGCAGAAGTAAGTCCAGCCACAATTCAAGGCAAGATCGACCAGCATAAGCCAGACTTAGTTATCCTAGATTACCACCAGCTATTTAATGATAATAAGCGTAGCAATTCAGAAGTAGAGCGAAATAGAAATATCTCTCGTGAGTTCAAGATGCTTGCTGTGTCAAACAATATTCCTATTATTGATATTACAGCTGCGACGGCAGATGATGTATCAGATCAAGATGAGCCACCAATGATGAGTCAAGTGGCATGGTCTAAGGCTATTGAGTATGATGCAGACATGGCTATGGCAATTCATAGATATCCAGGAACCAATATGATTGAAGTAGTAAGCAGAAAAAATAGACATGGACACGAGTTCGACTTCTATTTAGATTGGGATATCAACAGGGGTATCATCAAGCCTATTTATGAGAATATGCCAGACTTTAAGAATGACTCATCGTCAAATTAAAAGGTTTCAGGTAAGAGTTCAATTTGCAGATGATTCTGATATGATCAGGGTTAAAAATCTGTATGAGAATATGCTTACTCATGATATGAGAATAAAAGGATATGCTAGGGTACTTGACATAGACCCAGCATTTTCAGTAGAATTTACAGGCGAGACATGGAAGTGCCTAATGACTATCCATGGAGTATATGTAGGAAAGAAGAAGGCATGGCAATCAGAGGGAATTACGCAGGGCAAGCTGATGCCTCGCTCTATGCACCCAGCCATATCAAAGCAATAGTCAAAGGCTTAGGTCTTAATATTGTTGGCGAGTCTAATGATAACCTAATACTTTACTGCCCATTTCATAACAATACTCATACTCCATGTTTTTATATAAGTGAGCAAACTGGAGCATGGCTATGCTTTAATCCTTCTTGTGGAGAATCTGGCGGAGTAAAAGAACTCGTAAAGAAGATCTTAAATAAGAACGAGTTTGAGGTACTTAGATTTATTTTATCAAAGAAGTCTCAACTAGATGACGTATTTGAAGATACTTTAAATTCTTTGTTTGAAGAAAAGCCAGACTTTGAAGAGTTTCCGCAGCAGACTCTAGACAACCTTTATAATGAATTATCAAATTCACAAGAGGCAAAAGATTATTTTATATCTCGTGGCATCAATGAAGAGTCCATGCAGCATTTTAAATTAGGATACTCTGCCAAAATGGATATGGTTATTGTTCCAGTACATAGCCCAGACGGAATGCCAGTAGGCCTTGTTGGTAGAGCTGTAAAAGAGAAAAGGTTTAAGAATAGTACAAACTTGCCAAAGAATAAAACTATGTTTAATATTCATAGAGCTAAAAGAATTGGTGAGAATGTAATAGTTGTAGAATCAAGCTTTGATGCAATTCGTGTGCATCAGGCTGGCTTTCCAAATGTTGTTGCAACTTTGGGTGGCCATTTGTCAAAAGAAAATATTGCTCTGTTAAATAGATATTTTAATCGAATAACTATTATGACAGATGCAGATTTGGCTGGCAGGGAATTAGGCCTCAGCATTGCCAATAGATTAAGAAATAAAGACATCTTGTGGGCTTCTTATGAATATGGTAAGATATATCCACATGACGCAAAAGATGCAGGCGATATGACTGAAAAAGAAATTATTGCATGTGTGAAGAATGCAGTTTCCGATATCGAATATCGATCTTGGAACCCATGATATAATGAAAGAACAGACGGATCTATACCGTCAACTATATAAGGAGAAAACATATGGGTATCGTAAAAGGTCTTAAGGACCTAAACAAGGCTTTAGACAAGCCACAATCATCAGGTGATGGCAGCAAGGCAAGATGGGTAAAGCTAGAAGATGGAGAAAGCGTAAAGATTCGTTTCCTTCAGGAACTAGATCCAGACTCACCAACTTATGATGCAAAGCTAGGACTGGGCTTTATTGCAGTCGAACATACAAATCCTAAAGATTATCGCCGCAAAGGACTCTGCTCAATGGATGATCAGGGCAAGTGCTATGGCTGTGAACAACATCGCAAGGATTACAAGGCGGGATGGAAGGGTCGTTCACGACTTTACATCAATGTGCTTGTTGATGATGGCAAGGAAGAGCCATACGTAGCAATTCTTTCACAAGGTTCTAGCGGTAAAACCGTTACACCTACGCTAATTGAATACGCAGGAGAAATGGGTTCAATCACAAATCTCGTATGGCGTATTAAGCGAAGCGGTCTAAAGACCGAAACTAGCTATACAATTATCCCTCTAGCAAAGGATGAGACCCCGTTTGATTCATCATCCCTTGAATTGTATAAGCTTGAAGAAACTGCAGTACGTGACTTGCCATACGTAGAGCAGGAAGCTTTCTTTAATGGAGAAGGCGGACAAGAGGAATCTGAGTCTGCAACTAGCAGCAACTTAGACTGGTAATATGATGGGGGCCTTCGGGCCCCCATTTCAAAGGCGGTTATGAACTTTATACATTTGCATGTCCACTCACATTATTCAACAATGGATGGACTAAATTCACCAGATGAATTAGCCAAGCAGGCAAAAGTCCTTGGCATGTCTGCT
>Ga0315903_10004416_pt1 | contig 18843 bp, 15 predicted proteins | sample LakEriMetagenome_7_FD_203524 | JGI IMG/M metagenome (GOLD analysis project Ga0315903, IMG submission 203524) | Freshwater fungal communities from buoy surface, Lake Erie, Ohio, United States - Buoy 2 MA119 | ecosystem: Environmental > Aquatic > Freshwater > Lake | place: USA: Lake Erie, Ohio...
TTGGTAATTCATACTTACGTGCATACTCAACACAGCGAAGATGTAATACCTTGGCACCACTTGCGGCCAGCTCTAACATCTCTTCATAGGTAACAGTTGATAATTTCTTTGCAGCTGGCACAACTCTAGGATCTGCTGAAAAGATGCCATCAACATCGGTGTAGATCTCACAAACATCTGCCTCAAGGGCAGCCGCTAATGCCACCGCTGTGGTGTCAGAGCCACCTCTACCTAAAGTAGTAATGTCATTTGTATCTTGGGATACACCTTGAAAGCCAGCAACAATTGCAATTGAACCTTCTTTAAGTGCTTCTTGAATTCGTCCAGGTGTAACATCAATAACTCTGGCCTTGCCATGAGTAGATGTTGTAATAATTCCAGCTTGGCTACCGGTAAAAGATCTGGCCTCATGACCTAAATTAGATATTGCCATGGCAAGGAGCGCCATGGAGATTCGCTCTCCTGCAGTTAGCAACATATCTAACTCCCGGCCATTAGGAAGTGGAGATACTTGATTAGCTAAATCAATTAACTCATCAGTTGTATCTCCCATCGCGCTAACCACCACAACTACCTGATGTCCGGCCTTTTTCGTAGCCACAATTCGATTGGCCACCCGCTTTAGCCCTTCGGCATCGGCAACGGAAGAGCCACCAAACTTTTGAACGATTAACCCCATAGAGCAATTGTGGAGTATAGACATACGATTTAGGGAATTATCTCAAATATTAAGACGATTAGTAGTCCAATATATAAGATTCTATATTCTTTAATGGGATGCTTTCTCTAATTTTCTGTTTATCGAGACCATACGTAAGTAAACAAGGTACAAATAACAGTATTAAAAATCTGAAGATAGAGAGTGGCTTGCCCCTGTCTGTGATATTTTGGAAAAGTGACTGAGTCCTAGCTTATTGCCTAAGTTTTCCTATTAGTGCTCGCTTAAGAAAACAACCAATAATCTTGAAGTCAGATACAATTATTAATCGTGACATAAATTTAAAATGACTAACTAAATTATTATTGATTTACAAGTACCAAAATTTTACTTCTTGTGAGATCAGAATATAACCAAAATTTACAATTATTTATACTTTAAGAGTTAACTTCAATCTCTTATTAATACTTTCTGGAGTATCTGATTTTACAAATAATTTTAAAAATATATCCCCACATACTAAGCTAACTTTTAATCTATCTGGATAATTTAAGTTATAACTTGGATCAATTCTGATATCTAAAAATTCTTCTAGATCACTAAAATTCCAAGACTTAAAAACTGAATCTATAGTAGCACTATTGGTAAAATTTGTTCCAACTTTTCTTTGCCTTAAAATAAAATTCGAAATTCCAATTTTCTTACCAAGTATTCTCAAAATAGATTTTGATTGATAAAGCTGTTTATTGAAAATATTCACCTTAAATTTTATTTTTTTATTAAAAGGAATATTCAAAGCAAATTTAACCAGATCTGCCCTTAAATAAGGCAATCGCAACTCGATAGAATTTGCACTTGAAAACTTATCCGCCCGAAGTAAAAATCTCTCGATCCAATAATTTATTTCTGTAAATAGTAATGCGTTACTTTTTCTGATCGCTAAATTTTTTTCAAATCTATACTTTTCAAAAGCTAAATTAAATAGTTCAATGCCTTTTCCATTGTTAATTACATAATCAACTGGATAACTTATCAAATCAGGTGATGAAGGTTTGATTGAATTGAATAATTTAACTGAACTATCGAAGCCTAAGTTATCTAAAAGTTTTTGTAATTTTGAAAAAATAATATTTTGAGAAATCTTTGAATTCAAATAAAAATTAGAATGCTCGCGATAGCCAGCAAATAATTCATCCGCACCATCACCAGATAATAAACTCTTGACTCCATCTTTTTTTGCCAGGCTACAAACTTGCCCTAGCACCCATGATTCAGTTTTATTAATATTCTCTAATCCGTAGATAAGTGTTCCTAAGTTCTCAAAAGTATCTATTTCATTTAATTCAATTGTACGAATTTCAGTACTAAACAATTTTTTAAAATTGCTAATATACTGCTTTGAGTCTTTATTTATAAGTGAATAGCACTTTACTGGAGTTGTACTCACTATGTTAGCAAAACGGGCGATTATGGCTGAATCCACTCCCCCGCTGAATAGTACTCCAACTGGAGCGTCAGATACAAGTGTTGAGCTTATGCTTTGGGCTAATTCTTTTTTTAATTTTTTAGTAATTTTTCTTCGTGATGTTTTTTTATTTTTTTCATATTGTGATTCATCAATCAAATCTCCGAGTGAAAAATACTTATGGTGGGACAATTTACTTTGTTTCATGTCATATTCTGCGTACTCTCCAGCCAATATTCTTTTAGTTTTTTTAAAGTTAGTGCCATTGCTTATAGGTAGACTAGTAAAAAAAACATCATTTCTGAAGTTATCTTTGTCAATTTCTATTTCACCAGTATAACTCAATAGTGGTTTAATTTCGGAGGCAAAAACCAAGTTATCTTCAGAAAAGTTATAATACATCGGTTTAATTCCAAATTGATCTCTACACAAAAATGTAAGTTTCAACTTAAGATCAATTATCACAATGGCAAACATTCCATCTAACTTTTTAAGGAGACTTTCAATACCCCAGTTTTGGTACCCAATTATTATAACTTCTGTATCAGACTTTGATTCAAATTTGTAACCCTGAGTACTTAGTTCATTTCTTAATTTTTCAAAATTATAGATTTCTCCATTTAGCATTACTATTATTTTTTTGTCCTGAGAAATCATTGGCTGTTCACCTAAAATACTTAAATCCTGTATAGCTAATCTGTGAAAGGCAATATAAACGCCCGCATTTTTCTCTAAAAATTCGCTCTCAGAATCTGGACCTCGATGAGAGAGTAGTTTGTGAGAGCATCTTGCCTTGTTTAGATTTATATCTTTAGCTAGAACTCCGAATATCCCACACATGGAAATAGATTATCGAATTTGAATTAACTCAAATTGAGGGCTAGCTACATTTCGATACCAGTTTGAATTTAAAAACTTACGCTTAGTAATCATATAGTGATGTATTGGAAATATATCAAAGTTCAACAGTTTAGTTTCTTCAATAAAATAATCATTTACTGTTATATCAGCATCGTAAGTTTTATCTAATGACGGTGAGCTAATGAAACGATTGACAAAGTAGTACTTCTTTGAATTTAAAGTTGATGGTGATTTCATGTAATTATCAAAATTGTATCTGGACATCTCGCCAAAAGATAAAAAGTTTGTAAGCAAATCAATTTTTCGATAGTTGTGGATAAAATCATAATCTTCTGGCAACAGGTAAATAAAACAACCGAATTCTTCACGTTGATTTTGATAATATTCAAATTCCTTCACTCCAACAATTTGAGTTGCGTCGGGGAACATCTTTTTATGATAAAGGTAACTTCTAAACAATTGATGTGGAAGTTCTATTGATACAAAACTTGTATGTGGAAATTTTTTGTATAATAAAGTTTGCAACCCACCATAATAGTTCCCAATATCAACATGTGTTTGTTTTTTATCTGGGCTTAATAATTTAAATTTTTCTATTTGGCCTACTAAATATACATATCTCAAATATCTAGAATTAAAACTCAATTTTTTGCTAAAGTAAATATCGCGAGTAAACGGTGTTCCAAGTAATGGATTATGTTTCAATATTGATATAAAGCCTAGATGGCTCAATACATTAAGATCATCTTGTAATGCGTGTTTTTTAAATTCCTTTTTTAGAAAATTGTGTGGTAAAAAATCGCGAAGAAGGCGTAATAAATTTTCAAAAAAATACTCGTCAATATTGACCAGCCTTCTTAGCTGGATTGGAACTCCTAAATCATCTTGTTGAGACCAACTTTTGATATGTCGATTAGAAAAATTACCATTAAGTATCTCGGCTTCAGCTATTTGTGAAATCTTCTGATATTTACTTGACAGTTTTTTACTTTCTATATTGGTATTTTGGGTTCCATTATTCAATCGAATAGAAAACTCGGAATAGATTTGCGCAAAATTGTTCTTCACTTAAATGCTACCCACCCAGCAAAATTGAGATTTTGCCAAAATTTTTGAATTTTTGTGAATCCAGCTTCTTTCATTAGATCCTCATTCCACTTACTAGTAACAGGAACAAGTACGCCTTCGAGTGATTTTCTCTTTGAACTAATTTGCTCGTAATTATAGCCATTTTGGTTTTTAAGCTCGTAGTAAAGTTCTGAAATTAGTTTGTCTCCTACATTGTTGTCACCAAGAATTTTTTCTACAAAAATAAAAACTCCATCTATTTTTAAATTTTTATATATACTACTGATAATCTTTTGTCTATATTCGATTGGTATAAATTGCACGGTTAAAATAGATAGTACAACAGAATAGTCTCCGTTTGGAAAGTTTTCCCTTAAGTCGCAATCTACCAGTTCTACAAGACCAGACTTTATTTGTGGGTCTAATTTAGACATAGCTTTTAGTCGCATTGGTTCTGAAATCTCTACGCCCCTAAATTTTATATTTTCTTTTGTGTTTATATTTACAGATTCTTGAATAGCCCCGCCTGTTGAACAGCCTAAATCCAATACTAAAGAGTTTGGTTGACTAAATTTTCCAATAATTCTAGTTACTAAATTCCTCATAGAAATAAAATCGGGAATTGACCTTTCAAGCATATCATCAAAAACTTCTGTGACATTTTCGTCAAATGCCCATTTTTTATCATATATTAATTCGTCACGGTTTAGGTTTGATTTAATACTTTTAGGCATACTTTACTTTCATACTAAATTTAGGTCCTGATGAATACAATAGCATCTTAACCCCAAGATGAGAGGTTTCTAGGTCCTAGTAAGCCCTTGTTTATAAGAATGCTAAGCCTGCAATAAAATTAATTTAATAAATACCAAGTTCTCGCCGCCCTTCAAATGCCCTACCTAAGGTGATCTCATCGGCATACTCAAGATCGCCACCTACCGGTAGCCCTGATGCAAGTCTGCTTACCTTGACACCAAGTGGCTTAATTAATCTAGTCAGATATGTAGCTGTTGCCTCTCCCTCTAAATTTGGATCAGTTGCAATGATCACCTCATTGATTTGAGTTTGGGCAAGTCTGGTCATTAACTCTTTTATTCTTAAGTTCTCAGGCCCTATCCCATCTATTGGTGAGATCGCACCCCCTAATACATGGTACTTACCCTTAAACTCGCGAGTTTTTTCAATTGCCAATACATCTTTACTCTCTTCAACTACACAAATAGAGCTGTTATCTCTTCTTGGATCTTTACAGATTCTACAAAGCTCTTCTTCTGAAATATTTCCACAGGTAGTACAAAACTTAACCCGCTCCTTTACCGTCTTTAAAATTTCAGCTAATCGGGTTACATCTACTCGATCTGATTGAATAATATGAAAAGCAATTCGCTGGGCACTCTTTGGTCCAACTCCAGGTAGCCGGCCTAACTCATCAATTAGATCTTGGATTATTCCCTCATACATAATTATTTTTTAAATTAAAGTTTAATTGGCTTAAACCTTAATTTGACTCCTTTATTACTTTTGCACCCAATTTACTAGCTAATAACTCAGCCCCAGATAACATATTGGCATCGGTTGGATCCTCATCACCTCTTGCCATAGTGGTAGTTGAAATGGAGGCGTCCACAGTTGCAGCAATCCTTCTTCGCACACCAGTTACCTCTTCAAAGGCATCAGATAAAATCAGATCACTCTCTGATCTGATAAATGAATCCTTAGCTCCGATATTTACCATGCCAATAGTGATCACCTCATCATCTAGGGAGAGTATCTGCGCACTAGTTGATAGTAGAGACCAGGTGAGGCGCCTGCGCTTTTTCACACTTTCAATTACCTCAGGCCACATTCTTCGCAAAGCTGAGATCTCAATTGAGCCAGATGGCTTAATTGATTTTTCACTCACCTCTTTTGGCTTCATCTCTTGCGCCTTACTACTTTCAGCCCTTACCTGCGCATGCATTGCTGGTGCTGGCTTACCTTGAGCTTTTGGCTCAGCTTTTACTTGATCCTTTACCGGTGCTTTTGGCTCACTTTTTTCTGGCAATGCTTGTGTTGGGGTTGATATCGAAAGCAGGCGCTCTAGCTTTTCTACCCTAGCTAGCAGGGCAGCATCATCGGAAGCTGGTAATAAAATTCGGCCACATATTAACTCCAAAATTAATCTAGGTGGAGTTGCCCCTCGCATTGAGGTTAATCCTTGCGCCAATATGTCAGCTGCTCTAATCAAGGTAGCAACACCTATTAATTTAGCTTGGGCTCTAATTCGATCTAATTGATCTTGAGGTAAGTAATTTAAGATGCTTGAATTATTTTGATCTGAGGCCTCAACAATTATTAGATCTCTTAGCCGCTCAAGTAGATCTTGAGCAAATCTCTTTGGATCTGCTCCTGATTCAACCACCTTATCTACTGTATTAAATAATGAGGCAGAATCCTTTGCGGCGAGTGCGTCTATGGCCTCATCTAATAATGCAGTATCGGTAAAGCCAAGAAGAGCCACTGCAATCTCATAGGTAACACCATCACTGCCAGCTCCCGCTAGTAATTGGCCTAAGACAGAGAGTGCGTCCCGGACTGATCCGCCGGATGATCTAACAACTAATGGGATTACACCCTTTGCTACCTTAATGCCCTCTTGCTGACAGATTTTTTCTAGGTGCGTATTTAAAATTACAGGTGGCACTAATCTAAATGGATAATGGTGGGTTCTAGATCTAATTGTGGAGATTAATTTATCTGGTTCAGTAGTTGCAAAGATAAAGAGCACATGAGCAGGAGGCTCTTCTACTACTTTAAGTAAGGCATTAGCCGCCCCTGGTCCTAATTGGTGAGCCTCATCAATAATATAAATTTTGTATCGAGATTGCACTGGTGCAAAAAAAGCTTTATCTCGTAGATCCCTTGCATCATCTACTAAACCATGGGTGGCAGCATCTAACTCAATTACATCCAATGAACCAGGTCCATTTGCTACTAAATCTTTACAAGATTGGCAGGTGCCACATGGAGCCGGTGTTGGACCTGTTTCACAATTTAAAGATCTAGCCATAATCCGGGCACTTGATGTTTTGCCGCAACCTCTAGGTCCACTAAATAAATATGCGTGGTGGATCTTTCCTGATTCCAAGGCATTAGATAGTGGTGTGGTCACATGCTCTTGGCCAATCACATCAGCAAAGATTGATGGGCGATACTTACGGTATAGCGCTAGTGACATCACCCCTCCAAATCTGTGCTTAAATGAAAACTTCGCCTTACGATAACTTGGTTAGTAAAAATTAAAAGGACCCCCCGCGCACCCACTTAAAAATTACCTACCCTTGCTGCATTCCTGCCCTGGGGGAGTTCGGCACCAAAGTGCCGCACGGGGGATCTAACGGTAAATCATAGTTAATACCACCGATACTCTTAGCCATAAGAAAAAAGTAAGCAGCTTTACTGGAGGATTCGCATAGCGGCCGAGTGCGCACGCTTGGAAAGCGTGTGTAGGGCAACCTACCGAGGGTTCAAATCCCTCATCCTCCGCTTTATGCTGTAAGTTATGGCAAATGTTAAAGAATTCCTTAAGATCTAGATTTGGAAGATTTGGAATTAAGTTTGGAATTATTTGTTTCACACTTGGCTCCAACACGTTTGTCTGGGCCTCTGACCTATACACCCTTCCAAATTTGGTCTCTTTTGAATTTTCTCCTTCTGAAATTGAATTGACCGGAGAAAGTACAGTAGTAAATTTTCAATTAACTGCAAACCACCCAATAGGAATTGAATCTAGTTCAGTTGAAGTAACTTTAAAATCTTCAGAAAACGATACGCTTTCAACTATTCTTAGGCGCACGGATTCTCCAATAAATTTAACCTTAAAGAATGTAATTTTCAAAGGCTCACTAGAAATTCCAAGAAATGTTAAAAGTGGTGCCTATGTAGCTGAGTCTGGGTCAATAATTGGTATACCGGCACAGGGTAGTTCAATTTCTCCGCGGTCACCTGGCTTTAAAGTCACCAAAAAACTAAATACTGTTGTAGGTGTAGAAGAAAGTTTAATAATTAGAAATCAGGGTAACCTTAACTTGAATTTTGATACATTTGTAGGCCCAAGCCATACAACTAATTTAAATATAGCGCGTGAATTTCCAAAACTGCCTGTCTATAAAACTCCTATTTGGAAAGTAGGTGAATCATATGTTCCGGCAGATTACTTCGAATCTAGAGTCCCAAACTTAAAATTAGAAATTGCATCAAGAACTAAAAATACCTGTGATGTTAAAGATAACCAATTAAAATTTATAGCTGAAGGCGATTGTAATTTTATTGTATTTACCCCATTAACAAGAGATTATAAATACAAACAATTTGAGCAATTAGTGCAAATTACAAGTGCTAGGAAGCCACAACAATTAACAACTGAAAGTATTGGGAATCAGGTCTCTCAAGATTTACCTAAGCTGATAAAAATTCCCCGAGTTTATACAACTGCTAACGGATATATCACACCCAAGACATTGAGCCCAGAAATTTGTTTAGTCAGCGATGGGTATATAAATATTTTCTCTGGCGGAATATGTAAGTACAGCTATCAGTCAACAGAGACTGGAGATTTCTTGGCATCAGAAACTTACCAATTGTCATTTGAGGTTGTAAGGAAAAATCAAACTATCACCTTTAATCCTCAAGCAACTATCGATTTAAACTCAAAAACCTTAAAACTTGAAGCAAGTTCTTTAAGTGGTGGGGTGGTTACATTTGAGACCAAAACATCTAATATCTGCTCTACAGACAGTAAAATTCTAACATTATTGAAACCTGGTAACTGTGAAGTGGTCGCTAATCAGGCAGGGACTTCTACTTATTCTCCAGCATCAATGACTGTTCAAATTTTGGTTACAGGTGTAGAAAAGCCTAAATTTCGAAGTATCACTTGCCTGAAGGGTAAAAAAATTAAATATGTTAATTCTATAAAGCCAAAGTGTCCTGTTGGCTTTAAATTAAAGAGTTAAATACAATAAGTCCAAATTCAAATTAATAAATAATTTAAAACTTAATTTAGTTCAATTTTTTACTTTAGAACTCAAATATATTGTATTATAACTGTATGGCGCATGAATTCTTATCCAGAGAATACAAAATTACAGAAAATGCACTTGGATATTTCGAAGTTTCTCCAAAACCATCTGAAGACTTCTTATCAGAATACTATGAAAGCCTCTACTACCAGGATACGCATGGTAGCTATTCAAACAAGTATACCGAGGACGAGCTAAAAAGAATTGAGTTCAGTAATTCAATTCTATTACGGGCAGTTGAAAGTTGTATTGAAGGAAGTGAATGCCTTGATGTAGGTTGCGGTGAAGGATTTTTATTAAATCAATTGAAAGCACAAGGTTGCCATGTAACTGGATTAGATTTTAGTGATTATGGTTTATCTGTTCATAACACAACAGTTTTGAGCAATTTTGTAAAAGGAAATATCTATAAAAGCGTCCAGAACTTAATCGTAAAAAAATCGCAATTTGATGTTATCTTTATTAACAATGTTCTGGAACACGTACTAGAACCAGAGTCATTAATTTTGAGTCTATCCAAAATACTCAAAATTAATGGAAAACTTGTAATCCGTGTTCCTAACGATTTTAGTGATTTTCAATTACAAATGAAAAGTCAAAAAATGTTTATTAGAGAGTACTGGGTTAACTTACCTGATCATTTAAATTATTTTAATAAAGAGTCACTGACGATGCTAGTGACTAAATTTGGATTACAACCCATTAAACATTTAGCCGATTTTCCGATTGAATTTTTCATAACAAATGATAAATCTAATTATGTTAAAGATTCAACACTTGGACCTTTCGCGCATATGTCGAGAATTTTCATAGAGAATTACATTAATTCGTTTGAAAATAAAGACTCAGTAGTGAATTTCTGGTCATCAATGGCCGAAATAGGACTAGGTAGAAATGTAATTTCGATTTTTACAAAAGTGAAGTGAAATGAAAGTAGCGATTCTCTCCGATATTCACGGTAATCATTTTGCTCTAAACGAGGTTGCTAACGATATTGTCAAAAACGATATTGATACCGTTCTCGTCGCTGGCGACACTGTTGGTTACTACTATGGGATAAAACAAGTTTTAGAAATATTGTCAAATTTCAAAATGTATTTAACAAGGGGAAACCATGAAGAAATGTTAGGCACGATAATGAGTAATTCTGAAGAAATTGCAAGGACAACGAAAAAGTATGGGTCATCTTTGTTGTTAGCTTTAGAAACTCTAAGTAGCTCTGAGCTTGATATGCTCATAAATTCGGAGCACCCAAAATCAATTAAATTAGATAATTTACATTTGATTTTAGCTCACGGTAGCCCATGGGATCTAAGTCTGTATCTGTACAAAAATTCTGAAAAATCTTTATGGAAAAAATTCACAGATTATCCTGAACAGGTATTTGTCATTGGTCATACACATATGCAACACATAGAATATTTTGAAGAAAAAATAATAATAAATCCAGGTTCGGTTGGTCAAAATAGGAGATGCCCAGGAATTGCTGACTGGGCGATTTTAGACACAGAATTACTCGCTGTTGAATTCAAGTCATCCATATACTCGACAAAAAAACTGATTGAAGACTGTAAAAGAATTGATCCTGATGTACCTTTGCTCACTAGAATGTTAGGAGATTCAAATTAAGATTCTGCTTACTGGAATGAGTGGTGATATTGCAGAGTCTGTTGCACTAATACTCCATAGTTATGATAAAAAAATTGAAATACATGGAGCGGATGTTAAGTCCAATAGAATTAATACCAATTTGTGCACAAAGATATTTCTTCCGCCATTAACTAGTGATAGCAATTATCGCAAATGGCTATTTGATGTTTTAGATAAAGAAAAATATGATTTTTTTATACCGTGTAGTGAAAGTGAAATAAATTATCTAGCAAGTTTGCCTGATAAAGATATGAAAGCAATTGAAGATAAAACCGAGTTAGTGTGGGCAGGCAAAAAAGTTGTAGAGAAATTATCATCCAAATGCTTAACTTATAAATTTCTTAACAGCATGGGGCTTGATACACCGGAAATGTATTCATTAGAAAAAGCTCGAACTCGTTTACCGGTGGTGGTTAAGCCAGACGTTGGTCGAGGCTCACATAATGTTTTTATTTGTCGGAACCAAGAGGAGTTAGATGCGGCAATTAAAATTGTTCATGGACCTATAATTCAAGAATTTCTGGAGGATGATGAGTCTGAATTCACGTGCGCGGTCTATAGAGATCACTCTTTAGGCGTAAAAAATATTATTATTCGTCGATATTTATCTAATGGAAGTACAAGTTGGGGGGAAATAGCAAAGCATTCAGGGATCGAAGATATATGTACAAGGATTGCAACTAAGTTAGACTTGCAAGGTTCAATAAACATACAGCTACGGATAAAGAATCACAGGTTAGTGATTTTTGAGATAAATCCGAGATTTTCGTCAACTGTTTATTTGAGAAGCTTAGTTCATTTCAATGACCTACTTTGGTCCATAGGGTTGAGCAGTCCCAATGAGTATACCTATGCAGAATCAACTACTGGAACTAAGTTTAAAGTTATGAAAGTCGCATTTAAACTAAAATGAGCGTAGTCAACTTTAGTAAAATCTCCCTGCACGGTACGTCTGGTTATGGGCACGGTTATGGACATTTAAGCCGTCTTATTTCATTCGGCAGAGTTCTTGAAACTGAAACTAGAACGTGTTTGCATGGAGTTTTTGAACCAACTGAAGAGTTTGTGAATATGACCTTAGATGCCAAAAACTTACTTGAGTGTAAGTGCCAGGGAAAGCCAAACTTAATCATTTTTGATTCATATGACCCCACAATTCTTAAGAATAGTTTAGCTAACTATCCATCTCGGGTTGTTCAGTTGGTCGATGAATTGAGCCCAGAAGTAATGGCTGAAGCTTATATTGAAGTTAGCCCAACGAAACTTTGGAAACCTCTAAATTCATCTGCAAAAATTTTAAAATTTAATGATAGTCCGTTTTTAAGAAGAGAGTTTTTCACCTCTCTAGATAAGAAAAGTTACATTGATGGCGACCAAAAAAAAGTTCTAGTTCTTATAGGGAGTTCAAAGTCTTGCAAGGAAATAATTAAAGATATATCTGAAATTTTTTCTAGGAGATTCCCTGACTATTCTCTCTATATTGCAGCAACTGATTTAAATCTAGCAAGTTATGCTCAGTCTTTAGACTTTACTATTATTAACTATGATAATAATTTTTTAGAACTAATCAGTCAATACCATTTGGTTATATCCGCAGCAGGTGTAACCGCCTGGGAGTTGCTAAGTTTACAATGTAATATGCTTTTAATTGCAACCGCAAATAATCAAAATTTACAATTAGAGTATATGAGTAAAAACTTTCAAATTCCAGGATTGCACTTTATTTCAAATTCTTATAAATATAAAATAAATCTAGAAAGTTTAGTTCTAAGTTCCATAAAATATAGTAAAAAAAATAGAGGAATATCAGTATCAAAAGTAAATGATGGCGCGATGATTGCAGCTAATTGGTTGAAACAATTAGGACTATTAATCTAAATTGTTAAATGAAATACCTTCACCTCTGTCTATTTTTTTCTTCACAGACTTACCGACTATCAAACTTAAGTGTTCTGGTTCTAATCCGTGACTTGGCCTTACTATTGCCACATCTTTCTCGGAAATCATCTCACCAACTCCAATATCCCTTGATGCAACAATAGATCTCCTGTACCTCAAATATTCCTTTTCATTTTGAGTGGGGCCATCTTGAATAACACCCATTGAAACATATGCTTCCCTAATACCATCTACATATTGCTTCAGTTTAGATACCGGAATTGAAAATGTTGAATCCACCGAGGTATTATCTTCATCTAGTTTCACATGTTTCTCAAAAATAGTCGCTCCAGCTCCAACTGCAACAATAGCTGCTGTAATTTCTTTTGTGTGATCCGAAAACCCTACTGGAAGTGCAAATTTTTCTATTAAATACTGAATGGTTCTTAAATTTAAATCACTAGGAATTGCAGGATATGATGTGGTACATTTCAAAATAGCAATTGACTCTGATCCAGAATTTTTCAAAATATCTACAGCCTTTGAAATTTCATCTATTGTCGCTAAACCAGTAGAAAAAATCACTGGCTTTCTAGTAGAGCCGATTTTTTCAAGTAATTGTTTATAAGTTATCTCAAACGATGCTACCTTATATGCTGGTACATCAATACTCTCTAAAATATCAACTTCTTCAATCCCAAATGGCGTAGAAAAGAGAGTTATTCCTAATTCCTTGGCAAGTTTTGAAAGTGGTATCAACCAATCATTTGGGGTTTGGCCTTGCGAATATAGATCATATAGCGTCCTACCATTCCATGGCCCAGATCGAACTATGTATTCCTCTCTTGAACAATCAATTGTTAGAGATTTGGCGGAATATGATTGAATTTTAAATGCACTTACTCCTGCTTGAGCGCATTTTTCCATTAATTTACAGGCGTGTTTAAGTGAGTTCATATGATTGCCAGACATTTCAGCAATTATGTACGGTTCGGAATTTATTCCAATATTTATGCCATTTATCTTCATTTAGAATCCCTCATTTCGGTAAAAAGTGATGATAGTGCCAAATCAGATTTAATTACTTGCAAAGTTTCCATCAATGGAGTTAGTTTCAACCCATTTTTGATCGCGTGCATTGAAGATAAACACCTTGGGTTCTCGTTGAAAAATTTGTCGTGGTAAGGATATTTCTCAAAATCAGTAGTCTGAATATACTCAATCCTGGCATCAAAAACTTTTGCTACCTCGTTAAAAAAAGAATCGCGCATTATCGGTTTAGAACATAGATTAAATGTACCCACTATTTCTCGTCTTAGTGTATTTGATACAAATCTCGCAACATCCATTACATCTATATACTGAAATAATAAATCATTAGCGATAGGTAAAGTAATCAAATCAATCTGAGAAAAATAACTTAGTAACCTATTTGTGTAGTCTCTAGGGCCCAATATTATTGCTGGGCGCAATACACAGGAGTCTTTGTATATTTCTAAAATTTCACATTCTGTAACATACTTCTGGTAACCGTAGGTTGAAAAATTGTTAGTATTTCTACTGTGCTTGGTAATTTTGTTTCCTGACTCAGGGGAATTCCGTTTTATTTCTGGGTTATAAACAGCAACTGTAGAGACGAATATATAGTGGGGTGTTTTCAAATATTTTGTAAAATTCAGATCTTCTAAAGTATATGCGCATAAATCAATAACAGCATCAAATCTTGATTGTTCAAAAAAACTCCTACTTTTAACACTTTTTCTGTTCCCGATTATTGTCTTGAAATTTGGAAACTCTCTCGGGGTATTATTTCCAGTGTTAAAAAAAGTAACTTTACAATTTAATTTCTCTAATTCTTTAGCTATCCAGAATCCGAGAAATTTACCGCCACCTATTATTAATGTATTATTCATACTAATTTTATCTAGTTGAAAATAAAGGAGTTAAAGGTTTAGACTCTAATTTACTAAGAATTGAGCCATCATAAATTGTTTTACTCATTTTATCTAAAACACTTCCATACTTATCCATTAATTTATCGGCAATTCTTTCGTTCAAACTCAACGAATTATTATGTGTTGACAAGATTAGAACTCCCTCTTTTAGCATTTCTTGCATAAAAAAAGTTTTTAACGCCAAAGAATCAAATTCATTATTTCCGTTCCATTGGAGAAATTTCCAGGTTGGGTGACCATCAATTTTTAGGAATTTTGTCATATTACAATTTGCGACAATTTTTTCGAGCTCGGTGGAGACTTTTGATCCAATCCTTGAAATTTCATCAGTGATATTTGATTTAATGTGCATTTCAATCACGCTTTTTGCAGCCGCTAGCGATAACAATTCTCCTCCAAAAGTCCCAGAAAAGAATACCTTATCCAATTCTTTCATTATTTCTTTTTTCCCAGTTAGAGCAGAAAGTGGATAACCATTTGCAATTCCCTTTCCTAAAGTTGTTAAATCTGGATTAATTCCAAACTCATATTGCGCCCCACCTTTTGAATACCTATAGCCTGTAATTGTTTCGTCAAAAATTAGAATTGCTCCATTTTTTTCCGCTATATGCTTTACCTTTTGAAGAAAATTATTTTTTGGATACACTGAAGTCATTGGTTCCATAATTATTGCGGCAACTTTATTAGGATAAGTTTTGAAGATACTTTCTAAAGACGAAATATCATTGTATGTGAATGTATGGGAAAGATTTTTTACACTTTCTGGAACTCCTCTATTCATAGATGTTGTTCCAATATACCAATCTTGCCAACTATGGTAGCCGCAAATGGCAATCTCATTCCTATTTGTGTATGCACGAGCTAGTCTTATCGCGGCTGTAGTCGCATCACTTCCGTTTTTTGCAAACCTAACCATTTCAGCTGATGGAACCGTTTGAATAATCAATTCAGCTACCTCAGCTTCTAATATTCCTGGTAGCGTAAAGATGGTTCCCTTTTTCATTTGTTTTTTTACATTACTATCTATAGATTTATTACAGTAGCCAATAGTTACCGATGCGAGTCCGTTTACAAGATCTATGTACTTGTTTCCATCTATATCCCATACAAAAGCACCTTTACCTCTATCTATAAAAAGAGGAGCATTACCAACTGGATACTGAATTCTAGACTTACTAAAGGTTTGAGACCCTAAGGGGATAGATCTTTCAGCTCTTAAGAGAAATTCGGTTGACTTTTGGTACCTAGGGTTATTCACCCCTATATTCTATCTTATTTTGGATTTCCCATTTTTTTAGGGCAATATTTCTGAAGTTTCCTGACCGTTTATTCTTACTGTTGGGATACAAAATCAAAAAATTTATTACATCATTGAAGGAAAAAGTACTCTCTTGGCCCTTAAAATGATTAAATACATTTCTTACAAACTCAAAATCTTCAGGATAATCTACAGTCCACCTCTCGTTTCCAAGATTTGAACTATTCTCAAAGTTTTCTAATTTGAAAATATCTGGCCGGGTATAGATTCCGTACGTTACAAATTCCTTCTCCGCCTCATTCAAATTAAAATCACTTAACTTATAAAGTGTTTTAGATAAAAAAATCTCAATATCTAATCCATCTGGGAATGTCTCGATCAAGGTATTTGATAAGTAGTCGAAGTTAGATTTATTGAAATGTGTAATCATCTCATCCAATAGTTCTGGCATTACTAAAGGACAGTCCGCTGTCAATCTAATTATGTTTTGACTAGGAAATAATCTAGAAGATTGAAGGAATCTATCGTAAACATTCTCATGAGACCCCCGATAGATTTTAACATTTATGCTCTTTAAAAAATCAGCTAAAACGTCATTTTCTTGCGTATTAGGTATCACCACTACAAGTTCGTCAATCAAATTTGCTTTTAAAATTCTAGAAATCTGCCATTGAATCATTGGTTTACCACAAATTCTCATCATTACTTTTCCTGGCAATCTTGTAGATTCCATTCTTGCCTGTAGAAAAACTAAGTTCTTATACATTTAATCAACCCAGTTTCTTGGATCTGAATAAAACGGATCTAGAGTTTTATTAGGAAATTTGGATATATTAATATGATTTAATAAGATCTCTTTTATCTCTAAATATTCAGTAAAGCTGTTTACTCCAACAACCACTCCGCGTGCCCACAAAATAGTCCGAATATAGTCCAGACAAACTTTGAGTGGCGTGAGGTCATTTTCTTTACATAGATTACTAAAATCAGCAAACACATCTCTGGCCGGTTTAAGAAAATCACTAATTTTATCAACTCCAACTAATAAGTTCCCTTGTAAAAAAATAGACCGTACTATTAATTCTTTTCCGTCACTATTTAATTTTTCTAAACTTAAATTGTTCAAATTTCTTTGATCAACTACATTTTCATTAATTTGAAAAATTTTTAGTTGTGAATATCTCTTTTCTGCATTTATGATCTCTCCAGATTCATAGCAGGATAACCCAATTTTAGTGATAACACCTGATGTTACAAAAGCATACAAACTGCTAATAATTTCTTCAGCATTTGGCTCTTCGAGTATTTCTGAGTTGTGTATTAATATACCGTATAAATTATCTTGGGTTAATCGCTTAAGTGATTCCTCAACAAGTTTAATGGTGGATTTATATGTGTCCTCTTTATTTAGCGTAATCTTTGTTAATACTTTACCGCTTAATTTTTTTGGTGCAAATTTGCCGATTAACTCCTCGACACCACCATAGGATTGTGCTGTATCTATATAAACATTCTCATTGAAAATCACCTCATCTAATATTTTATTTAAATCCATTTTATTAAAAGTTGAAGTTCTTCTTCCTATTCCATATTCTTGATTGAAATTAGCTGTACCAATAAAAATTTTTTCAATATTGTTTACATTGGTACCATTTAAAATCATTTTATATATCAAGTCCTATGTATTTAGTCTCTAAGAATTCCTCAATCCCGGCAAAGCCACCTTCTCGCCCTAAGCCAGATTGTTTAACACCACCAAATGGGGCGGCAGGATCTGAGATCACACCTTTATTTATTGCCACCATGCCAGATTCCAACGCCTCTGCTGTTCTAATTGCCCGCCTTAGATCCCTTGAGTAAACATAAGCAATTAAGCCAAACTCAGTTGCATTTGCCAGCGCAATTGCCTCTTCATCACTATTTGTAATCACAATAGGTGCAACTGGACCAAAGATCTCCTCTTTTAAAATTGGGTTATCTTTATTAACAGTTAACACTGTGGCTGGATAGAAAGCGCCAGTTCCCTCTGGAGTTTTACCCCCAGTTTTAATATGTGCGCCAGTTGAGATTGAATTTTCAACTAAAAAGGCAATCTTATCTCGCTCTTTAACTGAAACACTTGCCCCAAGTTGGGCTCCTGCTGTAATACCAGAGGCCATCTTTAACTCACCCATTGCTTTAGATAATTTAGTTGTGAACTCATCTGCAATCTCACTAGATACATAAAATCTATTTGCTGCTGTGCAGGCAGCTCCGCCATTTCGCATCTTAGCTAGCATGGCGCCCGATACCGCCTCATCAACATTGGCATCTGCTAATACTAAAAACGGTGCGTTACCACCTAACTCCATTGAACACCTAATTACATTATCTGCTGCTTGTCTTAATAAGATTTGGCCAACATAGGTAGAGCCGGTAAAAGATAAGTTAACTACCCGTGGATCTTTTAACATCTTTGCAATAGCTGGCCCTGATGGCACTGGCAAAATTAAATTAACCACTCCCTTTGGAACACCAGCTCGCTCTAAGATCTCAACTATTGCCATGGCGGTAAGTGGGGTCTCACCTGCTGGCTTTAGGATTACGGTGCAACCAGCGGCAAGGGCAGGACCAATTTTTCTAGTTGCCATCGCAGCTGGAAAATTCCATGGCGTAATCAGAAGAGATACACCGATTGGTTGTTTAGTAACTAATATTCGCTTATCCCCATTTGGCGCGGTCCTAAACTCACCATTTACTCTTACCGCCTCCTCTGAAAACCATCTAAAAAACTCTGCGGCATAAAGTATTTCACCCTTAGCATCACTTAATACCTTGCCATTTTCTTTAGTAATAATCTCAGCTAAGCGATCTGACTCTGCCACCATAATCTCAAAAGCTTTTCTTAAGATTTCAGCCCTTACTCTAGGCGCAGTTTTTGCCCAAGATTTAAAGGCATTACTTGCTGCATCAATTGCAGCTGCGCAATGTTCATCACTTGCTACTGCCAC
>Ga0315903_10004417_pt1 | contig 18843 bp, 15 predicted proteins | sample LakEriMetagenome_7_FD_203524 | JGI IMG/M metagenome (GOLD analysis project Ga0315903, IMG submission 203524) | Freshwater fungal communities from buoy surface, Lake Erie, Ohio, United States - Buoy 2 MA119 | ecosystem: Environmental > Aquatic > Freshwater > Lake | place: USA: Lake Erie, Ohio...
CTCTTTTCTCGCGGTTAATCCTGCGATTGAAGCTTTACCTCCACCAAACGATTTTGCATAACATAAAATATCTGGAACTAATTTCTCCGTATTCATGAAGTAAAAAAGATTTCCTGTTTTGCACCAACCAGAATAAACCTCATCAAAAATCAGAACTATTCCAAATTTTGTGCAGATTTTGCGGAGTCCGAGAAGGAACTCGGAACTGCAGGCTTTCATACTTGAAACATTGAATGGTTCAACAATAACGGCATAAATATCGCACCCACTTTTTTTCGTGAAATGGGCTTCAATGACTTTTACGAAATCGTCGAGATCGTTGTACTTAAAGGTATCCGTGTTCGGAATCCGTGGAAAATTGAAATTTATTTCGGATGATCCTGTTATCGAACCAGAGCCAAAAAGTTTTCCGTGAAAAGAAATATCAGAATGTAAGATGAAATTTCTTGTTCCATCATGATATTTGTATGCCATCTTCATTGCTGATTCAACAGACTCCGCACCGCTATTCGGAAAATATGAATGTGTTAAAGGTTTAGGTAATATCTTGCAGACGTTTGCACTCAAGGCAGCAAGGTATGGAGAATGAAAAGACTTATGAACTTCCATGTTTTGTTTTCTTGCAAAACGCTCACGAGCTTTCAATATACGTGGATGATTATGACCATGATTCAAAACACCAATTCCACCCGTTGCATCAAGAATTTTTCTGTTTTTTGATGTATATAAATAGCATCCGACAGCCTTCTTAATTAGGTCATCACCAAAACGAAAACGACTGAACAACTCGGTTTGCGTTTTACTAATATTTTTTTTGTATATTTTTTTAATATCCGAAATTTCAAGGTTTTCAACCTCTTGCAGCGTGATCATCTTTTGTTTACTCATAATCAGATCTCCAAATCCAAGTATAGAACTGAACATTGCTCATTTTCTGCCACGAGTTTGAAACCAAGTCCGTGGTAAAACCCAATCGCATCAGAGGCCTGGACTCCGACATCAACTACTACGCCCCTACAGTCTTTAGAAGCTGCCGCTAACATTTTATTCACCATCAACGCCCCATATCCCTTGTCCCTAAAGTCAGGATGAGTGAACAAAGTCAACAAGTATATTGATTCGGAAAATTTCTTATTTTTAGTCGATATCAAATTTTCAGCCAGGTAAAAATCTCGAAACATTGCCGGATGCAGAATTGCAAACTTTAGGTATCTTTTTAGAAATTTCTTACGAAGTAAACTTTTTAAAGTGTTAACCCGAAATGTAAACGAAATTGAGGAGACGACTTGACCATCTATAGAAAGTGCAAAAATTTCGCAATAAGGAATATCGCTCAACAACTTATAAACTTCATAAATATGTGCTTGACCGATTTGAGAATTGAGTGTCCAAGCAAGTGACTTTTTGTGCAGTACGGAAATTTGTTCATAGTGGTCTTCTGACAGATTTTTTGTTGATAAAACTTCCACACTTCAACTATATCAAATCGATTATTCGACCGTGTCAGGCTCAATATCCTGGAGATTTCAATAAAACTAGGAGATAATCAAATACAAGTTTTGCCGATGAATTTAAGGCTGGTGCTGAATATGAACGAACAGGGCAGTCAAATCGAGCACAAGAATCTAACATTCATAAGGGATCTTTTTTTTGTGGGAATGCTGCTTGCACTTTTAGCCAATTTTTTTGTTTCAAGCTATGCCAATTTAAAACCAACTGAAATGTTAATCTTCTACTCAAATGACGGATGGTGTGATTCAGATACAGAAGGAATCGGGAATCATTGTTTTGGCGATTTTGCATACGGATTCAAACAAGAATCTACTTCGCTACTTAATGATTCACCATGGACCGTAAATAAGAACTGGACCTACCCACCTTTGGCCCTTTTATACTTTACACCATTTTATCAATTGAAAGTTCTCACGGGAAATCTTTCAATACCACTCTATACTCATCTATTTATTTCTATTTTTTGTTTATTGTTTCCCGTTTTACACCTATTCACTAGAAAAATTATTAGCTTAAGACGCTCATTTATAATATCCACGATTATTTTGTGTCTAGCGCCAAGTTTGATGATAATTGATAGAGGAAATAATTTAGTTGTTTTGTTACCATTTTTGTATCTCTTTTACATTAAGTTTCTGCAAGAGAAATATAATGTTGCAGTTGTTTTCATTGCCCTCATGACAATTTGGCGTCCACAAATGTTTCTTTTATCCCTCGCCTTTTTGCCCAGAAGACAGTGGTACATGATTATCAAAACATCGGCAATGTCAGTTGCATTTCTCGTAACTAGTTTTTTTGTCTACCAACCTGGAAAATTCATAGAAAACATTTCAGCGTGGTTAGAAAATTCCAGGAATTACCAAGGCATTCAAACACTGCCTTCAGTTTTTCCCACAAACTGGTCATTTGCAAATTCCAGTTCAATCATCTTCGATCTGCTCAGGAATTTACTGTTGAATTCAAGCGATACATCACTTAAAATTAGTTCTCAAGATGTTCAAAACCTCAGTGGTATTTTTCTATTGGTAACCGGATTTTTGCTGTATAAATCTAGAATTAGGAATAGATTCCAAATTTTAATAATCTCTACATTACTTCCTATTCTTTCACCAGGAGTAACATTTGGTTACTACTTGTCGCTGCTGATTATTCCTGCAATACTCATCATGACCTATCTGCTAAAAAAGGAAGAGTCAGTCAATTCGGTAGAGGAAAAAATTATTTACCAATACGTGATAAATCTTCTTGGAAGAGGGTACTCACGCGCTTTAACTGCAGTGACAATCTTGTTGGTCTTTGTTCCCTGGCCTTTAACATCACGGTTATGGGATAACTCTTACCAAGATGCAACATCTGCTTTGAGTATTACTTGGCTTGCTGCTCCAGTTTTTCTTTTAATTTGGTTTTTTCTGAATTTTCGTATTTCAACTGCTAGAAGTACGGAACATTAATGAAAACGGTATCAGTTGTAATCCCTGCGTTCAATGAATCTGAATGTGTTCACGAACTTGGAGTGCGGTTAATTGAATTGTTTAATGCAGAAAATGAGTATAAGTGGACGGCAATCATCATTGAAAATGGATCAACGGATGATACGTGGGAGAAATTAGCAACTCTCGCTCAGAAAGATTCGCGCTTTAAGCTTTTAAAACTCTCTAGAAATTTCAGAATGGATGGCGGCCTAACAGCGGGACTCGAGTATGTAAATTCAGATGCTTGTGTATTGATGACCGCAGACCTTCAAGATCCTCCAGAGATGATTTCTCAGTTTTTAAGGAAGTGGGAAGAAGGTTTTGAGAATGTATACGGAGTCATCAAAAAACGCAGCGGCACTAATCTACTGAGACAGATAAATTCAGTGTTGTTTTACAAAATTGCTCGCAAGTTGACAAACAGATTGATTCCTGAAAATGCGTCAGATTTCAGGCTTGTTGATCGAAAAGTTTATGAGGCCGTAAGAGAAATGAACGAACGTAATCGATTCGTCCGTGGGTTGTTTGCTTGGGTTGGATTTAAATCAATTGGAATTCCTATGGACCGCCCAGAGAGGTACGCAGGTAAATCTAATGCAGATACCTTTAAGGTTTTAGAACTTGCAGTCAAAGGATTGTTTGCTCATTCTTATAAGCCACTTAGATTTATTTCATTAGCTGGTCTATTTATCTCAATGGCATCGCTAGTTGCCATTGTAGTTCTATCTATCTTGGCGGTTTTTATTGGTGTTCCTTTTGCAGGATTTGGAACGATTGTTGCTCTCATTATCGGAGGATTTGGTTTTCAGACTTTATTGCTTGGTATTGTGAGTGAGTATCTTGGCTTAGTTTATGAGGAATCCAAAGGACGACCCAATTTTATTGTAAGTGAAAAAATTGGTTTTTGAATTCTTAAGAAAGAGCCAACCATTTCTTGTCGTCAATATGGTAGTTAGTTTTTACTAGTATCCAATCACCTTTTTTCTGGCTGGATATAATCTTGGTATTGTTGAAATTGAAAAGATTTGAATCGGATTCTTTATAAACAAAACAAACTTTCAAACTCTGAAGTTCGGGGTATTGACCTGCGATCGGTTGACTACTCTGATCTTCTAAAATTGGATTGAATCGAAAAACAGAAAGCATGTAGTAATCTTTAGTTCGATCTGCCCACCAGTACTGTGAATTGGGCACACCTCTAGGTTTAAATCGAAAAGCACAATCTTCAATATTCTCAAAACTCGAATCTAATTCCAATTCCTCCTGACCCAAAGGTGCATTTATCTTTTGAATATCACGATATGCCCTGGCTCCAGTTTGTAAAGTTGGGAAAACGAGTGAAGAAATCACTAGCGTAACCCCCAGCAATTTAGTCAAGCGTCCAATCAACTCTGAGCGATACAGAAAATAGATCAACGAAAGAATCAACAGAGGAAACACAAAACTGAGAGACTTAGTTAGCAGATATGGGTTATATTCCAAAATAAAGAATCTTGCAATCGCAAAGGAAAAAAGAACGAACGTGATCACATACAAAGATGAGAAAATCAGATTGAACGAAAGATTCTTATTGAACTTCAGACTACGGCGATAAGAGTTGAACGAAAGCTTGAAACTCGACCATACCCACTTGTAAAGACTCAGGATAAGAACCAATCCGACCAAACTAGCCATCGCTAAATCAATAGTCTTGGACTCCAACAGGTGCTTAACCGAGGTTTCTCGCCACAACCATTCCCGTGGTCCATGCCATGTATTTGTCCAACCAGTCAAATCAGAAAACCAAAGTCCGCGAGGAGCCGGATAACCAACATTTTCATAAGTTGGGAAAAGAATTGAACGATAATACGGAAAAGTGATTCTTAAATTAGGCAATAAAATAATCAGGAAACTCATTGAGAATATCAACATGTTCAGAAAGAAATATTTGTTGAAATTCCTATTTAGAATATTGACCGATAGCTTAGAAATATACAGCAACACAAGAATTCCAAAAAGTAAGGGAATAATCTCCGCATAAATAACAACAATAGCTCCCAATATAGCCGCAAATAAAAGATTTGTAGGAATATCTAAAAAGTTATCATTAATTGATTCAATAAAGATCAATGACATCAGCAATAGAAGAAGAATCGCTACTAAATTCGGCCATTGAGCTTCCTGTGATAAATGAATAAAGAATGCATTACAGCTGACTCCAACCAGGAATAAAACTGAGAAAAGTGATTTATTCAGAGTATTTCGCAAAAATATGTAACCAGTTAAACCCATGAGGAGTAGCACTAGCGAAAACAAGGGGTAAGCAATCTCTAAGGAATTCTCAACATGGAGAAAATTTGAGACAGAAGCAAGTAAGAACGACGTTCCCCATCGAAAGTGCACGAAAAAGAGAGCAGTCGCGAGTGAACCTGGATGTAAATTCGCTATTTGCTCTAAACGTGGAGAATTCTCATTTGCCAAAAGAGCTTGTGCGCCATCAGCGTATAAGGCCCCATCGATGCCAAGTCTCAGGTTTAAGACACTTTTTGAATCCAAGAATATGTAAGGAAGAGCAAAAGCCGTGAGTAAAACTCCTGCTTCAAACAGTAACTTCTGCTTTTGTAACCTGGTCAAACTCTTTTTGAATTGTAAATTAGCTGAAGGAATGTAATCACGAAAAATTAATGCTAAAAGCAAACTCACAATAACGAGGAAAACATTAACCAAATTGATTGAGATCCCTATTGGAATCAGCCAAGACGAAAGCAAAAGAATGCTGACCAGTCCAAATACAGGAGAAAATACCAAAATTTGTCCAAGATTAAATCTTCTTTTACCCAAAGCTAAAGTCAATCCAAAGCCGATTGCGAACAGAAAGAAGTAAATCGCTACACTTGAAAAAGCGGTACTAATCATAAGATTATGCTTACTTCTGAAGACTGCACTCCGTAAGAGTAATGGTCGTTTTCAAAAATCTTGGGTAAATCTGCTAAAATACGGGCATATTAATTGTGAGTAGGCGCAAATGAGCAAACTGACGGTCGTCATTCCCACCAAAAATCAAAATGATAATTTGTTAAAAATTGTGGCAATTTTGCGATCATCTTTAAGTGAAATTGAGCACCAGATAGTTATATCTAATAATTCCAACCGCAAGATCGATCAACAACTATCTATCTATAATGTTAAACTGTTAAAAACTCCGCAGATATTTATGACGGCAGAAGAACACATTTTCTGGGTAATTCAACAAATTTCATGTGAATATGTCTGGCTCCTGGGAGACGATGACATACCTATAGAAGATGGAGTTAGGAAACTCGCAAATATTGTTAATCAAGGAAGTTTTGATTGCCTTACCTTCAATGGAATTAGAGCCAATTTAAAAAATGACAAAATTGTGAAGATGATAAACAATAAGAAAAATTATCGAGGGAAACTCCAATACTTCTATGAAAGCAGTGGATTATTGAATGGACCAGCTTCCATCAGTTTGTATGTGACAAAAAAAGAATTTCTTAGTGAGAAGTACATTAATGAAATTCAAGAGTTAAATGCACCAATCTATAGCCACCTTACATTCTTTCTAAGAAGTTTTACTAATGCTAACTTTGCTTATTTTCCAATAGACATAATTAATCATTCGAAATCTGATAAGAAACAAGATAAGAAATTCAGCCCTAACTGGATCGAATTTGCAGAAAATTCTGGAAATTTCTATTATTTCCCATGGACGTTAGGGTTATTGCGAAATATTAGATATCTAATCAAGAATAAAGCTATTGAAAAAGACTTTTTGTCAAGAATCAATGAGACTGATCCCAGAGCCAGAAGATACCAACTACTGCCACAAATTGAAGACTATATCCGTCTAGTTTTTGTCTCTAAACAAAAAGAATCACGTCAGATCACAGATAGTGAAGTCTTAGAATTAAGGCAGCTTGTTTCAGAAATTCCAGGGTTTAGCGACGAACTAAAGAGTTTTGTCTCAGCTGAAGAACCGAGCCGTGAGATTCTTAAAGTTTATCCCCATTTGAATCCCAAGACACAGTATTTCCGCAACCAGGTAATAGTTTTAAAATATAGATTTTATGTAGTTTTTAGGCAAATGTTGAAAGATTTCTTCTGGATTTTCGTTACAAAACTATGGGCATTCATACCTAAGTTTATGAAACCGTTCTTGAAAAAATTGAGATTGATGATGTGGAGATGAATACATCGATTAGTATAAGTGATTTAGATCAAATACTGGATTATTCAAGATCATCGTTCATGTCCTTAAATAATGCAAACATACTTATTTCAGGTGCTTCTGGTTTTGTTGGTACGTGGTTAACCTCATCGCTTCTTTATGCAAGCAATAAAATAGATTTAGATGTGCAAATTACCGTGTTGGTCCGGGATCAAAAGAAACTACTAAATCGCCTCCAAGAAGTTCCAGAGAATTTAAAGTTAGTTGAAATCGATTATTTGAAGAAGCCAGAGATCAATCTGAAACCAAAATATTCTCACATCATTCAATCGACCACCCCATCAATGCCAAATAGTGGATCGATTGATCAAGAAAATGTTTCTAATGTCAGCTATCAGTCGAATGAGTTTTTGCTCAATTTCGCGAAGAAACACAAAGTCGCACCAATTTTTTGCCACCTAAGTAGTGGTGCGGTGTATGGCAATCCAGAGAAATTAGTTGGTCCCATAGAGGAGCACGTTATATCGAACCACGAAATTTCTCTAAGTAATTATGGAATGGTCAAAAAGTCTTTGGAGAGAGATATTGAAGATGCGACTTATCGAGGCGATATTCGTGGATGCAATCCGAGGCTCTTTGCTTTCGGAGGCCCCTTTCTACAACTGGACGCACATTTTGCAATAGGTAATTTTATGCAGAATGCGATTCTCAACCAACCTATCTCAATTAATGGTGATCCCTCTACGATTCGTTCATATCTGTATCCCACCGACTTAATATCATTCTTATTAGCTTTATTGAATAAACCAACATTAGATCCAATTCATATAGGTTCTAATCGGAGCGTTACAATGCTTGAACTCGCAGGTTTATTTTCAAATCTTTTTAAATTACCTATTGAGGTTAATACGAAACCACAAAGCGTTTTTTCTTCTTATTTTCCAAGTACAACAAAGTCTGAAAAGTATCTCGGAGTGGAGCAGAAAATTTCTATCGAAGAATCATTACTCAGGTGGTCGAAATGGCTACGAAACTAGCCACGGTTGTGTATGTTCACGAGCGTATTCTGAAAGTTCGTTTTTCTCACGCAATGTATCCATAGGTTGCCAGAAACCTTCATGATGAAATGCACGAAGCTGGTCTTGTTTTGCCAGAGCAGGAAGTGCGCTTGTTTCAAATGGATCCAAATCATTATTTATCAGATCAGTAACTTGAGGCTCGATCACGAAAAATCCACCATTAATCCAACCGCCATCTGCATGTTGCTTCTCACCAAATTCCGTAACTTTATTGCCATCTAACGTGAGTTGACCAAAACGAGCTGGTGGACGAACAGCTGTGACTGTGGCTTGCTTTCCATGTTGAGCATGAAATTCAAGTAGCTTGGAAATGTTTACGTTACCGAGGCCATCGCCATATGTGACCATAACTTTTTGAGGACCAATTGCTTTCATACATTTCTTTATACGGCCGCCAGTTTGTGTTTCTAAACCTGTGTTGATAACTTCGATTTTCCAATCGGTTTTCAGGTTTTTAACCCACTCAAAAATAACTTCGCTCTTGTATCCGGCTGCCACAACAAAGTCTGTATGCCCATGTTTTGCGTAGATATTCATAAGATGCCAAATGATTGGGTTTTCATCGAGTAGAACCATGGGCTTTGGCTTATTGTCGGTTTCCTCTGAAATTCTCGTTCCTAAGCCACCAGCCAGGATAATTGTTTTCATCGCTTAACGCCGAAAATTTCAAAGAGTGAAGAAATCATGTAATCCATCATTTGATCCGTTAACCCAGGCCACACGCCTATCCAGAATGTGTCATTCATGATGATGTCTGTGTTAGTTAAAGTTCCCATAACTCGTTGTGGTGTATCAATGAATGCAGGTTGGCGTAGTAGGTTGCCACCGAATAGTAGGCGAGTTCCTATTTTCCGTTCATTAAGTGCTTGAACGATTTCATTTCTACTTACTTTGGAATTACTTTTTACCGTTAAAGCAAAGCCAAACCATGAAGGATCGCTATGCTCTTGAGTTATAGGTAGCATGAGAAATTCTTCTAACCCAGATAAACCATCACGCAGGTATTTCCAATTCTTCTTACGTGCCTCTACAAAAGATGGCAAACGATCAAGCTGAGCCAGCCCGATAGCCGCCTGAATGTCTCCAGATTTTAAGTTGTAACCAAGGTGCGAATATGTGTATTTGTGATCGTAACCTTGAGGTAGTCCACCAAGTTGCCAGTCATATCGTTTCAAGCATGTGTTGTCGCATCCTGGCAAACACCAGCAATCACGACCCCAATCTCGAATTGATTCAATAATCGGTTTCATTGCAATCTTTTTAGCAAGAACTGCCCCACCTTCACCAGTTGTAATGTGATGAGCAGGGTAAAAACTAAAAGTAGATACATCTCCAAATGTTCCAAGATTTTGTCCTCTATAAGTTCCCCCAAGTGCGTCACAACTATCTTCGACAACCCACAGGTTATGTTTTTTGGCTAATTCTTGAACCAGGTCAAGATTAAAAGGATTTCCTAAGGTATGCGCCATCATGATTGCTTTAGTTTTAGGTGTTATGGCTGCTTGAAGTTGTTCATCATTTGCACCGTAGGTACCTAAATCAACGTCAACATAAACTGGCATAAGTTGGTTTTGGATAATCGGTGCAACAGTTGTGGGAAAACCAGCAGCAACAGTAATCACTTCATCTCCTGGACGAAGTCTGCGGTCTCCAAGCTTTGTACTTGTTAACGAGGTTAAAGCAACAAGATTTGCAGATGAACCAGAGTTAACCATGTGCGCTGTTCGCATACCGACAGTTTTTGCAAATGCGCTCTCAAATTTTTCGGTGTAAGGCCCTGCGGTTAACCAAAAATCTAGGCTGGCTGATACTGCCGCGCTTAATTCTTCTTTTCCATAAACTTTCCCCGTGACAGGAATGGATGTTTCGCCAGCAACAAATGGTTTTGGGGAGTGGCGATCATTAATTGCCTTTTCAACCAGATTATTGATGTCGGCGTCGAATTCGATTCCCAAGTTGCACCCTTTCACGCCGAAATTTACAAAACTTCTTCATTTAAATACAAGACGTAGACTACAGTTTAAGAGTGGAAAACAGCGTGGGAAAGGCTCTAACGGCGTTAAAAGGGCCAATTCTTATAACCGGTCATACCGGTTTCAAAGGCACTTGGCTGACTTTGTTATTAGAAAACATGGGCTTGGAAGTAGTGGGGATCTCTTTACCCGCTCATGAAGATTCGCTCTTCACGCGGCTGAATCGCTTAGGAAAAATGTCAGAGAGTTTTACTGACATTCGAGATTTTGAACAAACTCAGAAAAAAATTGCAGAATATGCACCGAGCGTTGTTTTCCACATGGCGGCACAACCTTTGGTTTTAAACTCTTACAAATCTCCGCGTGAAACATTTGATACTAATGTGATGGGGACTACAAACGTTCTAGATTCTTGTTTTCACACAAATTCAGTTAAGGTTGTAATAGCAATAACAACAGACAAAGTTTATAAAAATACAAATAGTAACAAGCGATTTATAGAGAGCGATTCACTTGCCGGTAAAGATCCATATAGTGCAAGCAAAGTTGGCTCAGAAGCGGCTGTTGCAGCATGGCAGCAAGTTGCATTGGTCAATGGCGGCCCACGCGTAATTTCAGTACGAGCAGGAAATGTTATCGGTGGCGGGGATTTTGCAGAGGACAGATTATTGCCAGACGTGATCAGAGGCTTTAGCGCAAATATTCCGGTTTCAGTTCGAAATCCCAATAGCACGCGTCCTTGGCAACATGTATTGGATCCACTCAATGGATATATAAGTGCGCTTGCGCACACATTGGCAGGCGGAAAAGAAACCGCCTTCAATTTCGGGCCGATAGAGGAAAGTTTGGCTGTTGGTGAAGTTGTCAGAATTGCCGCAGACATCTGGGGCGAAAGCGCAAAAACACTTTTAGATAAAGAAGTGATTGAAAGTAAAGAATCTTTAACATTGCAACTGGATTCAACTTTGGCAAATTCTGTTTTAGGTTGGAAGCCAACGTGGAATCAAAAAGATGCGATTGTTGCAACAGTTAAATGGTGGAAAAAGATTTTACTGGAAAAAGAAGATCCACTTTTAGCTTGCCAAGTAGACATTGAAACGTTGCTAAAAAATAAATAATATGTCCAAACAATTATTCTATATTTATACCCCTGCAATCAGACTTAACTCTGCAGGTATTCGAGTGCTCCACTATTTGTGTAATGCTCTAAACCAGAATGATCAGGAAGCATGGTTGGTTTTACACAATCCGAAAGGAAATCTTCACCCGATAGATGCTGAGCTCAACACACCGATTCTTTCACAAGAGAAGGTTAATGAGCATTTAGCAGAAGGCAGAACTCCAACCGTTGTTTACTCAGAAACAGTTCCGGGCAACCCGTTAAAAGCTAAGCGAGTAATTAGATACCTACTTCATTTTCCAGGAGCTTTGGGAGGGACCAAGAAATTTCCTGACAGTGAATGGTTGATTGCATACTCGAAGAAAATTATGGATTCAGTAAACAACTGTACTCAATCCTTATTCCTACCAGCAATCAAGATTTCAGAATTACCCTCCATCCAAACGAAGGATCCAAACCTGCATTTAATGTACGCAGGAAAATATCGAGCTTTCGTTGGTGAACCTCAAAAACCAACGAATCTAGATTTGGTTGAAATTCATAGAGACGGTCCACAAAGACAACCTCGCAGTGAGGTATTAAACCTACTTTCGAAGGCTAGCTCGATATATGTTTGGGAGAATTCATCAATTTCTACCGAGGCCGTCTTATTGGGAACTGTTTGCATATTCGTTCCAAACCCGTTCTTAGGCGAATTAATAGCGGACTACGAATTAGGCACGGATGGAATTTCACTATCTTTGGAGCAAAGCGAAATAGATAAGGCACGAGAATCGCTTCCAAATGCCCGCTTGAAATATTTAGAAGCTCAAAGAAATTTTGAAAACCAACTGAACGTGATAATTAAGCAACATGAAATCTGGGCTGAGAACCTACCGACTCAAAGCTCTATGAAAATTCCTGTAATTAGCTACACAATAAATCGACACAGAATCAGGCTCTTTTTTTCAATGCTTAAGCATGAAGGAATCCGGAAAACTTTTCGAGTAGTCAAAGAATTCGGATATTTAAGACTTAAGTAACTACTTGATTTTAGTATTCAATACCTTCCAACGAGATTCGAGCATATCAATTCGTTTTGCATCTTCTTGTGTTATTTGCCCGTAATAGTCGCGCTTGTTTGTCAGCCATAGTAATTCAAAATGAACAGCATTTAGCAAACCAGATTCAATACTCTCTTTCTTAACAGCATCTCCGGCAAAAACAACCTTGCGTGTTTCAAATCGAGTTAACTTTACGTCAGCAACTTCCTTAACGATAGAGAGCGCATCAATAGAAATCGCTCCACCCATAACTAAATCTAAGTTTGACTCTTTGCACAGTTTTGCGGTTTCAACTACAGAGTCTGTGACCTGTCGAGAATCAACACCATCACGTCCCAATCCAAGTGATCCTGAGAAATCAACTCTTCCGAAAACAATTCCTTGGACCCCATCAGTTGCTGATGCAACTTTAACCATTTCAGATCGGTTATTAAATCCGGTGATCGTTTCCATATTGAAAAGAAACTCTGTATCTTCTTTATCTTCATCTTTATAAACAAGGTTTTTAGCAGCTACAAATTTTGTTAATGCGTAAGGTGTTTCAATCATTGGGGCGACAATGTATTTCACGCCAATCTGCTTTGCCTCTAGTAAGTCTCTAATCGCTTCACACCCACCAATTTTCACAGTAAGCGGTAAGCCTGCAGTTCGAGCTATTTCGACCAATCTAAGTAACTCATCCATGCGTGTGCCTTCAGCTTCAAATTCAGCTTTGACACTAACAACGCCAAAATCGGTTCTGCCACGTTCAAGAATCTCACTCATGAGGCGTTCTGTTTTATTCATATCACTGGGCTCACACTTCTAGATATTTGAATACGGCTAACTGTATCTCATCACTTAAATCAGGAGTCATTAAATGCAAGGGATATGATTCCATTTGACCATTCAATAGCACTTTACTCGTAATTTTAGGAAAATATGTTTGCTCAGGATCTATTGGTACTAAAAATGCTCGGATTGATGAATCGTCCAGTGCCGCTAGAAATTTCGGATCGGTAAATGAATCTGAATTCATCTCAATGGTTTCAATACCGTAGGCTTGAAATAATTTCACCCAATCAGGTAACCCAAGTCCCGTAGATATATCGCACCCAACATATGCTCCATCAAAATAATTTCGTTGAGTCATTCGGATTGATGCGTAACCGTTATTTGAATAAATAAAAATCTTTAATGCAGCACCTGAAACAACAGCAGACCCTAACTCTTGAAGATTTTGAGCAAAACCACCATCTCCTTCAACAAGAACAACTCTTTTATTCGGGTTGGCATATGCAGCTCCAATAGCTCCAGATAATCCATATCCCATACTTGCCAAACCTTTATCTGAAACAATTTTTTGTCCCGATTTTTGATTGAAGGCCTGCATCATGGTGGTAAATGCACCACCGCTACTGCATGGAATCACAACGTCAGAAGAGGATAAGCACTCCGATAGTTGTTCCACAAAATCAAATGGATTTATGTGATTAGCTGAATGCGAGTTAGCTGCTTCATTATTTGGGAGCAAATGTCGAACTTTTGTACCAAAGTCAATCCATTCAGTAATCTGGGTGTGCTCAATGCTGAGATTCAATTTAGCCAAACTTCTCAAGAAATCTTCAGCATCACAATTAAATTCAATCGATATCTTTGGATGTTTTTTATCAATTTCTGTTTTATCAATTTCTACTTGAACAATTTTTGCAAGCGGAGCAAAACCTTTCCAGTTAAAACCAGTTTGTTGGATTCCAAGACGGGTGCCAATTGCAATAATCAGATCTGATTGTTGTATCAATACATTTGCACTTCGCTGACCCCACGTATTGGGTCTACCCCAAAATAAGTTGTGTGTGGATGGAAAACGATCGATACCGTTCCAGGTAGTCATTATTGGAAAACCTAAATTAGTAAAAAACTCTTGAAATTCAGTTGACGCTTCGCGATTAAGTCCACCGCCAATCAAAATGATTGGTCTCTCTGATCCCTGCATTAACTTTGTCAATCTCTCCAACGCTGATTCATCAACTGCAATTGAGTCCAGGTGGGTTTCTGTAGAAGTGTTTTCTTCGGGTAGTACATAATCAGTAATACCTTGAACATCTAAACAAATTTCAAGAAATACGGGGCCTGGTTTACCACTCGAACCTTCTCGGATTGTCTTCTTGAAATCCCCTTCGGAAATGGGCGAACTTAGTTGCCGTGAAATTTTTGTGACTCCTGCGACTAAGGACACGCCATCTATTTCTTGAATTCCGCGCTGCCTCAAACCACCGGTCATCAAGTCTGAAGATTTAACTTGGCCACCAATGATTAGCAACTCTCTACTTTCGAGCCATGCACCGGCAATTCCAGTTATGGCATTTGTGATTCCAGGTCCCGCAGTGACTAAGGCAAAGGCTTTATTGCCTGGGCTAGTTTCGTTGAAATATTCGACTGCGGTAGCAGCTGCTACCTCATGAACAACAGGTACGCATTTAAATCGACTTCGAGAAGAATTTAACAAGTGCATGGTGTTTCCACCCGCAACAAAGAAACAATGGGTATAGCCCTCTTCTACTAACCAATCACACAGGTAATCCGCGTAAGTTCTATTCTTCATTCTTACTCATATCTTCCATAACGCGTTCGATGGCAAGTAGTGCTTTTTCCAAATTCTCAGAGTTTCTCTCTATTTCTTGAACTCTTAATTTACCATTTGATGACAAAATTAATTTAAACTTTGATTCAGTATGTTTCTTATCGCCAGAAAAAGCATTCTTAAAAGCTTTTTCATCAAAAGTCTTTACTTGAGTACTAATTTCATTTCTCACCGGTTGAAGTATTTTCCAAATTCCCACGCTTAATTTTTCCTCAGGCTGACCTTTAGATCCTTCATCAAAATTGAGTGCCGCGAGCATTCCAAGTGATACAGCAATTCCATGAGGCACGGAAAAACCAGTAGCTGCTTCTAGGGCGTGACCAAAGGTGTGTCCAAAATTGAGTAATTGTCTTACGCCAGTATCAAACTCATCCTCTTCAATAAACCACTGTTTAGTTTTCAAGACATGTTCAATTAGGCGTTCTCCGTTTGCACCATTCAATTCTTCAAAATTCACATAAAGATCTACAAAGCTTATGAATTCTTCTTGGCCACGGGCATAGCAAATCTTGATAGCTTCACTGAGTCCGCAGGCCTGCGCAATTGGATTTAAAGATTTCGTAACTTCTAGGTCAATAAGCACCCCGGTAGGAGGATATATATTTCCGATCAAATTCTTGAAATTACCGCTATTTATGCTGCTCTTTCCTCCTATGCACGAATCAAGTATTGCCATGGCAGTTGTTGGAACATATTGCCAATTGATCCCGCGCATATATAACGATGCGGCTAAGGTAGAAATATCCTGTATGTAACCACCACCTACTGCGATTAAATTTGTTTTTCGATTTGCGCCGAGAATTTTTAATTGTTCAATTACATATTCACAGGTTTGTAGCGTTTTCGTATTTTCGCTTGCTTCAAGAGTGATTACTCGTTCAAAATTAAGGGGAATGTATTGTTTAACAGCAGAGTCTGCCAAAACAATGGAATTTTCTGATGAGAGTTCGGAAAGTAAGTTGCTTCCAATTTTTACTTCATAAGCACCCTTAGCGCTTTGAATTTCCAATCTAGACATTTCTAGATATTGTCCATGCGTTATCGACAGTGATTGATTGTCCGTTAATCCCTTGGGAATTCTTTGACGCAAGAAATTCAGCAATACTCGCTATTTCTTCTGGTTTTACTAATTTATTTCCTGGAGTCTGATCAATAATCTGGTTCACCTGAGCTGAACTTAGATTCTTTCGAGTCATAGGTGAGTCGATGATTCCTGGCAATACGCCATTTATTGAAATGTTTTTATCACCGAGTTCGCTGGCCATGGAGCGGATAAAACCACCAATAGCAGCCTTACTTGAAATATAGGCTGACTTATCTTTTCGAGCCACTTCTTCCCAAACTGAACTAAATACAACCAGTCGCGCGTTTGCGGCAAGAGAATTGTTATCTAAGAGTTTTATAAGTGTTTTAACAACAAAAAAGAAGTTTGCTTCCCAAATTTCATCCCACTGAGCTTTTTCCATTTGCTGTAGCGACGCCGTGAGATTTGAGCCTTGGGCCCAAACAACGGCATTTAAATTCTTGTAGGAGTCGACCTCTTTCACGTTTCGATCAGAGGTTAAAACATTCCATTTTTTCTCAGCAAAATATTTCGCACATTCTGAACCTAGTGTTCCTGAGGAACCGAAAATTAGAACGTTATCCATATATCTAAAAGTACTAGGAATTTCACCGAAAAAGGCCTATCTAGGCCGTCTACGACGCTGACTTGAATTAGGTCTTGGACGTTTTCCGCCGGAGCGAGAAGGGCCACGGGATTCAGTGATTGGTGCGACGTATGGGATTCCGCTTGGTTCTTGGGCGCCGGTGATTGTCATTAGTTCGGCGTCATTTGGTTTTACACCAACGAATTTGGGTGTGACACCAGCGCGAGAAGTTAATCCCTTAACTGAAGTTTGTTGTTTCGTTGTTGCAAGGACTACGACTCCACCAGCTTCGCCAGCACGTGCTGTGCGACCAGAGCGGTGTAGGTAATCTTTGTGATCTGTTGGTGCATCTACGTGCACAACGAGTGAGATGCCATCGACATGGATACCGCGGGCGGCGACGTCTGTTGCAACGAGTGCTGCGTTGTCTTGTTCTTTAAATAGTTTGAGTGTGCGAGTGCGGACTGCTTGTGACTTTCCACCGTGCAGGGCGCCGACAGGAACACCAGCTTTTGCGAGGTTGTCAGCAAGACGATCTGCACCGCGTTGGGTCTTAACAAAGAGAATTGTTTTTCCATTGCGTGCTGCGATTTGTGCGGTGATTAAATCTTTATCACCAGGGTGCATTACAAGAACGTGGTGTTCCATAGTTGAAACGGACGCACGATCGTTTTGTAGTGAGTGTGTCTTTGGGTTCTTAAGGTATGACTTAACGAGTGAGTCGACACCGCGGTCAAGAGTTGCTGAGAAGAGCAGACGCTGTCCGCCCATTTTTCCTTGATCAAGAATCTCTTTTACAACTGGCAAGAAGCCCATGTCAGCCATTTGATCTGCTTCATCAAGAACTGTGATCTCGAGGTTATCGAGTTGTACTTCTCCGCGATTTAGTAGATCGATTAGGCGACCAGGTGTTGCAACAAGAATGGCAGTTGCTTTGCGCATTGCAGTGATCTGCTTGGCATATGGCATACCGCCTGCGATAACAATTGATTCGTGACCGATTGCGCGAGCAAGTGGTGTTAGAACTTCATCGATTTGTTGTGCGAGTTCGCGAGTTGGTGTGAGTACTAAAGCAAGTGGTTTGTGGGGCTTTGCTTGCTTGTTTTGTAGGTTGTTAAGAAGTGCTAAACCAAATGCAAGAGTTTTACCTGATCCTGTTTGTCCGCGACCCAAGATGTCGTGACCCTTGAGTGCATCAGGAAGTGTTGCGATCTGGATAGGAAATGGTGATGTGATTCCTTGTGCGCTAAGAGCGTTGACAAGGGGCGCAGAAATTCCTAATTGAGTCCAGGTGATGTCTGTGTCAGTGAGCGTTGCGTTAGTTGATGTTGCTTTGTGTGACTTTGTTTCAATCACTTCTTCCGTGATGTAGTTATCGTTCACGCCAAAATCAACAGCTTCGCGGGTGTGTGTACGTGCGTGGGCAGTTGATGCTTTCTTGCCGCTGTATGTCTTGTTTACTGTGCGTGAGTCAGTTGTGGTGCGTGGCTTGAAAGTTCTTTCAGTTCTGTTTGCACGTGTTGTGTCTGGGCGTTCTGTTTCTGGTTTACGTGGCTTTTGACCAGGGATCCACTTGGTGCGCTTTTGTGGCACAAAATTTGGACGACCATCATTGGCAGGATCTGCCTTCGCCGCTTCGCGGCGAGTTGTTGGGCGTGTGTCTGATTGCTTGTAGTCAGTCTTTTTGAACTCTGATTTCTTATCTGATTTCTTAAAAGTTGTTTTCTTATATTCACCGGAGCGGTATTCAGTTTTCTTAAATGTGCGCTCTGTATTTTCTGGACGTGTTGGACGCTCAGCGCGTTCTGTGCGCTTTGCTACGAATTCATCAGCACGTGAAGTTGTCTTTGCCTTTGGTGCAATCTTATCTTGGTAACGCTTTGCACGTAGCTTGGAGCGTTCTAGATTGCGCTCTTCTTTGCGTGTGGGAGTTCCCTTTGGACCATCGCTGTAACGGCGAGTTGTCTTTGGCGCTGTTTTCTTAACTGAACGTGATTCAGTTCGTACTTCTTTATCTATTGGGTTAAATGTTGATTTAGTGGATTTAGCAGCGTTCTTCTTTGTGCGCGGCTTTCCAGCTGATGCTGCGCGGCGGGCTTTTCCAGGGGCAGCAGTACGTGGTTGTAGAGACATGATTTTATGGTTACCAATCGAGAGACAAGCGCGTCTCGATCAAGATTGGTGCTTAAGACTCGCAAGTA
>Ga0315903_10004418_pt1 | contig 18840 bp, 20 predicted proteins | sample LakEriMetagenome_7_FD_203524 | JGI IMG/M metagenome (GOLD analysis project Ga0315903, IMG submission 203524) | Freshwater fungal communities from buoy surface, Lake Erie, Ohio, United States - Buoy 2 MA119 | ecosystem: Environmental > Aquatic > Freshwater > Lake | place: USA: Lake Erie, Ohio...
ATCAGCAGACCCCTGGGAAGGATCGAATCCGACGACCTTGGTGATCACCGGAAAGACCGCGGAGTCCCACTCCTCAATGAGCTGGAGTGCGGCCTCGAGGACCTCGTCACGGTTGTCAAGGCGACGGTGGAGCCGCTTGAGGTGCCACTTGTCGCCGACGGACGGGACAGCAAGAACGGCCTTGGAAGTAGGGGCGGAAGGCATGTTGATCTCCGGTTCAGACTAGGTGGGAGTTAGGAGACGATCGTGATGCGGATCTTGTTGCAGGGGTAGGCAGGAGCGACGGTGACCTCGATCAAGACGGTGTCGGGAGCCGAGGAGTCTTGCAGCACTCCATTGAGCGCCGCGGAGTTCACTACGCCTGCCTGAACAACGCGGGCCAGGTAGCCCTCGTTGGACATTACCAGCTGGTCGATGAACCCGGGGTTGATGACGTACCGGCCGATGTAGACGCGGTTCGTCGCCCGAAGGCCCTTCGCCAAGAAGTCAATCGCCTTGGTGATGGACAGCTCGCGCGCTTCGATGGACGTGCTCTTGGTCGATCTCTGGTGCCGCGAGGCAATCCGCCCAGCCTGGTTGATGAGGATGTAGCGCCCACCGTCCGCGATGGTGTCCAGCTGGTTTTCGCTGAAAGTGTCGTCCGTTCCGTAGACCTTCGAGAAGCCCGTCATGGAGACGCGCGTGAAGGGCTGCTGAGGAGCGAGCTCTGCAATCATGCCCACAATCGCGGCAGCGGCGTAGTAGCCCGGAACCGGGGTCACGATGCCATCGATGCTCGTGTCTACGTTCCCGCAGTAGAGCATGAAGGTTCGCCGGCTGTTGTAGGACTCTCCCTGTGCGGCCGCGGTAGCGGCGATTGCCGCCCGATCCGACAAGTTCGTGCCGGGGATCAGGAGTCGGCTGCCGCGCTGCTTCAGCGTGTAGGTCAGTCCACTCAGATCTTCGTCGTCGGTCCAGTCCAGAGCGGGCGTATCGAAGAAGCCGTCCGTGTTCTCGCTCGCTGCGAAAGACCCACGCAGCTGGAGCGCCGTTCCGCTGACCGACGCCACAGAGAACTTGTAGACGTTGGTCTCCCCCAGCATCGTGACCACGAGCTCGAGGTAGATGCTGTCGTCGAAGGAGAGCTCTGCAGGATCGAGGCCCAGCGTAGCGATCCCCTCAATCGGCGTGGTGCCGAGAGTGATGCTGTTGGGTGCGCCGTTGACTCGAGCATCAGAGCCCGCGAGGATCGACGTGTCCATCTCCCGGGTAGGAGGGCCCTGCCACAGGAAGACAATGCGCTCTCCGCGCTCCTCGGGCGCAGACATACTCTCGGCATGGGCCGAGTAGAGCTGCTGAACGAAGGGGTCGTCCGTCATGGGGGCGATGGCGTAGACATCCTTGCTTTCAAGGAAGGTCAGCGCCGACAGGTGCGCCGTGGTCGTACCCATCGGAGCAGCCTCGTTCACAGCAGCGATGCCGAGAGCCGAGACCGACTGCGACGGCGTGTTCTGGAGCATCAGGAAACACGCCAGAGCCAGCGGGTTCTCCGTGGAGATGGGCCCGATGGCAGCGACCATCGTGTCCACATCGGAGAAGGTCAGCAACGCCGGATTGGCCGCGGATGCCGTCACGTCGAGACGAAGTCCGACGTAATCGAAGTAAATCCGAGCCCCGCTTGCGCTCAGGTCAATCGGCAGGCCTGTGCTCCGGTTGCGGAGGACGTGGGGACCGATGTGCGCGGTGCCGTCTCCATCTACATAGAAGCTCGGGTTCGGACGACCTGCGCCTTCCGCGGCAAAGCTATCGAAGAGGATCGACCCAGCGCCATCATTCACCACATCAACAGACGATGCCGTGCCCGCGAACGCGCTGGTCAGGACAAGCGCGTTGCCGTCCTCACTAGCGATGTCAACTGCGCCACCGACGGCGTCGTTGATCGCATTGACAGCCTCGCGCAGAGAGTTGGAGGTGAAGTCCACCTCGTAAACCTGCGGGTTGCTGTCCAGCGTGAAGGTGAGGCGCTCTCCATTGAGAGTGTCTGCTCCTACACCAGTCTCAGCTAGGTTAGTGCCATCATCCCCAACAGGAAACGCAACACGACTTGCGTTAGGCACCGAAACTGTGAGGTCGTTGCCGTTACCACCGCGAACCAACGTGAATACAAGATTTTCACCGTCGACTGTCATGTCGATCAGATGCTGGAGGCTGCTGCTATTTTGAAAATAGATCTTGTAGACGCCGCTAACAGCTGCCCCACCAGCTAGCTCCTCCGCAAACGCGGCGATTGAAGCCTTTCCTCCTGTTACGGCCTTAGACCACTCGAACTCACTTCCATCGATGTGCGTGATGCTAAAGGTAAGCGTGACAGGGTCCGGGTGACCCTCATCAACGGACGCAGTAGCAACGGATGCGCGCTCTGCGTACTCCACATCGACGCCGGCGGCTGTATCTCCGGCCGCCAGACCAAACGTGGTGTGCAGTGCAGCTGAGCCTCCGGGAAGGATGGTCACGCTCTGATCAGCGCCGAGCTTCACGGTGCTGATCATCAGGATCTTGTTTGAACCGACCGTGCCAGTGACAAACGTGAGCGCAGCGAGGTTGGGGTTTGCATTCAAGCTCGCCACCGCAGCGGTGAGGTCGCTACCCACGGCGGCAGTAAACGTGTGCGTCACGTCATCCAGCGTGACTCCATCTTCTACGATACGGAAGGAGATTGTCCCTCCGGTCAGGACAGGAATCGTTGAGGAGAACTGCGCTCCCATCAACTGCGCCGGCAGCGCGTCGATAGCGTCAGAGTCATCTCCAGTCAGCACGGCAGCTTCGGGGGCCGGAGTCACCGAGCCCCAGACGAGGTTGTTCGCGATGAAGTACGCAAACACCGGAGAGAAGGGGATCAGCGCGGACGGAGTGGCAATCTCCACAGTGGAATACACCGCGGAGGTCAGCACGCCATCTGCGTCAAACGTCGATCTCGCGGAATCCAGGATGCCCAGCTTGAAGCGCGACGGCTCCACAGCGGTAACGACAGCCCCAGAGACCTGACTGCCGTCTGCCCAGAACTCGTCTCCTGGGGCCGTGGCGGTCGCAGCACGAAGAGGAATGGTCGCGCCCGAGCCGGCAAAGACATGGGGAGCGGCCTCAGCGGAAAACAGCTCTCCGCTCTTGCTCTCGAGACGGAACGGACCAGAAGGAACAGCTCCAATGTGGAACTGAATCCAGGGAGTAGTAAGGTCTCCGTCGAGGTCGTCTTGCCCGCGGAAGCCAGCCCCCTCTACTCGGTAAAGGTCCCCAGCTACAAGAGCCGAAGACTCTCCATCGGTGAGGAAAGGAAGCGCGCTACCCGTAATGGAGATCGATGACGATGCCCCGAAGGCCCGACTCTGGACAACCACTCGAGCGTTTGTGCTGGACCCAGCAAAACTGCTCCCATTTTCGTACGCGGTAGCGATGATTCCAGGAACCGTAGAGAGTGCCGCAGCAACTGCCGCAGCGCTCATTGCGCCGGTCAGACTAACGACTGTGGGACTGGTGTCCGTCGGACTGTTGGCCTTGATGTTCAGCAGTCGAGTCGTGGCGCCGAAGTCGAAGGTCGTAGTAGACCCAGAGTTGAAGATGACCACTGCGCGCCGAGCGTCGTTCGCCGCAGCCAGGAACGCAGAGCCCGTGCTTCCGTGGCTCCCTCTCGGAAGGGTGGTCAGCGCACCCGCGTAAAGAAGACGGGCACCCACCTGGGTCTCATCGATGTTTACTTCATCGATGTTGTTTCGCGGGTCAGGAAACTCTGCCTGAGTAACGGCAACGGCCGCCTGTACGTACCGCTGCGTGGTGTACTCGGCGTCTCCGTTCACTGAGCCAGAGCTATCAATCGCGCTAACGATCTGAAAGCAGGGAGCTACAACCACAGGGTTGAGGGTAGGGGCGGTAACCGCGGCAGGAGTCTCACGGAGCTCCTGAACTACGACTACGCCGGGGCGGTTCTCACTTGCCATGGGAGCTACTCCTATTCGTCCTGGAAGTCTTCAAGGCCAGATACTTGGAAATCATTGATTCCCGAGTGAATTACTTCTGTCACAGGTCTCTGAGATGTCGGGATGCCGTTGGTCCTGCTGACGATTCTATTACCACCAAGCCGACGCACTCGTACGTCATCGGTGTTCATCGCCAGTCTTATTGAGGATACGGTCGTGTCGGGAGCAAACTCGTACTCAGATGCGCGCCGAGACCCGGTGATTTGATCGAGAGACCTGAACTGAGCCGATTGTTTTGGGGTTGTTTCCCAAGTCCACTGAAGTTGAAACGGGATATTAACCTGGCACATGATCAGCTGGCCAGGATCTCCCATTACTAGTTGTCCAGGAGGACTGGGGGAGTTGATGGTGGGGGAAGGCCTTGCGATGGCATGGAAGCCGCCAGGGCTCTCGAGGAGCCGTTGGTTCACCCTAGTATGGTGAGATACCAGATGGGCTAACCGCATCGCGATAATATCTGAGTCGGCCAGAGTGTACACCACCAGATGGCCGGTTATGAGGTCGGTTCTAGTCCTTGCTCCCGTTTTTGGATTATACGAGAGAAGATTATCTATACCAATGTTTGCGTATTGGTATGGTCCCATTACTACAGTAATCGCAGGCCGTTTTCCTACGACCTCTGTATTGAGGGGCGCTTGCCCCCGAATCATAATCTCAGTGATCTCATCATTAGGCTCCCAGTGGAAAGATCCCGCTGGCATCCAGTTGAAGAGGCCCTGAAGGTACTGGACGTATAGACGCATAGCGTAGACAGCGGGGTCGTCTCCGATCCCGATCTGCAGGCTTTCGCGTCTTACGTGTGCAAAACTCACTATTTCTGCTCCCTCTTCTCCATCTTATCACGGATGTGCTCTGATAGCGCGTAGCTTCCAAGTGCGGCAGCCGTACCCGCAACTCCGGCACCTGCAGACTGTAGGGTCGATAGAAGTTTACGTCTGGAGGCAGGCGACATCTTTGAGATTCGCTCAGAGATCCCAGGAGAGGTGAGCACAGTCTTTGTAATCTGCCCTCCGGCAACGCCACCCAGAAGAGAGCCCGCACCTGCGGCGAGTGCCGGGTACGCGACAATCTCGGCAACTCTCTGCTTACGTTCAGGCTTGTCACTCATTATCGTACCCCATATAGACCGAAAACGTCGATGGATGTAGCCTTAGAGCCTTCTTGCGTATGCGCATTCTGAAAGCTTCTTGGCGGGACAAGCACCACTGTTGAAGTGTCTACCTTGAGAGGGATCTTATCTTCGATGGATCCTCGTTGAATGAGGACCATCTTGAGCTCCGCGCGTACGAGAGCTCCAGAAAGGGTAGTACCACCCGACTCTACAACTCTATAGCGCCGATTTTGGTTGTCGATGATCAGGTCGAGGGGCTTGATCCCGGGACTGGGCCCGCAGCGCATCTGCGCCATCTGCACTCTTCGATGATCCTCGGTCGTCACCTGGTCTGTCTCTGGCATCGCATCGACCTGTCCCCAAAAGGCCGTTGGGTAGTGGTACCCACCACTAAAGCCAGTTCCCCAGCAGGTAGGGCATCTGGAGTCGATTGTTTTCCCGAGAATAGAGTCGTAGCAGTTCGGGCATCTCTGGCCGAAAGATCTTCGGGGAAAGAGCCAGCAACGAACACCTACAAACTCTTCGAAAAGGACGCGCTCGAGACGGATCATCTCCGTGGCCATCAGGTTGGGAGATCCTTCCCTGTCTACTGTGGCTGAGTAGATTTCTTTGGAGGACGGTACGTGCCTACACCGAATACGGTAGTACATCGTCCGAGCGTTGGTAGTGATGCCGTGAATACTATTGTCACGGATAAAGTACTGATCAATCAAAGGACCAGCAATCACGTCCCAAGGACCGGCCTCTGCCTCAGAGCGCTCAACGTAGAACGCATACTGCTGCAGATCTTCGGTCGTAGGCTCAATCTCCCAAAACACATCGTAGTAGTTCAGGGAGAAGGAGAGCACTCGCTCGTTTCGAAACTGGAGCATGACTACTTCTTGCGCATAAGGCGAGTGAGACCGTATGCCCCGCCAGCTGCAACTACGCCCTTTAGGGCCGTAGAAAGAGCCCTGTTTTCAGCACTTAGCTGGGCAGCGCGCTCTCTAGTGTCCTGCAACTTATCTCGGAGCTTACTCGAGGATCCTCGAGCTGCCCGCTCCTGTAGGGCAGCGCGGCGCTCTCGAAGGTCAAGTTGCTGCTTACTTGGGTTCTTTGTAAAGACCCCAGGGGCAACTTCCAGTTCTTTATCCTGGGGCTTCTTTCTTGTGCCTAGGACGTTCTCTCCGGCAACTAGTGCGCCCATAATTGCAGCTGTCCCTCGTGCCGGAGCATCGGGATGCGCAGCAAGATCACGGATGCGTCTGATCAACGGAACCTTGTCCGCTGCCTCTTTGTTCAAGCCTTTGAGCTCGGCCCAGAACTCAACCGCAGCCAGTTGCCGCTCTTGAACTGAGGGGGACTTCCAGAGTTCATCAGGAACAGGTGAGCTCGGATTGGAGAATAGCTCTTCCATGAGTACCTCAGAAGTTTGAGAAGTACACGCCATTAATGACGAAGTACTCAGACTCAACGCCTCCACCTTCAAATGCGTACTCCACATTCAGCGAAGACTTAGTGCGGATTTTCTGTTGCTCGTATCTATTGCGAAACATCTGAGCAAACTGGATCAGCATCGGAGCCTTGTCAGACACAGACACAGAAATACCACCATCTGAGTACTGCATCTGATTTCGAGTTTGTAGGATTGCAACAGACTCGAGTACTTGAGAGACAACCCCGTCCTTCAACATGCTGAGATTGGGGAAGTTTCGAAGGCTGGTGTTGCCGATGAACGGAGGGGTGCCGTTGTAGTCTGCGAGGATGTCAGCCACCGCCCACGCGATCATACGATCACTCGTCTCCTCCCCAGCGATCAACCGATTGAGCTCGGGAAAGTCGCGCAGAAAGAGACGAATCATCGCTACAATCTCGTTCATCCGCTTGCTTGCCGAAGGGATGACCGTTGTGGACTCGAACGACATTAGTCACGCTCCTCATACTCGTTGCCATGACGAGTCCATCTGCGAAGCCAAAAGAACGACTCGGGGTTGGCGGATGCGTCTTCTCGAAACAGGGCGCGAGAGATGAGGATCGCCAGCATGGCTGCGCCGGGGGCTCTCGCGAACGAGACCGGAGGGGAGACCTGCGTGCACAGGGAGAGTAGCTCCTCTCGCGGCAGTCCATTGAGGAACGCCCGCGCCTCGTCGATCGTCATCGGAGGAGCGCTTGTGGTCAGCGCACGAAGGGCTCCCTTGCTGGTCGAAGAAAACCTTCCGTGGAGGGTGTTGCCGATCCAAATGTGGGATCCGTGGAGCTTTCGAACCTTTGGCGTAATGTCTGAGTCGGGAACCTCGGCAAATCTGCCGGGCCGAATCAAAGTACTACCAATGTAGATTGCGCTAGGAACCGCGGTCGAATTCGGCCGGTCGCTGATGTTGTGAACGATCACTGTGCCTCCCCTTCAGAGCTCACAGAGAGGATGGCCTCTACGAGCTGGTACTTCGACATTCCGGCTCCATTTCCACCGCCCAACTTTGCCAAGCGCACACGAAGATCGGCGTTCTTCAGAGCCATAAGCTCTGCCCGAAGATCGGTATGCTCTGGAGAGGCGGGCGCATCTTCAGGCTCAGCTACAGGAGCTTCCTCTGCTGTTTCCTCACTCACCTCGGGTGCAGCTTCAGGCTCGGCGACTGCCGGGAACACCGGACTCGAAGTATCGAGGGGCGGCTCCGGGACGGGCTCCTCGTGTACTGCACTCACACGCAGCTTGCGAATGCTCTCCTCGGTAAGCGGGAGGTAGGGAGAGGCAGAGAAGACTCGGACGACCCCACACTCCAGCATCCGACAGATTGTTTCGATGTCGCGCTGGTTGAGGATATCGCTGTCTACCGTCCTACTTCTTCTCGGGGGAAGGCGGGCGCCGGCGATCAAAGGAGCAGCGACTACTTCGCCCGGGCTCTTTCTACGAAGCTCACGCGTGGAGATGTCTCTGACGGAGTTCTGGATCACGATCTTCATATGCGTCCTCTCTAAGTGAAGGGCCCCGGCCCGATAGACGGACCGGGGCCGAACTGACCGACCAGCGGTCTTCTATGTCAGAAGACGTTGATGCTGGGGAAGGTCAGGCCGTCGGCTGCCTTGTTGTTCAGAGCACCGATGGCGCTCTCCTCAACCGGGATGACCGATGTGGCAGCCGCGTTGGTCGCGTCACCCGCGTAGAGCTCGAGCTTCACCACCGCGGCGATGTTGCCGAAGCCCATGCCCACGTCCATCCAGGCCTGCCAGAAGATCCGGTTCGCAACCTTGTCGATGTAGAACTTCACATCGTTCAGGGTGTAGTTGCGACCAAAGAACTCGGGAGCAGTGAAGACGTAGACGTTGCCCTCACGCAGGATGTCGTTCTTGATGGTGCGGATGATGCGAAGGCCGAGCACCTTGGAGTAGGTGTAGCCGTCCAGAAGAGTCTCACTCTGGAGACGATCGCCGTAGTCCTCGTGGGTCCACTGGTCGAAGTCGTCCACGTCAGTCTCGGTCATCAGCATCAGCGCGGGCTTCAGACGGCCAGCACGGACAGTCTCGCCAGAGACCGTGATCTGCTGCTTGAGGAGCTTCTTGATGCGGACGATATCCTGACGCTGGATGGCGTACGGGGTGTAGTCCGTGGCTCCGCCCCCCGACTGGGTAGCGAGGACGCCCTTGATCTTGGAGACGGTGCGCTGGCCCCCAAAAACGGAGAACGCGCTACTCCCGCTGTTGCCCTCGGCCTGCATCGCGTTGATACACGACTCGACGTGGTTCAGGAACTCACGGTCCTTGACCTCCACCATATCCTTGAGGCTGTTCTCCTCAATGATCTTGGTGATGGGCATCTCGTATGCCATGAGCTCCTGCTCGACGATCTCAAACCGGAGGCTCGAGATGGTGAAGAAGCCGATGGCGTAGCGCTTGCCGTTCACGTACTCAGCGGTGGGCTGACCACGGAAGTTGACTGCCATCGCCCGGCTGCCCGGCTCGATGTCAACGATCTTCACGAGGGTGTCGTGCTCGGTGCTGCGCTGCAGGTCGCCACGAACAACACGCTCGTTCGGAACGATCATGTCGGCGAAGCTGGACTCGCGCAGGCGGTCCTTGATGTAGTTCAGGCTAGCGGCGGCGGTCTTCGTCGGACCCTCAGTCTCGAGGCGCTCGATGAAGCCCGAGTTCACCATTTCAGCGGAATAATCCATGGTGTTCTCCTATGGACTGGGGTTTAGAAGTTGAAGCCAGGCTGGAAAAGAACTGTGGCGTCGTTGGTGCCGTGGACCTGCATGATCACACCGGCATACCACTCTCCACCTGCGAGGGCGTAGTCCGCAATCGCGCTTGCAGCGACGAGCGCGGCGACCTGACGGCCGCTAGGGTCGACGCACATCTGAACATAGCACCGCTCACCCGCATCGCCCGTTGCGCAAACGATCATCTTGGTGCGGAACTGGAAGTTCGACGGCCCAACGATCACGTGCGCCTTCCGGGTAAGCTGCGCGTCGTAACGACCACGCTCCTGGAAGTACATGAAGCAGGGGGTGGTTGCGGGCGTGTTGGCTGCGTCAGTCGCGACAGCCACCGCAAGGGCTGCAGGGGAAGCTGCGGTGTACGCCACATCAGCAGCCGCACGCTTCAGCTTGCCGGCACCGTCGAAGGTCAGCCACTCGCCTTCCTGGAGAGGATCAGTCGAGTCAGGGTTGAAGGGGTTGGCACTGGAGCTTCCGTCCACGTTTGCAACAACGGTGTACGGAAGATCCATCGTGTAAAGGGTGGAATACCCAGGGTTCAGGATGGTAACAAACTGACCAGCCATGTTGTCTCCAGTTACTCGCCAGTGAGGCAGAAGGAGGTGAAGGAGTCGAGTGATGCGCCCATGCCCGGGCGATCAGAAAGCTCGGCGATGCGGATATTACCCGCACTTGCCATCTTTACCGCCTCTCTAACGTTCTCTAGCTGAGAATGTCCGCGCAAGTGCGCGATTTTCTCATCAAACGTCATGTGGGCGTTGAGGCCCTTCTCCTCCATGTCACGCGCGAGCTCAGCTACCTGAGTGTCCCGGTGAATGGTGGCGAGCTGGGTTCTAAGAGCAAGGTTTTCGTCGGTAAGGCTCGCGACCTTTTCGGTCAGCGAGCGGATGGCAGCAGCGCCCTTCGCGGAGACTACAGCCAGTTCTGCACTACCAATCTTCAGCATTGCAGTCCTCGCGGTTAGTATCTTCTCAGAAGCTGGTCTAGGCGGGCTTGCCTAGCATCAGCTTCGGAGAACTCAATTGATTCGGATGCGACCTTGGCGTGATGGGATTGTAGCGAAGAAGACATCCCCTCGCAAACCCCAAATAGCGCTTCTTTGACATGAGGACCAAGCTCTCCGCTATCGATAGCATCAAAGAGAACAGAGTACTCAGCAATCGACGCCTCTTTGTATGCTTCGAGTCCAATTCCAAACGGATGAAAGTCCTCGTTGTGCTTGCGTATGATTCGTGCTTGTTCTTGAGTCGTGGCGTTACCGCCTAAAATTGGTAGCCCCAGCTTTTTCATTCTGAGGGCCTCTCCACCAAGCGCGCCGCCGATCATTCCGAGGCCAGTACCAATTCTAGTTCTCTTAAAAGACTTGTCTTTATACTCCTTGGTTTCCTCGTCTTTCTCTTCAGAGGCGGCCCCTGCGGCCCCTCCAAGAGCAGCCCCAAGAGCAGACTCTGCCAATTGAGCTTTGATATTTCCTGCGGCTTTTAGCAGAGGCATATTAGGACCTCTTGTTACCATCCGCACGGTCAATGCGGATTAGGGGGTTGCCCTGTACCTTGCGGCCAGATCGTGCAGCGACGACTGAAGCCAGCGTTTTTGCCTCGTCTCTTACCCGACGCTTAGTACGAGTCGGGGCAAGTTCGGCCATGACCGCGCTGGGGTTTTTGCTTGCCTTTGCGGCATTGAGACGATTTGCCTCGGATCTTAGACCCGATGCGCCGCCCGATGCGAGACCAGTAAGAGTTCCGACTAGAGCCGACTTCCCTTTGGATCCTCCGAGGAGCGAGGAAGTAGCCCCGCCGGCAAGCGTCCCAGCAACGGTTCCTTTAAGCGTAGAGTAGGCAGTGCGGCGCTTGTCCTTTCCTCGACCTTCCAGAGACTCTCGAGCCATTTCCATGCGCCGCTGGCCGGACATGCCGTGAGACTTCACTGCCGTACGCATCATCTTCTTGTATGAACGGGGAGAGATCGGACGGTCTCCAAACACCTGAAAGATGTCTCTTTCCGAGTCCTCAGCCGCCTCTTTGCGGAGCACTGAGGCGATCTTGAGACTTCCCCGAGCTGCGGCCTGCGGGAAGATCTGCGCAGCGGTCGCATCCCCCAGAGTGTCGCCAGTGTGGGCAAACGCCTCGGCAAGCCGCGCACGAGTGCTCTTCTTCAGATCACGGCGATTTGCGTTGACCGGACCCTCGTTCGAGTGGAGCGTCTTTCGGTAGGTGGAGTTCTCGTTGGAGGTCCCGACCCCCGCCGAGGTCTCGGAGTCATGCTCCGCAGGGCCGCCCGCAGCTGCAGTCTTGTTGCCCATGAGGATGTCGTAGAGAGACTGCCCACCGGCCTGCTTGAAAGACTCGAGCATGGCCTTGTCGCCATCCTTTGTGGCGGCAGAGACAGTGCTCTGTGCGGGGGCATTACCACCAACCAGGCCCTTTGGAGCAAGCTTGGTCTTGCCAGCAGCCGGAGCGATGCCCTGGGTACCAGAGGCAGCAGTCGGACCATTTGCGGGGTTCCCTGACGATGCCGTCTTGTAAAACTCGCGAATCATCTCCTCGCGAAAGCCCGCAGCCCGATCTCCACCAGTAGCGCTCAGAGACACAAACTCCAGCGCCCCAGCTACATCCATCGCCTCTTTGATGAGGGCATCAGGAGCCGAGGCGATCTTAGCGGTCTCGACGGGGGTGTGGGCCCGCGCGTGAGCAGCTTCCAGTGCCTTATCAATCAGGTTTCGGTAGCTCATGAGTTCCTCTACTGCACGGAAGGAGGTGCGGGGATTCCAACTGCTCCGGTCGATCCAGTGGAGATCAAGGAGCTTGGGTTGTGTGCTGTAGTACTTGTGCCGGTCGCCATGGCTTTCCCGGGTCCGGCGGATTGAAAGCGTGCAAGATTTTGACCGCTTGCGCGGAAAGGCTTCGCAAGTCCTGGCGGGGTGCCATTGGCGGTCCCCGGAACGCGCAGTGGGTCACTCATTCTGTTAGAGGCTACTTTAGATAGCTCTGTAAAGAACGCAGCCCACATAGGATCAAGCATGGCGCCACCTACAGACAATTGAAAGTGGCGCCATGCCTGTCATCAGACGTTGTAGCCGGCGTCCGCAAGCATCCGAAGAGCGACCTCGTTGACCACATCATCGTAGTCAACAGCGGAGGACTGCTTCTCCTGACCGCGCTTCGAGCGGTCGTACATCTTCTTGCCCGCAGCGGCGAGGCCGGCGGTGGCAAGCGCCGGCGCACCGTAGCCGAGGGCACGGTGCGTCTTGACGCCGCCGCGAACCTGCCTTGGGCCGGAAACTCCCTCTGGGAGACCAGTTCCAACACTTGCAATGCTTCTGCCGAGGCCCTGCGCCTTATCATCGACGTACTTAGCGCCTCTCTTGGCCTTGTCCATGAGGCTTTCTTTGGCATCAGCCGCGGCGTCGGCGCCGCCCTCTGCCGCGATCTTCAGGAGGGCGTCAACCTCGAGCTCGCTAAAGCCCGAGCGCTTCTCCTGACCGCGCTTCGAGCGGTCGTACAGCTTCTTGCCGCCGTAGGCGAGGCCGGCGGTGGCGAGCGCAGGCGCACCGTAGCCGAGGGCACGGTGCGTCTTGACGCCGCCACGACCGGCGCCACCGGAACCGATCCCCGCGATAGCCTCGCCGAGGTCCTGCGCCTTATCATCGACGTAGGTGACGCGTCTCCTCATCTTGCCCATGAAGTCCTCTTTGGACCGGGCCTCGTCCCCTTGCGGACTGGGTTTACCCTTTCCACCGTCAACTACAAACTTCGCCCCAACCTTGTTCATCTCATCGACGTAGGCGCGGGCCATGTGACGACCGAGGATCTCGGCCTCGGCGAGCTTTTCGTGCGCGCTAGCGACCTTCTCCTCATCGTCCTCCCCGCCCTCATCGAGCTGATCCGGGAGCACGTTCTCAACATAGTGGGCGTAGAGATGCTCGAGCTCTTCCTCGCCCATCTCCTCGAGATCGATACCTTCCGCAGCAGCGGTCTTCTGGAACATATCGAGGACGATCTCCTCGGCAGAGGCCTCCTTGTTCGCCTCAACCTGCCCGGGAAGCACGTTCTCAACGTAGTGCTGGAACAGCTGCTGGAGATCGTCGTCGTCCATCTCCCCAAGGTCAATGCCCTCGGCGGCAGCGGTCTTCTCGAAAAGGTCAATGACTTCCTGATCCATGGTGGATGCCTCTTTAGTTGGGTGGAGATTCGACGTGAATTGGTTAAACAAGTCTGAGACCTGTCCCTCTGAGAGTTCGTCGAGGTTAACGCCCTCGGCACTGGCAGCTTTCTCAAAAAGGCGTACTGCGGCGGCTTTCTCTAAGTCCTCGGACGTTACCCCACGCGATACAAGCTGATCTAAGAGCGACATTATTTCCTCGGTTCAAACGGTTAGTAGGGGGCGTCTTCGGGAGAGTGTCCCTCTGCCTGCGATTGCAATCCTAATACAAGACCAGGCCAGTAGGCAACATGCAGCAAGATGTTTGATAGCGCAATCGCATCGTCTGCGATTTTTACGTCATCTTCGATGGAGTTTGAGAATACATAGGGGGCCTGGACTGCAGACAGGTCCGGTTTCTTGTCAACAAGACCAAGTCGGTACGCATTGTAAAGGTCCGCAATATCCTCAAAGCCGTCCACTGGTCTTAGGTCCGAAGGGGCAGGGCTGCTTCCCTCCTTGACCATTCTTACCCGCAAAACTGATGGAGCGAAAGATCTATTTGTCAGAAGCGGCCCAAGCAGCTCCAACATCCGCTGTACGGCGCCCGACGGAATGTCCGAGGATGCGTCGAATGGAGAAGATTCCATTCGGATAGCTCTAGGAGCAAACACCTCGCCCCTTTCGTAGATGTCGTCCGCCATTTCAGGATCTTTAGCACGAAGAAGTACGTGCATAAACTCTTGAGGCTTCAGGACAACACCGAGCTTGGCCGCTGCCCGAAGATTTACTCCGGGCGACTCAGCCATCCGTTCTAAAACGTCTTTCGGAAGTTCAGGCAGGCACATCTCATCCTTGCGCACAAAGCTCATCTGGGATGCGCTCGGAGCAGGAATGCGCTTGAGCATCTCAGCCACCTTGGAGAAGGAAGCCGTCTTTATGCCGAGTAGGTTATTGGCACGTTCGTTAAAGATCTGCTTTAGATGAGTGATCTGGTCTGGACTAACTCCATATCTACGCTGGAATGTCTGAACCGAAATCTCCCTCCAGAGCTGTAGCTCCGAAGCTGCAAGCGTCCCAGAGACGAGGCGTTCCTCGGCTAGTCGTTCCTGCATAAAGTAACGAAGAGCCTCTCTCTCGAGAGGGGTCGATACCGGAAGCGACTCAAGGGCTCGAGTTAATCGCTCTTCCATGACTGCATCAGGAATAACAGCGGGCGCCGCACTTTGCGGAGGGGCGCTGGCAAGCTTGAACCCCATGGGCTGAAAGGGATAGATCGTTTGTGAATATGCGTTCTGCCCCGACATCATCGGCGTGACGTTTGTCATCACCTTCGCGGATCGTTCAGCACCCACAAAGACATAGGAGTCGTCAAAGAATCTGGGGTAGTCGTTGTATACGCCGCAAACACGGCCGTCAGGGAGCATCGCCTTCATGCCGTAGGGAGCCGGAGCTCCCCGCTGGACGTGCTTGCAGTACTCCATCGGAGTTCGAGCAATATGTCCGCAGATCGAGCAGCGGTCGTAGGGAACCTTGCTCCCCATGCTCGTGTCAGGGAACTCTCCCGCTTCAATTCTCGAGTAGAGATCGAGCGCACCTTGGCGCGCGCACATCTCTCGGATCAACTCAGACACGAGGATGACGCGCTTCATGCGCGAGTCCCAGAAAGCACCTAGGATAAATCCATATGCTTTGTCTGGGTCTTTATTTACATGGTGACGAAATCTATGCGCGTTGTAGAAAGTCGGGTATCCCCAGGTAAGAGATCCCCACTGAGGCAGCGCTTCTGTCTGATTCGCTGCCTTTCTTCTTGCGTCAATGTCCCATACTGGGATTTTCTCAAACCCTGGAGGGCTTCTGACGAGACCGGCCTCAGTAAACCAGTCTCCTCGAAGGTTGAAGCCTACATACTCACCCGCGCCTAACGCGGAGTTGACCAGGTAAAGCCGGCCCGGCTGCGCCTTGATAGACTCGATCAGTTCGATTACTTCCGGCATATGCTCGCCGGATGCAGTCTTGGAGATGCCTTCCGTGTCCCCAAGGCCATACGAACTCCCGGGCTCCACTCTATGAATGAGCGGAGCCCCGGAATCGGCCTTGCCTGAGAATAGGGAGTATTTCTCCATCAGTCGCCGCCAATCAGCCCTTGTGCCAGGCCAGGAACAGCGGCCTTACCCTGGTCCGTAGCTACATCCAAAGGACTCTTTCCACCCCTCATCTGAATGCTCTGGAGCAGCGCAGGATCGAACCGAGGAGCACTCGAAGGATCGTCGGGGTCCATTCTATTGGTCATGACCATATCGAGGATAGTCCCGGCAATCAAAGGATCCTTTGAGTAGTCGGGGTTGACACTACGGAGGGTCTTAAACGCCATTCGAAGGTTCGGATCAGAGGCGTCCCCCAGCTGGGGATTTACTTCTACGACGCGTTTCAGATCTCTATTAAATGTCAGCGCCCCCATCGTGCTATCCATTGCCTTGGGGACCGCAGCACCGGCGTATGTCAAAGCAGGCGCAGCAAGAGCTAAGCCTCCTAGAGTAGCGGCCCCTCTTGCTGACAGAGGGTCAAAGGGCACCGATGCGCTCTTGCTGAGATCGGAGGCAAACTTTTCTAGCCCCAGAAGCTCCGACTGAGAGATCTCCCCACGAGCATACGCCTTATAGGCGGAAGCAGGCACTTGAATAGACATTACTTCTTACCTCCGGGAGCATTTGTTGGGTCTAGCTTCTTCGTTTTAGATCTCGCAGCCAGCGCGCCAATGCCTACGGTCCCAACAGCCGTACCAGCCGCAAGAACTGGGTGGTCCTTTGCAAGGCGACCTAGTGCCTTAGCTCCACGAATAGCTCCTGATACGGAGGCTGACTTCTCTCCAAACAGGGTTGAAACCAGGGCGTTGTTTGCGTACTCGAGGTCCGCTCTGATCTGGTTTAGACCAATTTCGAGATGAACGCGTCGCTCCTCGATGCTCGCTACCTTGGCAAATGCTTGTGGTAGCGGATGATCTGGGTTTACATCCCCCGCCGACGCAATCTTTGAGAGTCTGAGGCCGGCGGTAGTACGCTCTTTGCCCAGAAGGAAGTTCGAGAGATCTGATGCCACCTTAACGGCAACGTCCTCGGACGTCGACTCCCACTTTACGCCAGAAAATCCTGCATGGAGAATGTCCTCTACCGAGGTCCCCTCTTTTACCAGACTGTAGGCTACCTTAGATAGTTCCTGTCTGGCAAAAATGAGCGCGGAGTCTGCAGCCCGGGCCTCGGCGTCCATCTGCGCCGAAGCCTCCTTCAGTGCATCGTGGATCTGCTTCAGATCATGAAGACCTTGAGCCTGCAAGAACTGCTCATTGTGGTCCGTAGACGCAGTTTTAACGACCTGATCAAAAGCGTTTGCCGGCTGAAACTTGAGCCGGTGACCTGGAGCGGCTGCTAGTTTTGATTCCGTGCCGCGGTGCTGCATACTTGCATTCTTCTCTGACATGTATTCACCCGCCGAGGTGGAAGTGCGGAGGGGTGCAGACGCTACTTTTTTAGTCCGCAATACTTCTGCTGCGACATCTGCATCCGGGGGATCAAACACGATATACCGGTCTGCACTGGAGGCCTGCTTGTGCATGCGCTCATAGGTGTCGTGGTAGGTCATCTCGCAGATGCGGCGAACGTGTTCTGATGTGAGGTTAGCCCCACAAGCGCTGGCCTGCTTTACGACGGCTTCGGTCAGCGGCGTCCCGTTAGAAAGGAAGTCCGTGGTCGCAGACTGGGCCAGACCTTGAAGGTATTCCTTAGTAACGGGGGGCTGGCCAAACATGAAAAATCCGGAGATGAAATGAAGTACACGATGACTGTAGCTGAAGCCGCGAGAGTCCTCAGCAAGACCGAGCGTACAATACGAAACTATATCAGACTCGGCCAACTATCAAGTATCACAAGTGGCAGGAGCCGCTATTTAGATCCAGAGGAGGTCCAAGAGCTCTTGGTCGAGCACGACTCCCCTCGGGCTACCGTAACAGAGTTCAAATCCTTGCGCGCACAGGTTCGAAGACTTGAGGCAGAAATGGCAGTAATACGCCACATGCTGGATCTTCGCAACGAGTCTTTAGGGATGACTCCCGAGTACGCGACCCAGCTGTACGCCACGGCAATCGAACAGTACGGCAGGCCTGCCGGAAGCTACAACATGAGTGAGCTCGAAGGCTGGGCGCAGATCTTCTCGAGGATCGACGAGACTGATCTGCAGACTTTTTGTATGTACCCCAACCCCGAGGCGTGGAAGGTCCTGCTTCGACTCAGTGCCCGCATGGTGGCTGATGTCGTGGGTAGGAAGGAGTACAGCACATCCTTGCCACTCCAGTCCACGCATCGACTTCTTGCCGAGGGGAGGCGGAGGCTACGAATCAGTATATTTATCTTCTTAGAAAACCGAAGTGCAGTTCCCGCCGAACTACGAGAAAATATGAGCATTGGGGATGATCTGTTTGAGCAGTTAAAAAAACAGAGAATATCAGGCATAAGATGATTGCCGAGAGATGAATAGCTTCGGCAGGAGGACAATGTGAAGGCATACACAAAGTACAGCAACTTTATGGAGAACACCGTCGGGCTCGGGCGCAACGGCAAGCGCCTGGCCCACGGCGGCCTGGTGGGCGGCGGCGTCTTTGCCGCCGGCCATTACGGTGGCGTCGAGGTGATTCAGAGCAACCTGGTCGCCTCCGTCGGCGCGGGCGTGGCGACTGGGTTCCTCGGAACTCTGGCCCTCGACGCCATGCTGCTCGACAGCGAGCAAGAGAGCCTCTTGCTCTACGCAAAGTTCAAGAACGCAGACAAGGAGACGCAGGCACTCCTGACTGCTGAAGTCATCCAGAGCCTGCCCCCGGAGACCCAAGCGGCCCTGGCGGGGAGTTTGCCGGAAGCTTCTCCCGCAGCCAAGCCGGCGGTTGCTCGAGCCGCCAAGGCCTGATGAGTGACTGAGCAGCAGGCTTCCGGGCCTGCTGCTCAGTCTGTGTCTAGTTCTCGATCAATTTTAGCACTTGGAACAAGGATGTCCGGCCGGGGGTGGTCGATCATTGACACGATGAAGCACAGCAGGAGTGCGTGAAAAGAGTCATCCGTTGTATTCGGAGACTTCTTGTACTCAGTCATTCTTGTTCGCTCGTTGTACTCCGAAAAGATTGCAAGCATGTCCGAGCCAAAGGGGTTACCAAACTCTGCCCAGCGCGGAAACTTGAACACCCGTCGCTTGATTGAGTTGAACACGGCGCTCATGACTTCTGAGCGGTGAATAAGGAACCGGCCCTTGTCTGAGTCAAACTTCATGATTGTCTTCGGAGTAGAGTACTGGTAGCGGACTATCTTCTGAGACCCGTATGTTCTCAGGAGCTCGTCGTTGGGCC
>Ga0315903_10004420_pt1 | contig 18840 bp, 19 predicted proteins | sample LakEriMetagenome_7_FD_203524 | JGI IMG/M metagenome (GOLD analysis project Ga0315903, IMG submission 203524) | Freshwater fungal communities from buoy surface, Lake Erie, Ohio, United States - Buoy 2 MA119 | ecosystem: Environmental > Aquatic > Freshwater > Lake | place: USA: Lake Erie, Ohio...
AGCCGCTACTGGACTCGGCCTGGGAAAGAGCACGGGATCTCGGCCAGCTGGAATCAAGTGCCGGGCCGCTTCTACGTTTTCTCGAGCAGCACGAAGTTTGAAACAGGCAGGGTTTACAAGCCGTGGCACGTTTACGCGATTTTGGAATGCGGCGGGGACTTCTCGGCCGCGGCGCGTGAGTTGCAGCGCCAGGGATTCGGTCAGCGTTCGCACAAGCTGCAGACAAGCTCATTGCCAACGCCGACGCCGCAGGGCAAGGATCCGCTCCAGGCCGCGCCGACTACCGAGACCGAGACCGACAAATTGCGCCGTCTCTGGAAGGCTCGCGTATTTGATCCGACCAAGGAGCCGCCGCCGATTAGGCCAATCTTCGAGCTTGGCGGCGTGGTGATCTGCACCCCTGGCAATCTCACCGCCATCACGGCTCAGGCCAAGACCGGGAAAAGCTCTCTCGTGGCAGCGATGATCGCGGCTTCACTTACCAACGAGTACGACGACGTGGACACACTATCTGCTCGAGGCTTTAACGCTGACGGCAAGGCGCTGCTCTACGTCGACACCGAGCAGAGCCCAGACGATTTCTGGCATCTGGTAGCGCGGGCGAAGCGGCGGTCCCGCATCGAAGAAATCCCGACATGGCTGCACGCAGCTACGCTCGCGGATCTGCCTAGCCACACGGCGAAGGCAGTGCTTGCCGTCGTGATGGCGGACGCGGCAGCTGCGCACGGCGGAATTCACGCCGTGATTATCGACGGCATCGCCGATCTGGTCGTGGACGTAAACGATTCCCAGGAATGCAACCAAATCGTGGCCGAGCTGCACACACTCGCCATCCGTTATGATTGCGCGATCGTGGCGGTCATTCACAAAAACCCAGGAAGCGACAAGGTTCGCGGCCATCTTGGCAGCCAGATCGAGCGAAAGGCAGAGACGAATCTGAGCCTTGATAAGGAGGACGAGGTGACGATCGTCTGGTCGCAGAAGCAGAGACGGTCGCCGATCTTGAAGAAAAACGGGCCGCGGTTTCGCTGGAGCGACGACATGAAAATGCACGTCACGGTATCTACCGTGGCCAGCGAGGACAGGAAGACGGCCGAGCTTCGGGAGTTGATTGAATCAGTGCTCCAAGCCGGACAAAAGAAGACCTGGGCGCAGATCATGAAGGAACTGACCGAGGCACGCACAACGCCGAATCACGAACCAAGCCGGGCAACAGTGGCGCGGTGGATTAACCAGGCCAAGTCATTTGGGGTGATCAATGTTGAGTTTGGCGCCTACTTTTTGGCGCCTAAGTCTCAAGTCTCAAGGTAGTCTCATTTGAGTCTCATTGAGACATTGTCTTATGTCTCACTGCCCCCGTATATATATACGGGGGCGTAGTGAGACAATCCCAGCACATGATCCTGGGTTTAGTCTCATTCTGGAACGGTCAGCGGGTAGCCAATCACACCTAAACCGATAAAGCCGCCAGAACCGCATTCCAAAGCCTAGCAGGCCAAATGGCTACCCTGCTATGGTTGGCACAATCTGACAGTCAGATTTTCAAAGGAAAGGCCGTTTCCCGCCAAACCGTGGTCGTGGCAACCAGGCATTCCCATGCTTGCGCCGATCCGTGGAATAATTACACGGTAGGCACACGATGAGCACCAGCCAACAGTTCAAGGGCATTAGCGAGATTTTGCATTATGCGCGGGATGCTTTCCACACGATAGCAGCGGCGAGAAAACAGGCGATCGCCCAGTATGATGAAGATTTACGGGCGCTTAAAAACCTCGATTTGAAGCTGTCGCCAATCAAAACTAAGGAGCAGCTTGAGCTCTTCGATCTTGAATCAACTCTTACGCCCGAGCTAAAGCGCCTGCTCGAAAGCCCTCTGGCGAAGTACCAGTGAACTTTGTGCCGCTGACGCCGAATCTCACCACGCATCCGTGGCAGGAGCTCGAGCGGCCTAAGCGCGCCGAGCTGGTGGGCGAGATCGCCGAGCGGCTGATCGAATGGTCTGAGCTCGAGGGCCGGCCGCGAGTTCATCGCTGGATCTCGCAGGTCGCACGCATGGGCGGCGATCCTGAGAGCACCGAGGCCATGTGGCTTTATCTGCGGCTTTCAACGGGCGATCTGGGCCAGCTTACCAGTTCATTTACCGAGCTCGGCAAGAAGCGCAGCCGCACCAAGCAAGCCGAGCAACAGGAGACTGAGCGGGCGATGCTGGTGATCGCGAGACATTTTCCCGAACTGGAAAAAGCACTCAACGAGCTAAAACGAGTCAAGTGAGCGAGCACAAGACGCACACGGCGCTGGCACGGGCGCTCAATGTTTCATCGACCGCTATCCGCAACTGGCAGCGCGAATACGATGACGCGCCGAAAACATGGACCGAGGCCGAGTGGCGCGACTTCATCGACCGGCACGGGCTCGGCCAGGCAGGCCCGCGCAAGTCTAGGCGACGCGAGGAGCTCCTGGTTGAGAAGCTGGCGAGCGAAGTGCGGCTCAATCAAATCAAGATTCAGCAGGCCGAGGCCAAGCTGATCCCGGCCGAGGACGTGGACAACTACCTGCTGTTCCTCGCGGCACGAGTAAAGTCAGCGATGTATCAGGGTTTCACCACCGAGCTGCCGCCCAAGGTCGCCGGGCTAGATGTGAGCGACATCCGCCGGCTGGCACGAGAGCACGCGGATCTGGTCTGCGTCTCCATGCAGCACGCGCTCGAGGACTGGAAGACCGAGCAGCACGCCAGGCGCAAGGCAGCCGCTCAGGAGGCGCGCAGCACATGAGCCTTGAGGTTCTCCAAGGATGGCGCCGCGGGTGGGCGTTGCCAGATCGCCGGCCGATCCACGACTGGGCCCGGGATTTTGTTCAGCTCGGCGGAGGCTACGCACGCCAGGGTGCCTTTGACATCCGCACCTGCCGGCACCTGCTCGAGCCATTCGAGGCCGTCGCCGACGAACGTGTGCGCGAGGTGACATGCCGCGCAGCGATCCAGACACTCAAAACGCTCTTCGTGGAGATATCCAGTCTCTGGGCGATTGCCAACGAGCCGGGGCCGATCATGTGGACGCAGCAGGACGACGAGAGCGCGGCCGAGCACGTCAAAGGACGTTACCGCAATCTGCTGCGCAACTGCGAGCCGGTGGCGCGCCTGCTGCCGAAAAACAAGCACGACGCCGCGACTTGCGAGATCTACTTTGGCGATTTCTACCTGATCATCAACGGCGCCAATCTAAACAACCTGCAGAGCAAATCGATCCGCTGGAAGATCAACAGCGAGTGCTGGCTCTGGAAGCAAGGGCTGCTGACACATGCTCGCCGGCGCGTCTCGGCCTACGCCCGCGACGGAATCAGCAAGATCCTAAACGAGAGCCAAGGATCTCACGCGGACGACGATTTTGACCGGCTTTGGCATGAGGGGACGGCGCAGATATGGTCTGTCCAGTGTTTCGGCTGCCAGCGCTTTGTGCCGCTCGAGTTTTTCGGCCGCGCCGCGGACGAGCCGGCGAAGCGCGCCTGCGTGATCTGGGACGAAGGCGCACGAAAGGAAAACGGCATGTGGGACGAGCAGCTTGTGCGCAACTCGACGCGCTGGCTTTGCCCCTACTGCGGGCACGAACACGCGAACAGCGCCGCCACCAGGGCACGCTGGAACAGCACCGGACGCTACGCCGCGCCGCGACCAGACCGCGACGGCAAGCACCGATCCTTTAACTGGAACGCGATTCTGGCCGAGGACATGGGCCAGCTGGCGGTTGAGTTCCTGCAGGCAGGCGAGTTCAAAAAACGCGGCCAGATCAACCCGCTGCGGGATTTTTACATGCAGCGCCTGGCGCTACCTTGGCGCAACGAAGAGGCGCAGCTGAACCGCACAACGGTCGAGCTCCGCGGCGGCTACATGCTTGCCGATCTGCATGCCCGAGGTCGCGAGAAGGTTGAGAATGAGGCCAGACGGATGATGACGATAGACCGGCAGCGCGACCACTTCTGGGCCGTGGTACGCGCCTGGAAGAGTGACGGCGGCTCGCAGCTGCTCTGGCGCGGAAAACTCAGCACAACCGAGCAGGCCGAGGGCATCCGCCAGCACTTTGGAGTGGAGTCGCAGCTCTGCTTCGAGGACGCGCAGTTCAGCACGGCGCAAGTTTACGAGGATTGCATCCGCTACGGGTGGACGGCGCTCCACGGCAGCGGCGATGATTCTTTCGCCCACATCAGGCCCAACGGCCAGAAGGTGATGAAATTCCACTCGAGCATCAAGCAGACCCAGGTGCCAGGCGGTTATGCGCGCTACATGTTCTGGGCATCCGACCCGGTGAAGGATGTGCTGGCGGCTCTGGTTGCCGGCAATTCGCATCCGTGGGAGTGCGGCGCCGACCACGGCGAAGAATACGCACGCCACCTCCGCGGCGAGGTAAAACGCGAACGCATCAGCAAGAGCACCGGACGCAGCGAGTGGCGCTGGACGAAGACCGGACCGAATCACATGTGGGACTGCGAGGCCATGCAGGTCGCCGTGGCTCTCGCGCTGCAGTTACTACCTTCACCCGAAAAAACCGAAACACCTACTCAATCATGACGACGCTGCAGAATATATTTGAAAGCCGCGCATCATCGCACGGCCACCAGGACATGATCCCGCACATGCACCAGCTGCATCAACTAGCGCAGATGTGCCGCACGGTGGTTGAGTTTGGAGTGCGGACAGGACAGAGCACCTTTGCGCTGGCTGCCGGCCTGGAATCTGGCGGCGGTGGATCGCTTCGATCCTATGACATCGCGGAAGCATCGGTTGAGATTCCGAAAAGCGAAACCGTCAGCTGGACGTTTCAGCGGGCAGACACCTCCAAGCTGGATCTGATCGGGCCGTGCGACATGCTGTTCATCGATACGCTGCACAATTCCGACCAGGTCGAGGCAGAGCTTAAGCACGCAGCAATGGTGCGCCGTTACATCGTCTTGCACGATGTTTACATGTTTGCGCAACGCGGAGAAAACGGCGGCGGCATCATCAAACCGATCCTAGAGTTCCTCGCAGACAACCCAGAATGGCAGGTGATGAAATATCATCACTCCGAATGGGGTCTGCTCGTCCTTAACCGCGTCTCCTAATTTATGGGATCTGTCATCATTCTCGCCGGCCACATGCGCACATGGAAAACGTGCGCGCACACGTTCAACTGGCACGTCGCCAGGCACCTGCCAAAGCCGCTGCACTTTTACATCTCGACGGTGCAGGACGAAGACGCCGACGACTGGAAGATCACGCAGCAGCTGTTCCGGCCGAAAACGCTGATCAGCAAGGTCGAGCCAAGCCAGCCTGAGATCCCAGAGCCGGCCGAGCCGGTCCGGTTTGAGCCGTATGCGCGCAGCGTGCCGATGCAGGCAGTGCTTCGCCAGCTCTGGCAGCTAGAGCAGGGCTGGAAGCTCTACACCGACCACCCAGTCAGCGATGTGGATCTTTTCGTTCGTGTGCGGCCGGATCTGTTCTTTCACTCATTCGATCAGACCTACACGCCTATCATCAACGAAGCTCTGACCCCTTGGTGGGGCCGATTCGGCGGCATTAACGACCGCTTCGCGATTATGGGAGGACTCGCCGCGGCCGAGTACTTCCAGACATTTAGCAAGCTCGAGCAGCTGCGCGAGGCCGGCTGCCCGATCCACCCAGAAAGCCTGGTCAAGGGCTCGCTGCGTCAAGCGTACTGCATCGTGCGCGATAACCTGCGGGTCGAGTTTTCCACGCTGCGCAAGACTGGCGAGATGCGGCCGCCCGAAATCTCGGCAATAGACATCGCTCACGCCGGGCTACGTTGACGCGCCGGCCGTTTTCAGATGAAAATCCTCGTCTCCATTCTGCTGCGTCAAGCGAGACGGAACAACGCGGCCAATCCGCGAAAGTGGCTGGAAGACCTCCAGGCCAGCAAGTGGACCGACATGAGCGCGCAGAACGGCCAGATCGTTGGGACTGCGCTAAACGGAAAATCCATCACGGTGCAGGCTCTCCCGGGCACCACGATCGCCGACCTGATCATGGCGAGCGAACTAGCCATCCAGACGATTGACGCAGGGTTTACTGCGCCAGTGTCTCAGACAGCCGGATTCTTACGCTGACGACTATGCCGACGCCACTCCCGCAACGATTCCGCGCAGCGCTAGGTGCTCTATTCGACGCCACTAACCGCAAGGAAATCGTGCGGCGACCGCTCGAGGTTCGCACGATCGGCAGCATCTCGAGCGAAGTAAACTCCACCGACCGGGCGCAGCTCCTGAGCGATTCGCGCAAACTATACGCCAATCTGGGGCCGGCCAAGGGCGCGATCGATGCCAAGGCGATGTATGCGGTGGGCCGCAGCTGGCTCCCGAAATACGAGGGCGCAGATCAAGCGTGGGGCGAGACCGCCCGGGAATGGCTGCTGAACGAATGGTATCCGATCGCCGACATCAGCGGGCGCGATTTCCAGACCAGCCTTTTTCTGGCATCGGTCGCCGTTGACCGCGACGGCGACGTGGGCGCGATCCTGACCGAGTACGAGACCCAATTTCCAGCGATCCAGCTGATCCCCAGCGAAGGTATCCACAATCCGAGCAGCGATAAGCTCGACCGTGACGGATTCCTGCTCAGTGGACCGTACCAGGGGCTGCGCGTCATCGATGGCGTCGTGATCAACCCGCAAGGACGGCCGGTCGCGTTCTACGTCGAGGAAGAGGCGCAGGCGCCCGGCAGCGAAGAGGAGATGCCCGAGGTTCGCGAGTACGTCACCGCTCGCGACATGATGCTGCTGGCCGAGCCGGCGTGGATAAACCAGTTCCGCGGTCTGCCGGGCTTCGCGCATGCGATTCTGGATCTGAAGGATCTGCGGACCGTACAAGGCTACGAAAAGATGGCGTCAGCGCTCGCGTCGAGCATCGGGCTGATCGAGTACAACGAGAGCGGGCTGGCAGATACCAGCGATCCGGCGGTGGCGCTTTCCGGTGCTCCTTACGTCGGCCAAGACGTTGCGGCCAAGGAGTTCTTTGGCGGCATGGTGCGCCATTTCAAGGCCGGCAGCGGCTCAAAGCTCGAGGCATTCAAGAACGATCGGCCGGGCGATGCTTGGCAAAAGTTCATGGACCGGCTGCTGCGTAACGCGATGGCGGGCATCAACTGGCCGTTCGAGCTCGCGTGGGATATCTCGGCACTTGGTGGCGCTAACACGCGCTTCGTGATCTCGACCGCCATGCGCAGCGTCGAGGATCGGCAGGATCTTCTAAAGCCGTTCGCTCGCCGAGCGGTCGGCTACGCGGTCGCGAAGGCGATGAAGAATGGCCGGCTGCCGGCGAATCCTGACTGGTGGAAATGGTCGTTCACGATGCCGCCGCGGCTTACGGTTGATTTCGGCCGCGATGCCGCCGCCCAGCGCGAGGACTATTTATCCGGCATCATCAATCTCAGCGACATCTGCGCCGAGCGTGGCATTGATCTGAAGAGCCACATTGCCGGCAGAGCGGCCGAGAATGCGGCGCTCGAGGAAGCTGGCCTTCCCGTGCCCGGTCTGCGTGGCGATCTCTCGCCAACTGCTAACGAGCCGATCCCGGTGCCGGTGCAGATACCGAGCGACGCCGCGGCTCTATCTCAGGCCGCGCTGCAGGTGGACACCGCTCCGACTGAGGCCATGCGCGAAGAGGCTGCACGCGGCTTGCGCTGGCGCGAAGAGTTCAACCGAGGCGGAACTGAAGTGGGCGTGGCTCGCGCTCGCGATATCTCTAACGGCCGCAATCTCTCCACCGAAACGATCTTCCGCATGAAGAGCTTTTTCCGCCGGCATGAGGTGGATAAGCAGGGCGAAGGATTCAACCCGGGCGAGCCGGGGTATCCGTCTGCCGGCCGCATTGCATGGGCACTCTGGGGCGGCGACGCCGGCTATGCGTGGGCAGAGCGCAAGGTGCTCGAGATCGAGCGCGAAAGTTGACGAATCCAAAACCAATTATGAGCCATCGCGTTTGCCTCCAGGAGTTCTCCGCTGACGCCAGCGGCTTCGCCAACGTCTCGCTAATCACCGGCGGGATCGAGGCTGCCGGCCACGGCCTTTACATCGACGACAAGAGCATTGACGACGCGATGCGCCTGCTGCTCGGCAAGAGTCTCCGCGCCTATCTGAAGCACGATGGCGCAGGATCCGATCGGCTCGGCCAGGAGATCGGCTTTTTCAGCGGCATTTATCGCGAGGGAAACAAGATCAAGGCCAAGTCTTTCGAATTCCTCGAGAGCTTCAAGCGCGAGGCCGGCGGCACTTATGAAAAGCTGGTAGAGCTCGCGCAAAAGGTGCCCGATCAATTTGGGGTCTCGCTGGTGCTCGAGTATCGGCCAGTTTGGGTTCTGGCCGACGGCAGCGAGATCCCAGCCGCTCTCGGCGACTCCGCGCCGAGCGGCGTCCTCCGCTCCTCGCCCAGCATGCGAATCGCCAACGTGATGTCGGCTGACCTAGTACAGCGCCCGGCCGCAAACCCCAATGGGCTGCTTTCAGCCGTTGACGCGCCGCAATCTTTGCAAGCTACCATGACCACCGAAACCAAGCCCGAGACCGTTCCCGCTCCTGATGCGGCCGCTCTCGCTGCCAAGGATTCCGAAATCGCGATCTTCAAGGCCGATGCCGAGAAGCACGTTGCCGAGCTTTCCAAGCTCTCCGAGACCCACAAGGCCGCGCTGGCCGAAAAAGACGGCCTGATTGCCACGCTGACCGCCGACAAGGCAAAGGCCGAGGCTGCCGTCGCCGAGCTCTCCAAGGAGCGCGACCAGCTCAAGGCTAAGGTCGAGGATCTCGCCGCCTATGACGCCCGCCAGCTCGGCGTGGCGCCGGTCAAGGTCGCGCATGCGCAGCTGGCCCGCAAGAGCGCGAGCTACAAGACGCCCGAGGAGATGCTGACCGCCTATGAGTCGATGCCCGAGGGCTCCGAAAAGCGCGCCTTCCGCAAGCTCAACCGCGATGCTCTTTTCGCCGCTTTTTCCGTCCGTAAATAATAACCACTAACCTACTACTCTCATGGCTAATTCCCTGAGCTCCTCCCTGGTCCTCGACACCCTCGCCGAGGCCACCCTTACCACGCTGGGCAATCGCCTGGCCCCCCTCCGCGCCTTCAGCACGGACTTCACGACCGACATGATGAACCAGAACGCATACGTTCAGGTTCGCAAGGCCAACGCGGCCGGCGCGGTCCAGACCAACCCGACGAACTTTGAGACGGGCGACACCAACGTCACCAACGTCGCCGTCCAGGTAAAGCACTACTCGAAGAGCTACAACCTCTCGAGCCAGGAGCTTAACCAGGGCTTCCGTCTCGAGCAGCTCGCGCAGATCAACGCGCAGGTCTTGGCTAACAAGATCATCGACATCGCGCTGGCTCCCATCACGTCGACGAACTTTGCGAACAACGTCACCGTTGCGCAGGCTTCGTTTTCCGCGACGAACGCCAAGACCCTCTGGGGCTTCGTTGCGAAGAGCTCGCTGCGTCATCTGATCTTGGACGGCACTGCCTTTGCGCAGCTCCTCCCGACCAGCGGCGAGAACTTCGAGATCGCTCCTGGCGGCTCCTCGAGCTATCGCCCCGGCGCCTATGGTTTCGACGGCATTATTCTCAACACCCGTTGGGATGGCGCCGGCACGAACATCTACGGCTTCGCGGTCGGACCTGAGGCCGTTGCGGCCGCGGCTGGTCTGCCGATCGTCGACCCGGGCGTGGCCTCCATGCTCGCCGGCTCGCGCACTCTGACGCTGCCTGATCTCGGCATCTCGGTCCAGCTGAACACCTGGGGTTCGCTCTCCAGCCGTGCGGCCTGGGCCTCGCTGGACATCATGTTCGGCGCTGCGCTCGGCGACAACACCGCCGGCGCGCACGTCAAGACTGCCTAATAAACTCCCGGCCACCGCTCGCGGCCGGTTTATCGTGTGCTACCCAGCTCCTCGAAAGGGGGGCTGGGTTAGCCACATAATCGCGAGCACCACACGATTTTGATGAGCACCAAAACAGCACACGCGCCGGCTGATGCCGGCAACGCACTAGCAGACCACGCTGCCGAGATTGCAGCGGTCTCGAGCCAGACCGAGGACACGCCCGCGCCTATGGTCTTTGACGATGCCGACCGCATCGTGATCGGCACGCCATGTTATGGCGGTAACGTCAAAATGGGCTTCATGACTTCGTACAACGAGACGCTGCTGCACGTCCGCATCCGCGTCCGTAATGAGCAAAACGAGATCGAGCTGCAACCGCTCGTGGCCGAGAGCCTATTCCTGGACAAGGAATCTCACATCGACCGAGCGCGGAACAAGATCGCCGCCAAGTTTCTCGCGAGCAAGTACAACTGGCTGCTCTATATCGACGCCGACATTGTCTTCACGGGCACCGCGGTCGCGAGACTCTGGCAGCATGGCATGGTGGGCCACAAGATCGTTACGGCACCTTACGCGCTAAAGGGCGTCGTGCCTCAGTTCGCGATCAATGGGCTCGCCGGGGCCAAGATCGACGAACGGGGGCTGGTCGAGGTAGTGCACGCTGGCACCGGCTTCATGCTGATCCATCGCAGCGTATTCGAGAAGATCCGCGATGCTGGGCTCGCGCCCGAGTACAACCTCGGCAGCAACGATCCAGACGTGCACACGCTGAAAACGTCGCGTGCCTATTTCAAATCCGGCGTGCGCGAGGTCCAGCCTGGCAACCCGATCTGGCTCTCGGAGGATTACATGCTTTGCCACGAGTGGCGCAATCTGGGCGGCAAGATCCACACCGACACCAAGGTGGCACTGAGCCACATAGGCGATCTTACCTATCCGGCGAATCCCAAGGAGATCTTCGCCGCCGTGGCCGAGCTCCGCCGCATCAAGCATCACGATTGCCCAGCCACGCTGGTTTAGGATGAGTGCTTTCAACGATCTCAACACCCGAGCGGCTGAGTTTGCCGAGGACACGATGGGCGAGGCGTTTTCCTACACGTCTCTGGCCGGCGTTACCACGGCCGGGCTGATCGGCGTGTTCAACCAGGTCGAAAGCACCTTCCTTTTCGAAGATCATTCCCAGCGCAGGACCGTCGAGCTGGACTGCTGCACCAGCAAAACGCAATGGGGCGCGACGGTTCCTGCCAATCGGGCCAGCATCACTTACGGCGGCGTGGGCTACGTCATCGACAAGATCGACGCGACCGACACCGCGGGGGATCCCTGGTACACGCTGCGGCTAAAGCGGCTGTCGTGATCTCATTCGACTACCAGGAGAATCTCGATAAGGAGCTGGCATTCCGGCTCATGCGTATTCAAGACCTTGCCCGCGAGGGCTTGGTGGATCCTGGGCTAGGGACATTAAGCGTCCAGGCAAAGTTGCTCTTGGAGCATGTGATGCGCATAACGCCGCCCAAGACGATCAAGCAGGGCAAGGATCGGGTGCGAATCGATCTCGAGCGCATATTCAGGCCGCTGGATCCAAACAAGTTCCGCAGCGAGAGCATCCGCAAACTCATCCGCGTCGGCGATCCAGTCGCTTGGGAGAACTTTTCCAGCAAGCAGCGCGAGGGTGAGCTGGCCCAGACGCAGGCAATCATTCCCAACGAGCGACTGCACCGCGCTAACCGAGACAAGCGCGGCCGGGCTTACCGCAACCCGCGGCCAAGGATGGTGACGCTCAAACCCGATCAGGTCGTGCTTAAACAGATGATTCTGGCATCGCAGGCCAATGTAGGCCACGCAAAGGCCGGCTGGGTGCGGGCGTACACGGAACTAGGCGGAGATCGGGCGCCCGAGTGGGTTAAAAGGCATTTCCCCGGCAAGGGTGTCTTCCAGGATGGCCGCAAAGCCGATAACCCATTTATCGCCGCATACAATCAGACCGGATGGGGGAAAAAGAGCGACGAAGCGCAACGCATCATGAATGCCGCGATCAAGGGCCGGACCAACGCCATGCGCAGTTACTTCGACACGATCGGCAAGATGATCGCCGAGGGGAAGCTCACTCCATTCCAGGCGCAGCAGGCAGCGATTGCCGAGCAGTTCTTTTAATATGCCAGCCAGCACCATCGCAGCGCTGCTCGATTACGAGACCAACATTGAAGACGCGCTGAAAACGCACTTCCAGAACACGCTGCCGACAACCCAGATTTTGACGCCGCGGGTGCTGATCGGGACCGCGCCGATCTTGACCACGCCGCGCATCACCCTGGTCGTCGGCGTTACGGGCACGAATCCTAACCAGACCGGCACACGGGCTAACACCACACAGGATTACGACTCGCACAAGCTGGGCACCGTGCAGGCCATCGGCACCACCCGCCGCGACGGCACCGGGCAATCTCTGGGCACGCTGCGCGGATCTATTCGCCAAGCGATGCTGCAGGCCACCGCGGCGCTGAACGTAAACACCCTGCCTTATTACCAAGTGATCACGCTGCGCGAGGGCTCGTGCGTCTCACTGAGCGACGCCGAGAACGACGAAATCAGCACGCAGGTCACTTACAACCTGGAATTCTACATAAAACCCGACCAGTGGCCGGCGAGTTGACGCAAACCGCAAAAGCTAGACTACCATGCCCTACCAAGACGGCACATTCCCGAGTGGCTCGCCCACCATCACGATTAACAGCGTCGCCTACAAGGCGAACAGCTTTACCATCACCAAGCCGGCGAACACCGTAAACATCACGGATCAGAACGGCGATCCGTCTGGTGCTATCAGCTTTAAGCAGCCGCGCAACGGCACCGCCGAGGTTCAGTTCGCCGCCAACACCACGGCCGAGCCGACGACCGCCGCTTACAATTCCACGACGGGCGTATTCGTTGCCACGATCGACAACGCGAACGTGAACTGCTTTGTCACGTCAGTCTCGATCTCAAAGCCCAAGGACGCCCCTTGGACTGCCACGCTAAACTGGCAGGAAAAGATTAATTGAGGACCGGCACGCGCCGGCTGGCGTGATGTCGACCGTCCTCCAATTCAGAAAAATCCCAGGCTTCGCGGACGCACTGCGCCGCGAGGCTTCTGTGCGTCGGCAGGCATGGGCACACACGCACACCGAGATCGCAGGCATCCGCGTCCGCGTCCTAACGATGCGTGACGTGATCATCCTCGAGGAGCTGCAAAACGGATTTTTCGCTCCCTGGCGCTTCGACACCAACGAGGAATTTCTGGCCCACTGCGCGCAGCTCGTCTGGTGGATGTCGGACCTACCTAAGCCGCCGCTCTACTCTCGCAGCGTCTTCCACCCTTGGATCGCCGGGCGCCAGCAGGCTCTAATCCGCTACCTAGCGACCAGGCCCAAGCAGCTCGCTGACCACACCAATCGCTACCTGCGCGATGCGTTCATGGACGCGCCCAAGGGCGGAGAGACGCAGGGCCAAGCCGTCGCCGGAATGCCCGCCTATCTCGCCGACACTCTGGCCGCTGGTGGCTTCCAGGTGACGACCGACGAGATGCTGGACATGCCGATTGCTCGCCTTTGGCAGCTTATCCGTCTCGCGAGCCGCAGGGTTTACGGCACGGCATTAACGAATGAGAGCGACAAAATCGCCTGCGACTTCCTCGCCGGCATGACCGGGAGAAATTAACCGTGGCCGAATTTGGCGTTGGATTCCGTTTCTTTGCCAAGACCGACGAGCTCGCCGCCGGTCTGCGACAGGCTGGCGAAGAGGGCAAGCAGCTCAAAAAGACACTAGGCGACACGTTCGGCGAATCATCCGTCTGGAAGAATCTAACCGCGGTCGGCATCGGCACGACGCTGATCCGCGGATTCATGCTGGCGACCGAGAACGCGCAAAAGCTCCGCGAGGAATCAGAGCGACTCGGCCGGCCGCTCGACTACGCCACCGCATCTGTAGCCAGGCTCGGCGATGCCTTCGACCAGCTTAAGCAGTTTGGCGCCGATTCCGCGACGTTTATCCTATCGGGGTATACGCTGATCGGCGACGAGATCGGCAAGGTCATTAACCGCGTCCGCGGCATCACTGAGGCCCAAGAAGTATTCGCCGAGCGCGCCGCCAAGGCCGCCGAGGAGGCCGAGAAGCGGCTGGCCAAGGCTCGCGAGGCCAACGACCCAGAGAAGATCCGCGAGGCCGAGCGGCGCTTGGCTGACGCCCGCATTGAGGCCGCGATCAAAAACGCGGACGAAGTGGGCAAGGTGTTCCTGCTGATGCAGCGCGAGCTAGCGATCAAGGAAGAGATTGCCCGCGTGGGTGAACGCACGGTCAAGGGCATTGAGCTCCAGGGCCAGCTCGAGAAGACCCGGGCGGAGATCATCGCCGAGAATCGCAAAGACCAGGAGAAGCTAGCGAAGGAAGGCGAGGCCGCCGTTGAGGCCGAGTTCAAGGCGATCGACGAGACGCTGGCAGCTCGCGAGAAGCTGGCGAAACTGAAGTTTGACGCGCTGACGGCCGCCGAGCAGGAAGTGATTGTGGCCCGAGAGATGGCCCAGCTCGAGAAGGAATTCCGCCAGCTGAAGGTCGACGGCGTCGAGACCACCGACGTAGAGATCCAGCTGCTCGAGAAAGGTAATCAGCTTGCCAAGATCCGCGCCGAGATCGCGAAAGACACCGCCAACCAGAGCGAGCGCGCTGTGCAGGCCGAGGTGCAGAAAAACCGCGTTATGGCCTTTCGCGGCGGCGCCACCTTCAACGAGCAAAGCGACGAGACGCTGCGCGAGATCATCCGCCGCAACGAGCAGCAGGCATCCAGACTCCAGGCTGAGGGCATCGGGCAGCCGCAGCTTGTGGCTTCGCTCAACCTAGGCGAGGCATCTAGGCTACGCTTCGAGGCGCAGAACGCGCAGCAGATTCTCGCCAGCCGCGAGGAACTGCGCCGAAACGTGCAGATGATGGGCATCGAAGGCGCCCGCATGCAGTTCCGCGGCGATCCGATTGTGTTTGAATCAATGGTTCAGCGCTTCGTTGAAGACTCACGCACAACCCAAGACGTACAGCGCGAAAACGGCCGGCAGCTCCAGGACATCAACCAACGGCTGCTGAAAGCCGGATTCGGAAAGTAAACGCACATGGCCTACCAAGACGGCAACTTCACCAACGCGATCCAAGACGGTCCAGCGCGCATCTTTTACCCGTTCATCAACGCGCCCACCAAGGACACGACCACTAAGGGCACGGTGCGCAATTACGTCGTGGTGCCGTCCAGCTATACGCCCGCCGCAGCTCTCAGCACGGATCCGGCCGATAATACGCAGTATCTGATCGAGGAGACTGATCTGACCGTGGAAGGTGGCCTAGGTCGCTATGGTCGCACTTACTGCAAGGTGCCAGGACAGCAGATTGAGCCTGGGACGATTGCCCTATCTAAGCCAACGATCCCTGGCAACGACGCATTTCCGCGCAATTTCGGCAGCTACCTGATCGTTCAGCCAGACACGACGCTGGAAAAATACGACGCCTACCAGCGCACGGCTGTTACCAGCGACAGCGGGGTGCCGGGCTTTTATCCGAGCGGAGGCACGTACACGCTCGGATTCGACGGGAACACGTCGTCTGCACTAAATTACGCAGCGAATGCGGCCACAGTGCAGAGCGCGCTAAATGGGTTTAGCACGGTTCAGAATCGCGGCAATGTGACAGTGAGTGGAAGCTACAATTCGTCGACGGGATTTGATGTGACGTTCGCGAACATTTCGGCGGCGACGATGAATACTGCCGGAATTACAGTCGCAACCGATTCAACAGTCACAAACTCAGTGTCAAGCAGTCAAAATGGGTACTCCCAAGCGTTTGAGATTAAGTGCAATCCAGGAACACTTTCCAACACGAATCTAGTGCAAAACACGGTGAATATCACCGCTGTTATTGGTCCAAGCTCGTCCTACAGTTATAACGCCACGTCTAGAACATGGTCGGCATCAATATTTGCTGCTTTTAGTGGTGGTGGGTATCAACCCATGACGGGTGGATCGTTTACCATAGGCTTACTTGGAAATACTAGTTCAGCGATCAACGTTGCATTCAATACCGCCACAATGCTATCAAGCATAAATTCTGCGGTATCATCGTTTACGGAGGTAAGCTCTAGGGGTGGTTGTATCGTTACATGCTCTTCTGCAAGCAATACGTTGATAAGTTACACAATTTCGTTGCCGGGAGCGATAACGGGAGGCACCTTTGCGATTTCTTTACTTGGAGATACAACCGCTGCTATAGGATATAATGCTAATACTGCTACAGTAGAGACTGCGATAAATAATTTAGCTAACGTACAAACGCGAGGCAATGTCATTGTAACAGGTTCTAGCGCCACATCGACAATTTTAAACAATACAAATACCTCTGCTGTATTTTCTATTGGTTTCAGCAACAACACATTTGCAGGAAATGCCGTTTCTCTGACGCCATCGGGCAGCACGATCACGATTGCAAAGACCGACGGCACCATCGGCCGCACCCAGCGCGTCACCTTTGCGTCGGCATCAGCCACCCGCACGCTTTACGCCGCCGGCCACGGGATTGACGCTGGGGAAACCATCTTCATCCGCAACTCTGGCAGCGTCTTCGCGAATATCGCATCAAGCAAAGTTACGGTGGTTGATGCTAACACGATCCAGCTTTCCGTGGCCGCCTCCGATACATGGGCAAGCGTCGCATCCATTACCGAGATGGGACCGCGCACGAAGACGAATTACGAGCCAGGCAGCGTCGTGATCCGGTCCAAGACCACAACCGATTTTTATCTGCCTGGGGTCACTGCGGGCATCACGACTGCGGACGACATTCCTATTCCGGTCGACGAAAGCGGCACGGCGGCTTTTCTCCAAGGCGTCTTTTCCGGCCAAGACAACATCAACGTTCGCGTTGGCGAGCTCACCCCCTGGCGCGGGCCGATCTTGCTGGTGGATCGCACCAGCGTGGCATCTGCTGACGTATGACGCCGATTCCAGAGCCAACGGATCCTTTGCTTGGCTGGGCGATGGACAATCCGACCGCAGTGCGCGAGGCGATCCGGCGCATCAATCTGCTTACTGGCAACGTCCAAGTGGTAATCACGAACACGGGGGGATCCCAGTTAACATTCACAGAGCGAAACGCTATTCTGACGATTAGCACCAAGGACATCGACTTCGGGACCATCTCTGGAAGCAAAGCCAGCAATGCAGCGCTCTCGAGCCTGATGACTTCGATCAAACGCATCTTCACCGTCACTGATTCCACGTCTTGACGAAACACTCTCTCTCAAATGGCCCGCAACGACGTTTTCCTAAACATTAACGCACTTTCGCCTGCTGATGCGGTCGTTACCGGCCAGCAGGACATGACCGCGGCCACCGTGCCCGAGCTCGTGCTGGGCGATACGCCGACGTTCAATTTCTATTTCACCGATAACACCAATGTCTGGCCGAGCTGGGCCGGCAATGCCGCCTACACGCTGACCTGGGCGCTATCCGATGCCGTGGCCGGCGACTTCACGCCCGCGGCTACGACCGCCGACGCGACGCCGATTACCGGCGGCTGGAGTGTCGTCCTCCCGCTCAATGCTTACGACCTGGTGGGCCTGCTGAACACGAAGCGCGTCGGCCAACCCTACCCGGTGCAGAATCTCTGGCAGCAGCTGCGCGTGGCCGATCCCAGCGGGAACGAGGTCACCAGGGCGATGTTTTGGACGCCGGTCCGCTACCGGGCTATCAGCGACACTCAGAACACGGAAAGCGCCAGTCCGACGGGCGGCCGCTTCGTCACGGTGGACACGGTAAACGCGCTACAGAGCCCGAATGCCACCAGCTTTTACGCCGCCAACCCGGTGCCGACATCGGCGCTTGGCACTGCTGCCAACGGCGAACTGCTGATCGGCAATGGCACCGGCTTCGTCAAATCGACACTGACCGCAGGCACTGGCATTACCGTCACCAACGCCGCAGGAGCGATCACGATCGACGCTACGACCGCCCAGGAAGTGCTGACGGCCACGGTAACCAATGCCGAATCGGTCGCGATCACTAAGGGCCAGGTGGTGTATATTTTCGGCGCCACCGGAAACAGGCCGTCGGTTAAGCTGGCCTTCAACACGACCGACGCGACGAGCGCCAAGACCTTTGGCGTAGTCTCCGACACATCAATTTCAGCCGGCGGCACCGGCACCGTCACCTGCGTCGGCGTGATTACTGGTCTGAACCTGGCAGCTTACAACGACGGCGACACCGTTTATCTAGGAGCGACGCCAGGCAGCTTCACCGCCACCAAGCCGTACGCGCCGAATCACTTGGTCTACGTCGGCATCATCGAGCGCGCCAACGCTGGCAACGGTGAACTCTATGTCCGCATCCAGAACGGCTACGAGCTCGACGAGATTCACGACGTGCAGATCAACGCGCCGAAGCTCGCGGGCCAGACGCTGATTTACGATAACACGACGAGCCTCTGGAAGAACGCCCGCATCACTGCAGGCAGCAACATCGCGGTCACGAACGGCGACGGCTCTATCAGCATCGGCTTTAGCGGTACGCTGCCGGTAGCCAACGGCGGCACGGGCGTCACAACTTCCACCGGATCTGGCTCTGTCGTCCTATCCACGAGCCCGACGCTGACGACGCCGATCCTGGGCACTCCGCAGAGCGGCACGCTTTCAAGCTGCACCGGGCTTCCGATCTCAACCGGCGTCTCTGGACTCGGCACGAACGTCGCGACGTTTCTGGCGACCCCGAGCAGCGCGAATCTAGCATCGGCAGTGACCGACGAGACGGGCACCGGCGCGCTGGTATTCGCCAATACGCCGACGCTCGTAACGCCGAACATCGGCGCGGCGACCGGCACCAGCGTCAATCTTTCGGGCGCTGGCACGTTTGGCGGCAACCTCACCGTCAGCGGGACGCAGATTACGAATACGGGGGCAGCCGAGAGCACCGGCAACATTCGG
>Ga0315903_10004422_pt1 | contig 18833 bp, 17 predicted proteins | sample LakEriMetagenome_7_FD_203524 | JGI IMG/M metagenome (GOLD analysis project Ga0315903, IMG submission 203524) | Freshwater fungal communities from buoy surface, Lake Erie, Ohio, United States - Buoy 2 MA119 | ecosystem: Environmental > Aquatic > Freshwater > Lake | place: USA: Lake Erie, Ohio...
TACCAGGAGCCGGATATCCAGGATGTCGCGGATTATATCGGGGATAGCCTCGGGTTAGCCAGGCAAGCCGAGAAAACCCAGGCAGACATGATCGTTTTTGCAGGTGTTCATTTTATGGCTGAAACAGCCAAGATCCTTAATCCTACTAAAAAAGTGGTTATTCCGGATCTGAAAGCAGGCTGTTCTTTGAGTGACTCCTGTCCACCGCCGTTGTTTAAAAAGTTCAGGGAACAACACCCCGATCATGTGGTCATTTCTTATATCAATTGCAGCGCGGGGATCAAAGCCCTTAGCGATGTCATCTGCACCAGCAGCAATGCGGTGGCCATTGTGAATAGTTTTCCCAGGGAACAACCCATCATATTTGCACCGGACAGGAATCTGGGTGCTTACATCAACAAGGTGACCGGCCGTAACATGTTACTTTGGAACGGAGCTTGTATGGTGCATGAGATATTCAGCCTGGAAAAGATCACTAAACTAAAACTCCGCCATCCGGAGGCTAAATTGATCGCACATCCGGAATGTGAGGATCCTATTCTCAAAGTGGCTGATTATATAGGGTCAACCACCCAGTTGCTTAAGTTTACCGAGAAGGATCCTTCAGATTCCTTCATTGTGGCTACTGAAACGGGTATTCTTCACCAGATGATGAAGAATTCACCAGGGAAAACCTTTATTCCGGCGCCTCCCGATAATGCGTGCGCATGTAATGATTGCCCGCATATGAAACTGAACACACTCGAAAAACTCTATCTCTGCATGAAATATGAGCAACCTGAGATCTTCATGGAAGAGTCACTAAGGCTTGCGGCAAAAAAACCAATGGACAGGATGCTGGAGATCAGTGCCAGGGAGGGAATTAGTTAACAAGGTTGGATTTATGTAGTTAAATTTGGAGATCATGGCTGAGATCAGAACAATCATATTTGACCTGGGTGGTGTACTGGTGGACTGGAACCCGGATTACGTATATAAAACCATTTTCGATAACGAGGAAGAAATGAAATGGTTTTACGATAATATCTGTACGCCGCACTGGAACGAAGAACAGGATGCAGGCAGAACGCTTCATGAGGCTACTGAACTACTGGTGAAGGAGTTTCCGGATCATGAACATAATATACGCGCTTACTATGGCAGGTGGGAAGAAATGTTACATGGCCCTATTCATGATACTGTAGAGATCTTCAGGGTACTTAAGGAAACAAAGAAGTATAAGTTGCTCGCACTCACCAACTGGAGCGCCGAGACATTCCCGATAGCATTGGAGAGATTTGATTTCCTGCACTGGTTTGATGGCAGGGTGGTTTCAGGCGAAGAGAAAACGCGGAAACCTTTTCCGGACATCTACCACATGATCATCGACCGATTCGATGTGGATCCGCATACTGCCGTTTACACGGACGACAATGTAAGAAACCTGCATCCGGCCCGGGAACTCGGTATGCACACGATTCATTTTCAGAATCCTGCCCAGTTCAGGAATGAATTGGCTGCCCTGGGCGTGTTGTAGAAATCGAATTTCACGTTTTTTTAGCGGGTTGCCTTGTACCTTAGGGAACAAATACTTGTCCAATAAGAAAGACCTGCACATGAGAAATTACTACCCCCTTATCCTCCTGTTTATCACACTGCTGGGTATAGGATGCCGGAATCCCCAGAAAGCGGTTTCTTACTCAGAAGACCGGGTTTTCTTTGAATCCCTTAAGACACTTGAGAAAAAACCGAATGATCCTCAACTGAAAACAGACGTGAAGGACCTGTTCAAACAGGCTGTGCAGGGTCATGAAGACAGGATCTCTGCATACAGGGGCTCATCTGACCTCAGAAGATATGATCAGATGATCAGTGAGTTTAATTCCCTCCAACGCCTCAGCGACGCAATACGGACCTCATCAGTCTTCAGGGAAGTGGATGCCAGAAACTATTTTGAGGAGCAGCAAAGGGTGCGTGAAGAGGCAGCAGAGGCATATTACAATGCCGGGCTTCAGGAACTGAGGGAAGACACCCGGGAAGGTGCAAGGAATGCCCACCAGTTTTTTCAGAAATCGGGCCAGTATGTGCCCAACTACAAGGATGTCAGCAGACTGCAACGGGAGGCGTATGAACGCAGTATCGTGAACATCATGATTAATCCGGTGCAGGACAGGCTTTTTAATGGAAATTGGGGTAATAGTTGGAATAACGACATGCGGGTTCGGTTTATGCACGAACAATTAGCGAGGGACCTTGGTGGCCAGATGGGGATAGGTTCTGCCAGGTTCTTCACAGATATGGATGCCAGGCGGCTGAATATCAGGCCGGACTGGATCGTGGACATCAGCTGGGGTAATCTATCGATGCCACCAACGATCCTGAACAGGTACAACAGGCAATTGTCCCGGAATGTAGAGATAGGTAAAGACACTGCCGGAAAGCCCGTCTATCAGAATGTGAAGGCCATATTGTCTGTGACCAGGTACCAGAACCCCGGTGCAGATATTGATTATCGGATCGTGGATGTTGAAACAAATACCAACCTCGAATGGAATCGCGTGAATGTGAACAATGCCGCCATTTTTGAAACGGCAACCTTCTCTGGTGATTCAAGGGCTCTTGGCCCTGCGGATTGGGAACTGGTGAATAACCGTTGGAATTCAACGACTAACGACCAGATGATGCGGGATATGTATAATCAGTTGTTGAGCGAGTTGAGGATGCGTATCAGGAGCCGTACGTGATTTTCTTATGAGAGGATGGCATAGGCTGCCCAACTGAGGAGGTAAGCCAGGGCGGTCATATACACGAATTGTATCACGGCCCATTTCCAACTGCCCGTTTCCCTTTTCACCACCGCCAGGGTACTCATGCACTGCATGGCCAGTACGTAGAAGATCATCAGTGAAACTCCGGTTGCCAGTGTATACACCTTGGAGCCATCTGGTTTTACGGCAGCGTTCATTTTTTGTCGTAGTGTCTGGTTATCATCACTATCCTGGTCGCCAACACTATACAGGGTTGCCATCGTTCCAACAAACACCTCCCTGGCTGCAAATGAAGTGATCAGCGCAATCCCGATTTTCCAGTCGTACCCCAAAGGCCTGATAACGGGTTCTATTACATGACCTGCAATTCCGGCATATGAATTCTCCAGCAATGCGGCATCCCTTACCGCGCGAAGTTCATCTGTTTTTTCAGGGTACTCCGCGATCGCCCGGTCATAGGAGGTCCTGACCTGCTCACGGGCTTCGGGAGGACCAAAGGAACTCAAGGCCCAAAGCAGCAAAGAGATCACCATGATCACCTTACCTGCATCCACCACAAAGATCTTGGCTTTCTCGATCATGGTAATGAACACGTTCTTCCACCTCGGGGAGCGGTAGACCGGCAGCTCGAGGATAAAAAAGCTTTTTTCTTCAAGCCGGATAAAGAGTTTCATGACATAGGCCACGAGCATTGCCATTACCAGGCCCAGCAGGTACAAACCCATCATCACCAAACCCTGCAGGCTAAGTACACCAAGTACAGATTGCTTTGGGATCACCAGTGCAATAAGGATGGTATATACCGGTAAACGGGCACTGCAACTCATCAATGGCGTGATCATAATGGTGAGCAGGCGTTCTTTTCTGTTCTCGATGTTACGCGCGCTCATGATGGCTGGTACAGCGCAGGCAAAGCCACTAATCATGGGCATTACACTTTTTCCGTTCAAGCCAACTTTTCGCATGATCCTGTCCGTTAGGAAACTGATCCTGGCCATATAGCCGGTATCTTCCAACAAAGTGATCAGCCCAAACAAAATCATGATCTGTGGGACAAACACAAGGATTCCGCTGAGGCCGGCCAGAAAACCATTAACCAGCAGATTGCTGAACCAGTTCTCGGAGAGCTGGTTGGTCAGCCATGAGCCCAGGGATCCTATGACCTGCTCAATGGCGGTCATGGGATATTCTGCGATCCAGAATACGGATTGAAATAAAACAAAAAGGACGGCAAACATGATCAGGTAGCCCCATACCCTGTGGAGGAGGATATGGTCAATTTTGCTGCGTCGGTCTTCTTTCAGGGGTCCTTCCTGCTTTACGGTTTCGTCGATGATGGTTCTAATACGACCGTACCGCTTGAGGATCTCCTCTGCTTGTACCTTAGTATGGTTGAAATTATTGTCGCGCTCGATCTTTTCGATCCTGTCCTGCATGTCATTTTTAAATGACATGGATTCGTGATTGATCAAAAGATGAACGGCTGAATAGTCGCTTAAGCCGGGGAAAACCGCTTTCAGTTCTTCAACAGGCGCTTTAGCCAGTTCACCTAATTCCACGAACTGTTTGAATGGAACTGTCTGCCTGGCTGTTTTCTCCATAACCCTTTTCAGCTCTGCGATGCCTTCGTTTTTCCTGGGGTTGATCGGGACTATCGGAAGGTTGAGCTTGCGCGCCAGTTCTTCCACATCTATCGTAATACCTTTCTTTTTAACCAGGTCCATCATGGTCAGCGCAATCACTACTGGTTTCTGAAGATCAGCCACCTGTGAGGCATACAACAGGTTACGCTGCAGGTTGCTGGCATCCACAATGACCACGATCAGGTTGATCTCTGTTTCGGGCTCCATCACCGCGCGGTAAGAGACCCACTCGTCTGCCCGCCTCGGGTAGAGGCTGTAGGAACCCGGTAGGTCAATGATCGTGGCCCTGGTCTGGGGAGACAGGGAAGTATGCCCCGTTTTCTTTTCAACGGTGACGCCGGGAAAATTCCCCACTTTCTGGTTCAGGCCCGTCAGGGCATTGAACAAGGAGCTTTTTCCACTATTGGGGTTCCCGAGCAGGGCGATATGTAGATTGCTTGTCAAAAGTTTACAGTCTGTAAAATTAGCTTAACCCAACTATATCCATTTACGAAAGGGGAAAAAAGGCAGACGGGAGGCGGATATTATAACAATATTAAACAGCCAGTGTTGAGGCGCATGCTTAAATTTGCCCATAATTGCGACGATTATCATGAAAAACATACTCTTTCTCTTTCTTCTGTTGCCTGTGTTCGCATTTGCCCAGAAACTGAAGAAGGCAGACAAACAACTCGTGGAGTCCCTGAGAACCCACATTACCTACCTGGCAGATGATAAATTAGAGGGCCGAAGGGCAGGAACTCCCGGTGAAGCATTGGCGGTGAAGTACATTACAGAAAAGTTCATTAGCGCGGGCCTGACACCCAAAGGCGATAACAATAGCTTCCTCCAACCATTTACCATTGACGAGGGTCGTGAGTTGCTGAAGTCCTCGATTTTCAACGTGAACGGTAAGGATCTCAAGCCCGGTGTGGAATTTTACCCGCTTGGGTTCAGCCCAGATACGAAATTGATCGAATCCCTCAGCTCTGTTTCGATTGCAGAACGTGGATCGCCATGGTTCCTGAATCTTGCGGAGGGATTGATCGCCAACAAGGACAATCCGCACTTTGACCAGGTTACATGGATACGCGCACAGATCAAGAATGCCAGTGATAAGGGGTCAACGGCCGTAGTGTTGTATAATACAGAGGCCAATGCCGATGAGCTGAAGTTCGATGGTAAAGACAAGTCGGACAAAGCCTCCATTCCTGTGTTGTATGTGACACAAAAGGCATGGATGGAGAACTTTAGTGATGCCGAGGCCTCCTACGATCTCAGGATTAAAATTGAAACGGCGCCAAAATCCAGAACTGCGCATAATGTGGTTGGGTATATCGATAACGGAGCTGCCAGTACGGTGGTGCTTGGCGCTCATTTTGATCACCTGGGCTATGGCGAAGATGGCAATTCTATGATCCGGACGGGAGAAAAACTTATTCATAACGGAGCCGACGATAATGCCAGTGGTACGGCGGCCCTGCTTGAGCTAGCCAGACTGTTGAAGAAGTCAAAACTTAGGAATCAGAACTACCTGTTCATCGCTTTTTCGGGTGAAGAGCTCGGATTGTTTGGCTCAAAATATTTTGTTGAGCACCCTACCGTTGATCTTCGTACCGTCAACTACATGATCAATATGGACATGGTAGGCAGAATGAATGACACTACGAAAATGGTGACCGTTGGTGGTTATGGAACATCCCCTACCTGGGCTTCTGTGGTGAAGACCAATGCCAAAACAGGTTTTGGTATTAAGATCGATTCCAGTGGAACAGGACCAAGCGACCACACATCATTCTACCGAAAAGATATTCCCGTTCTGTTTTTCTTCACAGGTATCCATAGTGACTACCATAAGCCTACTGATGATGCGCCCCGGATCAATTACATCGGCGAGTGGCAGATCATTCGTTTTATTACAGAGATCATCAGCAGTGCATCCACTACAGGTAAACTGGTTTTTACAAAAACACGCGAGCAGCAGATGGGTACCTCCAGCCGCTTCACGGTTTCGATGGGAATCATCCCGGATTATACCTATGCTGGATCTGGAGTTCGTGTAGATGGTGTAAGCGAGGGACGCGCAGCGCAGAAAGCAGGATTGAAGGCCAGTGATGTGGTTGTTCAACTCGGAGATTACAAAGTGAGTTCGGTCCAGTCATATATGGAAGCGCTGGCTAAATTCAAGAAAGGCGATGCCACAAAAGTAGTAGTGAAACGCGGTGCAGAAGAGCTCGTGTTTGATATCAATTTTTAATGATCAGACTAAAAGTAGATAATGATGCCCTGGCCGAAGAGTTCTTTGAGGGAACCCGATTGCTCGGTATTGTTGGACCACTTGCTGACTATCAGTTTTGCTGGCAGCTTAACCAGGGCATGCAGATCAATTTCAGGGCTAACCACGATATAGAGATCACGCTGAAGCGAAAAGGCAGAAACTATTTCTTTACCATCTACGAGTATCGTGAACCGGCAAGTACACTGGTGCATTATTTGTATAATAACCAGTATGATGGGGAGTATCTTTTACCAGAATTTAAGCACCTCGATTTTTTATGGCTGCTGACAGGTGACCAGGTGAACGACGATCTGATTGACGCAATGATACAGTCCGTGAAGATGATCCCGGGTGTGCAGCTGGTGATGGAGTTGCCAACCGATAAGATCAGGAACAAGGGCCATTTGATTTTCTGACGATAAATCACAAACTATGTGGGAAGAAAAAGACAATACCCTTTACAGGAGATTTGAGTTCATAAACTTTTCAGAAGCATTTTCTTTTATGACGAGGGTGGCCATGGAGGCCGAAAAGATGGACCACCATCCCAGGTGGACAAATGTGTACAACACTGTTGAGGTATGGCTATCAACCCACGACGCAGGGAACATAGTAACCGACAAGGATAGAAGGCTCGCACAAAGGATAGATACCTTTGTGGTAAAATAAACTAGATAACTTCCACTATGTGGTCGCCCTTGCGGGTGATCCGGCCAATGGGGTTGACAAAATCGGTAAGCCCAAACTCCGTCAATACATCACTCACTTCGTTGATCCCTTCGGGGCTGACAGCGATCAACAGGCCGCCACTGGTCTGGGGGTCCGCGAGTATCGATTTGGCTAAGGTTTGTTCACTAACGATCCTGCATTTTGAACCGTAGCTATCCAGGTTACGATTCGTGCCACCCGGCACTGCTTTCATATGTATATAGTCTGCCAGGTCGCTGGTGATCAGTGGTACGTTTTGAAGGGTAACTTCTGCCGACAAGCCGCTTCCCTCCGCCATTTCAATCAGGTGTCCAAGCAAGCCGAATCCGGTTACATCGGTCATCGCGTTGACGGATGCGATGGTGCCCAGCCGTTCGCCGACCCTGTTCAATTGCATCATCTGTTCTGCAGCAAGTTGTTCGTGGCCAGCTTTCAGGATACCCTTTTTTTCAGCGGTAGTAAGGATGCCAACACCCAGACGCTTTGTGAGGAACAAATAATCCCCTTCGCGGGCTGTATTATTTTGTTTGATAGCCGATGTGGATACCAGGCCATTCACGGCAAGGCCGAATATGGGTTCCGGGGAATCGATGCTGTGTCCACCAGCCAGTGGAATTCCGGCTTCCATGCAAATGCTTCTGCTACCCTCAATGACGAGGCGCGCTATTTCAGGGCCAAGAACGTTGATGGGCCAGCCCAGAATCGCAATCGCCAAAACGGGTTTACCGCCCATGGCGTAAACGTCGCTGATGGCATTCGCTGAGGCGATCCTTCCAAATTGAAATGGATCGTCTACAATGGGCATGAAGAAGTCTGTGGTGGAGATCAATGCGGTGCCGTTGCCGAGATCAAGCACAGCGGCATCGTCCTTGCTGTGGTTACCAACAATGAGCTTGTCGTTATCCGGCATAGCGAAATTCGAATGCAGGATTTTTTCGAGCAGCATAGGCGATATTTTGCAGCCACAACCAGCTCCGTGCGAGTATTGGGTAAGTCGTATTTTTTCTGCTGCTTCAGGCATCTACAGTCTTTTTAGATTTTAAAATCAGTTTCGCGGTTTGTTCAGCGCCAGGCTCCAGTCCTTCTATGTTGTTGATCAGTTTATCTTTTTCCGGACGGTTGGATAGGGCCTTTTTGTATTGTTTATCGTAGTAAGCCAATAATACCCTGAACGCCTCTTTGATATTGTCTTCAATTAAAAAATTGAGGGCTGTTTTTGTTTCAAGTCCGCCAAGTCTTTTTTGTATTCGGGTGATTGCGCTGGCGAGATCTGCCTTAGGCAGTTTGCCATAATGGGCAACGATATAATCGAGTCGGTTCTCAAAAGGTATGTTTACAAACTGAACCGGTTTCGACCTGATGAGCCACCAGAATTCCTGGGGCAGGTTGATATGTCCCAGCCGCTGGCTTTCATCTTCGAGCCATATGGTAAGGCCATTTTTTTCTTCTTCGAAGATCGCATGGGCAAGCAGGTTTTCAAACATTTCCTGTGAAGGTTGCTTCGGTTGTCCGATGGCGCCAAATGCAGATCCTTTATGATGGGCAAGATGTTCAAGATCAACGATCGACTCCCCGATTTTCTTTAAAGCGTGGAGGATCTCTGTTTTACCAGATCCGGTATAGCCGCCAAGAATCTGGATGTTATGGTCTTGCTTCAGGAAATCGAGTACCCAGTGCCGGTAGGTTTTGTATCCGCCGATCAGGGTGTATACCTTAAATCCGTAGAGGTCCAGCAGCCAGGCTACGCCTGCGCTTCTCATACCCCCGCGCCAGCAGTGGACGACCACTTGTTTATTGTCAGATTTCTTCGTGAGTGATTCAATCTCCTCCACCATCTTCCTCATCTTGACACCAAAGAAATCGAGGCCTATTTTAATGGCCTGTTCACGGCTTTGTTGTTTGTATGCGGTACCTACGATCTTACGTTCCTCGTTGGAGAATAATGGTAATGAATATGCGCCCGGGATCCTGGCCTGTTCAAATTCGGCAGGACTTCTAACGTCAATGACCGGAAGACCGGTCATTGATAAGAAACGTGCAATATCAATTTTTTCAATTGGCATCTCTTTTAAAAAATGCTTTTTGCTTTTTCGTTTTACCTGTTCATACTGGCGAGGAACTCTGCGTTGTCTTTGGTACCACGCATGTTTTTCATCAGCAACTGCATGGCTTCTTCAGCGTTCATGTCTGCAAGATGGTTTCGAAGCAGCCACATCCTCTGAAGCGTGTCTTTATCCAGCAGGAGGTCCTCACGGCGTGTAGATGAAGATGGAAGGTCGATGGCAGGGAAGATGCGCTTATTCGCCAGTCGCCTGTCGAGCTGCAGTTCCATGTTACCTGTTCCTTTAAATTCTTCAAAGATCACCTCATCCATTTTGCTTCCTGTGTCTATCAGGGCAGTAGCGATGATGGTGAGCGAGCCGCCGTTCTCGATCTTCCGGGCTGCACCAAAGAATTGTTTTGGTTTTTGCATGGCATTGGCCTCCACACCACCAGACAGTACTTTACCTGATGAGGGCGCAACGGTATTATGTGCCCGTGCCAGCCTGGTGATAGAGTCGAGGAGGATCACTACGTCGTGTCCGCACTCTACGAGGCGCTTCGCTTTTTGGAGGGCCATACCAGAGACTTTAACATGTTTCTCGGCTGGTTCATCAAAGGTAGATGCGATCACCTCGGCATTTACGCTACGTTCCATATCGGTCACCTCTTCTGGCCTTTCATCGATCAGCACCACCATGAGGTAGCATTCCGGATGATTGGCGGCGATGGCGTTGGCTACATCTTTCAACAGCACGGTTTTACCCACTTTAGGCTGGGCAACGATCAATCCACGCTGGCCTTTTCCGATGGGAGAAAACAGGTCCATCATCCTGGTAGAATAGATGGTAGGGCTGGTATACAGGTTCAGTTTTTCGTATGGGAAAAGCGGCGTGAGGTAGTCGAATGGAACACGGTCCCTGACCTCTTCAGGAGACCTGCCGTTCATTGTTTCTACCTTCAGCAATGCAAAATATTTTTCACCTTCTTTAGGTGGACGTACGGATCCATAGACCGTGTCACCGGTTTTCAGACCAAATAATTTGATCTGAGAAGGGGATACATAAATATCATCCGGGGAGGACAGGTAGTTGTAGTCGCTGCTGCGCAAGAAGCCATATCCATCAGGCATCATTTCCAGCACACCTTCACTCATGATGATACCGTCAAATTCGATGTTGAAGGTTTCCTGGCGACGAATGTTGAATTGCTTGGTAGGGCCTGCAGGCTCCTGGCTAAGTTCGTTTTCACCAGCCTGTTGGTCATTATTTACTTCCTGAAGGTCAATGTCCGGTTGGTCATCATTATCAATCAGGTCAGGGATAACAGATTGTGTTTCCTCAAGTGGTTTTTTCTTTGCGGGTTTGCGTTCAATTTTCTTAGGCTGGGCCGCAGGCGGTGTATCCATTACTGGCTTTGGCGCGGGTGCAACGGCTGGAGGCGCATCAGATTTTTTACGAAGCTGCCTGATTGGCTTTTCTTTTTGCGCCGGTTCGTCCGACTCAACAATGGCCTCTTCAGTTGAGTTAGAGGTAGTGGCTTTTACGATACGCTTTTTCTTATTCTTATCATCTTTCGATTTGTCCATATTTTCGCTATTCGTCAAGGCCTGCTTATCAAGGATTTTGTAGATCAGTTCCTGTTTACTCAGTTTCTTGGCATTAGCTATTTTGAGTTGTTCTGCTATATCAAGCAACTCGGGAACGAGCATGTCGTTCAATTGTAGAATATCGTACATAAGGTGAATTGAAAAAATGGCAACATGGGATTTGGCCAGTACCGGAATTGAAAAATTGAGTTGATATTAACGGTGATTGGTTATTACTGGTACGCTTCGGGGAAAGAAAAATGAGGTCGACCAGTGGATATCCGGCACAATTTTACGCCATTTCTCCCAAAAGGCCAAATTATTAGTCGTACTCAAATATTAAAATTTGAAGCCGGAAGGGCATTTACCATATTATCTTTGCGCCATGTTTAATCAGAGAACCAAGATAAAAACCCTGTTAGAAGGGGAGGCCACAGAGCAACAGGTGACTGTTATGGGCTGGGTTAAAACATTCAGGAACAATCAGTTTATTGCTTTGAACGATGGTTCCACTAACACCAATCTGCAGGTGGTGGTAGAGCTGGGTAAGTTTGATGAAGAACTCCTCAAACGGGTAACCACCAGTGCGGCCATCAGGGTAAATGGTGTGCTTGTTCCGTCCATGGGAAAGGGTCAGAAAATGGAGCTCAAGGCCGGCAGCATCGAGATCCTGGGTGATTCCGATGCCGAGAAATACCCGCTTCAACCGAAGAAGCACAGCCTGGAGTTCCTGCGGGAGATTGCGCATCTCCGGTTCAGAACCAATACGTTTGGATCTGTATTCCGGGTACGTCATGCGTTGGCCTTTGCCATTCACAAATTTTATAACGAACGTGGTTTTGTCTATATACATACGCCCATCATTACCGGCAGCGATGCCGAGGGGGCCGGTGAGATGTTCCGGGTTTCCACCCTTCCTTTTGACAATCCACCCCGTTACGACGATGGTTCCATCAATTTCAAGGACGACTTTTTTGGCAGGGCCACTAACCTGACGGTGAGCGGACAATTGGAAGGCGAGTTGGCTGCCACGGCTTTTGGGGAGATCTACACGTTTGGTCCAACGTTTCGTGCGGAAAACTCTAATACGTCGCGGCACCTGGCAGAATTCTGGATGATTGAACCAGAGATGGCATTCTATGATATTGAGGATAACATGAACCTGGCAGAGTCGTTTATCAAATACCTGATCGCCTATGTGATGGAGCATAACCGGGAGGACCTGGAATTCCTGGCCCAGCGTCAGGCTGAGGAGGAGAAGCAATTGCCGCAGGATAAACGAAGCGAGATGGGCTTGATCGAGAAGCTGGAGTTTGTGCTGAACAATGATTTTGAGCGCATCACCTATACAGAGGCTATTGATATCCTGTTACAATCACCAGCCTACAAGAAAAAGAAATTCCAGTATGACGTCAGTTGGGGGATCGATATGCAGAGCGAGCACGAACGCTACCTGGTTGAGAAGCATTTCAAGAAACCGGTCATTGTGCGCAACTATCCCAAGCATATCAAAGCGTTCTACATGCGCCAGAATGACGACGGAAAAACCGTTGCTGCGATGGACATATTAGCGCCGGGGATTGGTGAGATCGTGGGTGGATCGCAGCGTGAAGAGCGTCTCGACAAACTGGTAGAGCGCATGGGAGAGATGCATATTCCAACCGATGAACTCTGGTGGTATCTTGATACACGCAGGTTCGGTACGGTTCCCCATAGTGGCTTTGGGCTTGGGTTTGAGCGTATGGTCCAGTTTGTCACCGGGATGACCAATATCCGCGACGTGATTCCTTTCCCAAGGACACCAAAATCGGCCGAATTCTAGTCTTTATTCGTGTATAGCAACAATGGGAACGTGGGCGTGCAGCGCCAGTTCCCGGGTACGACTTTTCCTGAAGATACCATCAAGCAGGCGATGCTTTTTAGGAATGGTTATCAGCATGTCTATTCCATGGGTATCAGCGAATTTGTTGATGCCATCTTCAATATCGGGGTCGTCGATAAAATGATATTCGGGATTTAGTGGTTCAAGAAGTTCGTACACTTTCGTGAGTGCGAGAGGAACCTCTGCGGTAAATTGCCTGTTTTCATAGTCAACATTCAGCACTTTCAATTCTGCGCCAAAGATCTCACATAACTCGCTGATCTCTTTTATGGGTGTAGATGCGGCCACTTGGGAATAGTCGCATGCAAAACCAATTTTTTGAATGGGTCGGAAACGGGCTCCGGGGGGAATGATCATGACCGGAACATGGAGGTGATTGACTGCAGAAAGTGTGGTACTGCCAAGGAAAAGAACTTCCATCGCTCCGGCGCCACGGGTCCCCATCACTACAGAGAAGACGTTTTCGCTATTACAGAGTTTTTCGAGTTCTTCAACCGTGTCACCGAGGGCGGATTTGATATGAATAGTGACGTTGCCAGAGGTAACGTGTTCCACATTTTTTTTCAGTTCCGTTAATTTTTCATCGGTTTGTCTTTCCATTTCTTCCATGCTGATGGTTACAACAGGGACCTCGCTGAATGCAACAGGGATCTGGTAGGCATGGAATAGGGTGACAGCGCAGCCAATTTCCTTTGCCATATTGATGGCATAATGAAGGGCATTTACAGATACCGGGGAAAAGTCGGTTGGGACGATGATGGTTTTCATAAGGTTAAGGTACAAAATAGAAGTGTTTAAATTACCTCTTCCAGAACAATCCTATGCGCCTCCGGATGTCCTCGCGGATATTTTGGTAGAACAGGTTATAGTCGCCCGCGTGGTAGTTTTTTGTTTTATAGAAGGATGCACCGGGAAATTTTGGTCGGCTTACCCAAAGGATGTTGTCGTGAACCTGAGCATCGTTCGGGCTTTTGATGAGCTTATTGAATTTGTAGAGTATGGCTCCCTTGTGCAGGCTGGAAGCGGCGTAGCTGGTATCGGCTTTCCAGTTTAGGGGATTGACTACGGACTTTGGAGTTTCTCGTGCAATATATTCCGGTCCTTCGAAATTGCGCCTGTATGTGCGCCAGCTGACGAAGCACCCGGTTTGGGTGGAGTCCCTGCAAACAGGGATATCATTGAATTCCTGTTGGTCTACCGGGATACCCAGAAGGTATGCGGCCACGAGTCGGTTTCCGAGGGTTTGTCCGTCGAAGAACTCCTTTAATAGTCGTTTTGCATGTTGGGTTCCCTGGCTATGTGATGCGATGATGATGGGACGACTTTTGTATTTTTCGAGATAATATATAAAGGCAGCCCGGATATCTGCGTATGCGGTGTCGAAGGCTTGCCATGCCCTGGCCGTATCCTTGTACCTGTACATGCCTATATGGGCCTGACGGTAGCGTGGGGCGAATACGCGACAATCGCCATTAAAGACGCTGGCCTGGTAAAGTATGCTGGTATAGTCGGTTTTTATGTTTAGGCTATCGTCCGTCAGCTTGGCGTTGAATTCTTCCGTCCGGGCCGGGTCAGTGAAGGTTGTAGGATGGATAAAAAATACATCAACCGCACTATCGCGCCATTGATTCCGAAAAGGTGCGGGGACGCTATCCGATGGATCATTTTTATAGGGATGGGCAGCCCAGTATTGGAGGTTGCTGTAGTCCGGAATGTTGGTCAATGTTTGCGGCCCTTTCGATTTCGAAAGTTTTTTGTAGTAGGAAGGGGAACAGGCGTTGGCGGATAGGAAGATGATCAGGAGGGCGACGATGGAATTTTTCATTGACTCTGAATCTTCTGCAATTTAGTGATGAAATTGGCATAGTGGGAGGAGAGTATTAAATTCAGCGAACCAAATCTGCTTTTGAATATCCTTCGTCACATACCTTTCTTGCGGGCTGTGTTCCTGCATTCGATTACCGCTTTTGGCGGTCCGCAGGGTCATATGGGGATGATGTTGAAAACCTTTGTTCATGAGCGGAAAGATCTTACGGAAGATGAACTGCTTCAGTATAACGCCTTTTGTCAGTTGTTGCCGGGCGCGTCTTCCACCCAAACCCTAACATTGATTGGATTCAAGCGGGGCAGGTTGCCACTTGCACTGGTTACGTTGCTGGTATGGATAATGCCGGCTTGTATTGTGATGGGAAGCTTATCGTTCCTGATCGAGTATATCGAGAGGAACCGGATCGATACAGACATCTTCAAGTTCATTCAGCCCATGGCGGTTGGCTTTCTGGCATTTGCCAGTTTCAGGGCATTTACCCTGATGGTTAGGAACAGGATGGCAAGATTTATCATGGTGTTTTCCATGGTAGTGACCTATTATTTTTTCAGATCACCCTGGATTTTCCCGATAGTTATCATACTGGGGGGACTGGTGTCATCCCTGACGGACCGGGAGCAGAAAAGAGATGAGAAGTCCAATTATAAGCCGGTAAGATGGGGCAACCTCCTGATCTTTTTTTCCATTTTCATTATTGGTGGTGTGCTGTCGGAGGTTTCCCGTAAACAGGAATGGGAGAACAGGAAGGTCTTCAACCTTTTTGAGAACCAGTATCGTTTTGGCAGTATTGTATTCGGTGGTGGGGATGTGTTGATTCCGATGATGTATGAGCAGTATGTTGTTCGTCCAACGTCAAGGCGGATCATGGAGAAGAACCAGAATGTGATCCGGATGGAGCGAGAGGAATTTCTTACCGGTGCCGGTGTGGTAAGGGCAATACCCGGTCCTGTGTTTTCGATAGCTTCATTTATTGGTGGATTGTCGTTACGCGGTTCCGGTTATCAAATGCAATTGTTGGGTTGTGTGATTGGTGCTGTTGGGATTTTTTTGCCCAGTGCCTTGTTGGTACTTTTCTTTTTCCCGGTTTGGCAAAACCTGCAGAGATATAAAGGGATCTATCGATCCTTGAAAGGCATCAATGCTGCTGTGGTGGGGATCATGGCGGCGTCTACCATTTATCTTACCCGGGATATTTCATTTATCGACGCCATAGATGGAAAAGCGATCAGTCTGATGCAGGTATCGGTGATTGGATCGACCTTCCTCGTTTTAATGTTCACGCGAATTCCGGCGCCGTTGATTGCCATAGGGTGTCTGCTGCTGGGGTGGATATTTTAGATTTACCCTGCAGAAGGCCAGATTCCTTTCAGGCAGCTATTTGTAGTAGTGGTTCGCCTCGATATCTTCTTTCACGCTGTCGGGCACCAGGTATCTGATCGAAAGGCCTTTTTTGATTGACTCACGGATACGGGTAGACGATATTTGAAGCAGGGGTGCATCCAGGACAATTTTCTTGACAGGCAGGTCTTCCCTGATTTCGAAGCCAGGGCGTTTGTATACATATATGGTGTACCGGTTCATGATCACTTCTGCGTTGTGCCACTTGTCCAGATTCTGGAGGCTGTCGCTCCCCATGATTATGGAGAACTCGTGTTCGGGATATTTCTCTTCCAGGTAATGGAGGGTGGTGACGGAGTAGGATGGTTTGGGCAGACGGAATTCTATATCCGATGTTTTCAGATTCTTTTCTCCTTCGATGGCCAATTGGATCAGATGGAGACGATGATATTCATTCAGCAGGGAATGGCTTTGTTTGAACGGGTTCTGGGGCGAGATCACGAACCAGACCTGCTGAAGGTCTGTCTCTTGCACCACATGGTTTGCGATGATCAAATGGCCATGATGCACGGGGTTGAATGACCCAAAATAGAGTCCAATTTTCATAAATAATTGAAAAACAATAAGTTATGTAAATTTTGGAATGTTTTTAGCGCATTGATTTTTGCGTTGGCTTACACTTCTTCCACAAAAACCTTTGCTGCCTCATTCAGTCGTAGGCTCAGGCGATACCCCGCTACTTCAATGGAAATTGGATCACCCAAGGGGGCAACATGGTGAATCATCACCCGCTCTCCCGGGATAAAGCCCATCTCCATCAACTTCAGGAAGATATCATCCTGTTCGAAATCCTTGATTCGCACTGGAACACCAACAGCAACTTCTGATAATCTCATGGCTAAAATTTCAGTGCAAAGGTACGTCTGCTGATGTATTATTATTTTTGAATGATGGCAACAATAACATTTCATGCAATCAAGGAGGTAGGCTGGTTTCGCCAACGGAGACAGATGAAGTTATTGTTGCTGGAACTATTTGAGCGGGAGCGCAGAACGCTCAGGAGCTTGAACATTGTTTTCTGTTCAGACGAGTATCTCATACAGATTAATCGGGAGTTCCTGAAGCATGATACCTATACCGATATCATCACCTTCGACATGACGGACCCTATGCCAAAGGGTACATATGGTAAACGCGCCCCAACATCAGGGGAAATTTATATCAGTACCGATAGGGTGGTAGAAAATGCATCGGGGCTGGGTGTTGATCGGGGTCAGGAATTGCGGCGTGTCATGATCCACGGGTGTCTCCATCTCTGCGGCTATAAGGATAAGTTAAAAGCCGACAAGGCGGTGATGCGGCGAAAAGAAGACCAGTACCTTAGTCTTCTTAAGAAACGTACCGCGTGAAACATTTGCTTCTTGTTCCCTTCCTCCTGGCGGCCTGCTTTGTTTTTGGGCAAGGCTCTGTTGTGCTATCAGACAGGCCATTCCAGGTAGACCGGAAGCCAGATACTGCCGTGCTCGGCCGGTTGGAGAGGCAGATCGGGTACGGGGCGATCCATTCCAGGGGTAAGGAGATGTTTTACTGGATTAACCTAATGCGTAAAGATCCTTCTGCTTTTCAGGCCCGCTATGTGAAACCTTTCCTTGACCAGTTCCCTGAAGCGGAATCCAAAGAGGCAAATGCCCTTGCTCGGGAGATGCAGGCTACGAACACCCTTCCAGAGTTACAGATATCCAATAAGTTAATGGGGCCGGCCCAAGAGCAGGCAAGTTTTCTTGCCCAGAAGGGCTCCCTAAGCCATAATGGGCGTGGGGGAAAGGGATTTCAGAAGCGTATGGAAGAGGCTGGCGTAGAGAACTGCGCTGGCGAGAATCTGTTTGATGGGCAGGACGATGCCCTTATGGGATTGATCCTTTTGCTGATTGATAAGGGAGTGCCCGGTGCAGGACATAGGGTTGCCCTGCTCAACCCCCAGTTCAGGGAAATGGGTATAGGGATCTCGTACATGACGGGTAACCGACTGGTTGTTGTTCAGCAGTTTAGTTGTAAGCAATAAGGCAGTAAGTCGGCTTGTTCCACGTGGAACACCCGCTTGCGGGTCAACGCTTCCCCGCTCAAGCTTAACAGGAGCATCAGTGTTCTGAAAGATCGCTACAAGCTAGCTTGATTCGCTGTTCAGGCTTGAACAGTAAGACCTCCTGCCGGGATACAGTCATAAGTTCCACGTGGAACAGATGCGTTTATCGGTCCTACGTTCGTAATTTTGCCCCGATGTTTCCGAGATACGATGTCATAGTAGTAGGTGCAGGTCATGCTGGATGCGAAGCCGCCGCAGCAGCAGCCAACATGGGGAGTAAAGTTTTGCTGGTGACCATGAATCTGCAGACCATTGCCCAAATGAGCTGTAATCCAGCGATGGGTGGTATTGCAAAGGGCCAGATTGTGCGGGAGATTGATGCCATGGGAGGCTATTCCGGCATTGTGACGGATCAAACCATGATCCAATTCCGGATGCTCAACAAGTCCAAGGGCCCCGCCATGTGGAGTCCAAGGGCACAGAGTGACCGGATGCTGTTCTCCCAGAGGTGGCGGGAAATGCTAGAGGGCACACCGAACATTGACTTTTACCAGGATATGGTCAATGGGTTAATTGTTAAAGACGGTCGTTGCCAGGGTGTGATCACGGGCTTGGGGCATCATATTGAGTCAAAAGCCGTGGTGCTGACCAATGGAACCTTTCTTAACGGCTTGATTCACATTGGGGAAAAGCAGTTTGGCGGGGGAAGGATGGCTGAA
>Ga0315903_10004423_pt1 | contig 18828 bp, 16 predicted proteins | sample LakEriMetagenome_7_FD_203524 | JGI IMG/M metagenome (GOLD analysis project Ga0315903, IMG submission 203524) | Freshwater fungal communities from buoy surface, Lake Erie, Ohio, United States - Buoy 2 MA119 | ecosystem: Environmental > Aquatic > Freshwater > Lake | place: USA: Lake Erie, Ohio...
GTCTGCAACAAATGCGTAAGATGCAAGAACAGTTAAAAGAAAGACTGGCAACGCTAACAAAAGAGTACAAAGACGAAAAAGGTATTGACTTAGGCGTAAAACTTACGCCCTTTAAAACCAAAGAAATTAAAACTACAAAAGAAGCAGATAAAGACGCTGATACTGAAACGCAGCTACGTAAAAAAGTTGAAAAAGCCAAGAAAGATTTAGTTGAAGCTGGTGATCTTGGTGACTTTGACAAGATGACGAGCGCTGCCACCAAGTTAAAAACACTTGAAGAAGCCTTGGCTGAGCAAGACCAGCAGCTTGACCTGTTTGGTGGCACAAACGTAAAGCGTGTTACTGAGGCAAACGCTGCTGCAGCAGCAGCCGAAAAAGAAAAAGTTGAATTTGAAGGACGCCGCAGTCTTTATAACACTGCCTTGCTTATGTTGGGTAAGCGCGCTGAGCGTGATACGGAAGGTAAAGAACAGCAAAGTATTGAAAAACGTCAAGAAGAAGGTCTGCGTAAATTAGAGTTTGGTCTTGATAATCTTGGCATTAGCCCGCTTGGTATCAAAGGGGAAGCCCGAGTTACCACTGAAACCGATTTGCTTAAAGGTTTGATCTCGCCTGAACTGGCTGAGAAGTTAGATTTATTTACGGCAGAAGAAAACAGGCTTACTGAAAAGTACAACGCCGCCAAGAATAAAGCTGAACGTGAGGCGGTTGACGCTGAGATTGACGCTCTTAATGTAAAGATTGCGTCGGGAGTTTTTACACCGTTACGCGCCGTAGATGTTTTAGACAGCATAGAAGCTGCTTGGCAAGAAGCTAGTAAAAAACAAGAAGAAATTGCTAACAAACTTTTGTCCGGTCTTGATCGTTTTGGTAAGCCCATAGCTGATGGAAACCGCATAGAACTGTTTGACAAAAATGGCAACTTAACAAAAGAAGGTAAAGAAGCCGTTGTAAACGAAGTTCGCTTAGCTACCTTGACAAAGTTGCGCAATCTTGGGCGGGAATCAAAAGGAACACTGGAATCGCAGGCAGCAGAAGACCGTTTCCCCGCAGCATACAGAGAACAGCTTGCAGCTAAAGAAAAAGCGGAGCGGGATACAGGCATAGCGCGTGCTGGCAAGATGGCAGATTTTGCCTCACAGAACATTGATGTTGATGAAATTCTTACTGCTGAAGATACAGATAAAAGTCAACCGTTCTCTAGCGTTAATGAAGCCTTTGAGGCTTTGCGTGACGCCACCATACCGTTGCAGAAAGGGGAGTTTCTCGGTAAACGCAAAGATGTTGAAGGCGACTACCCACGTTTTGAGGAAGAGCGCGCTGCTGATTTAAACAAAAAAATACAGAACATAAAGAATCAAATTGCCGGTATTCGTGGTCGTGTGAAATTGATTGGTAAAAAGTATGTGCTAGAAAAGCCGTTAACCCCCGGCGCTAAAACACGTATTGCTACTTTGGAAGGTCGTTTACGTAAGCTAGAAGCAGGCTTATCCGACTATAAAGAACGCGGCAAAGCTACCTATGACATGCTGGTTGAACGCGCAGAAAAAGCTGCAGCGTACATGGTTGACCGTTTAACCAAACAGATTGAGGCTGTGTCGTTGGTTAAAAACCGTGTGCCTATGTCACCGGAAGAAGTTGCTAAAGTTCGTGAAGAATTGCAGGGTAAATTTAATGAGTTTATTGGGCGGGTAAAAGCTGCAGAACGCGTTGTATTTAAAACAGTTGAAGAAGATAAAGTTGACGAAAAAGGTCGGATTATTAAACGCGGTCAACGGGAACCTGTTGAAGGTCCGTTGGAGCGCCGTCGCTTTGAGAAGCTTGGTACGGCATTTGTCATTTTGCGCCGTGAAGTTGAAGACACTGTAAAGCAAGCTATTGGCGAACCAATTACTGGCGAAGTTGAGCAGTTGCCTGTTGAAAGGGGTCAAAAGCCTGACGTTACGGCTAAAAGAATCCGTGGCGATTCACAAATAGAAAAAATTGCCGATCAAATTGAGGCGCTTGATAAAAAGATTGAGGAAGCTAAGCAAGCTAATATACCTAAGCTGCAAGGGTTGGTTACTCAAGCAAACGCTACAAAAAACAAAATTGCGTCTGTAAAACGCATGTTGGACACCAAAGCCGTAAAAGAATCCCCAGACTTGTACGAAGATGATCCGATCATCGGGCTTTATATTTCTAACCCAGATGCGCTGGATAACTTAATTGACGACCTAAAATACGTTGAAGACCTTATCAAAAAAGAAAAAGGTGTTGCCAAACAAGTTGAAAACCTTAAAGAAATTAAAGACAACTTAGTTAAAGTACGCGACGTTAAAATTCAAGCGGCTGCTAAAAAGCGTGAAGCCGATAACGAGAAAGCTAAGAGCGCTGCCGACATCGTTAAGAACATTGACGCTGAGTTAAAGGTTGTATCTGCCCAGCTTCAAGCGGCTAAAAAAGATCTGGCTTCTGTTAAAGAAGATACTACGCCGTTGGCAACAGCAATGCAGACTGCACTGCAAAAGCAGGTTGATACCCTAACAGCCAAAGAAACTCAATTAAAGGTTGACCGTTCGGTTTCTGAAAAACTTGCCGCTGAGTATAAAGAGTCTGACCTTGAGCGTACTCGAATTGTTGAAGCCACTAAACTGGCAATTTCTGCCACGCAAAGAGAAATTAACGCCACCGTTGATTCGTTACGCACTAATGGGGTAAAGCTGCGTGGGTATCGTGCTCGTGGTGAAACAGAAAAAATTACCGCTACTGAGCAGTACATGAAAGATGCTCGGGCTAGGTTAGACAGCCTGCGCGCTAAAAACAAAGAAGCAGTAGAAACCTTAAAAGCCTACGGTGTGGAAACAGGGCGTAAGTTTAGCCCCGGTTTTATTTTGGATACCATTGAAGCCAACAAAGGTAAAAATTTAGATGACGTTGAGACTGATCCTACAGATGTAAAAGAACGTCTTGAGCGTATTAAGAAAGAACAAAAGAAGCTAAACGAACTGTTAGAAGAAAGAAATCAGTTTGACGCTTTCCAGATGGTAAAAGCCGAGCCGCTTATTCGTCAATGGCAGGCACTTACCCTTGCTCCACAAAATCGTTTTGTTATTGAAACTCGCCGTGTTCTTGCTGAAAAGATATTAGAACTTGGTAAAGAAGTGCGTTGGCAGTCGTTTAACGACAAAATTGTTGACATTCAAAAAGAACTACGAGTTCTTACTGGCGCTCAACGAGTAGAAAAAGCAGAAGAAAAGACAGCGCAGTTTAGCCCATACGAAATTCAACTGGCTGCAGACTTTTTAATGTCCCGCATTGACGGCATTTTAGCCCGAACAAAAGACGCTGAAACTGCTCGTAAAGATTTTGAAGCTGATCAAAAAGTTCGTATCCAGCGTGGTTTAGGTTTACCCGGTGAGCGTATTACCTTTGAACGAAGCCGTCCTCTTACAAGGCCAAAACCAGAAGGCCAATACGAACAAGAAATAAAAGATGCACAGGCAGAACTGGATAAATTAACAGCAGAACGTAACGCTATTGCAGAAGCAAACAAAAAAGCAGGCGTGCCTGTTAAGACACCTGAATGGCATGCCGCTAACGGTAAAGTTAAAACGGCTAGTAACTTCTTAAAAGGTATTTCAAAGTTAGAATCTTTTACCGTACCTGTAATTACTCGTGAAGGGCTGTTTGCCTCAAATACAAATGCTCAAGATGCGGGCATTCAACGAGTAGCTAGAGCTATTGACTTTGGACCTGAGCCAAAAATATCGGCTGAAGAAACCGCTAATGAGGTTGTAGCTTATGCAAAAGAACAGGTAGCAAAAAGAGAACGAGAACTTGCTGCGGTTGACCCCTTAAATAAAAGCGGAATAACTAAAGCCAAAGGTGCTTTGACAAGGGCTAGGAATCTTTTAAGCGATGCTGTTGCTAATGCTGCGCGTGTGTCTGCGATAGACACTCCTGAAAATATTGTTACAGAACTTCAACGTTTACAGGCAATTCAGGCAGAAGTTGAAGGTTTGTTTGCTGACGCTGAAGCTGCTGAGTTAGCAGTGCCTGTAGCACTACGTAAAAAAATTCAAAAATTAAAAGACACTGATTTTCCGGTTGAGCCAAAAACAACAATAACTAAAAAAGAACAGGTAGCTAAAAAAGGTAAACGTGGGGGTGGTGCTCGTAATGTTAAGGGTGCTGCGTTTGATGTGCTAGCCGAAACCGATACTGGCTACGTAGATCAACAGCAAATTCTTGATGTAATTGAGTACAAAAGAGACATGCTTGACCCGCGTATTGGGGACGCAGCAACTGAACTGATTGATACCGAAGCCGCCAATAAGCGCTTGGAAAGCGCTAAGCGTAACGCAAACGCTAAAGGTATTGAGTTTGACTACTACGACAGCGTAGCCGATTTACCTAAGCCTGTATTGGTGGCTTTAGGGCGGCAAGGTTTAGACACGCAGGCTAGTCGGTTAAAGGGTGGCGTTTTCAATGGCAGGGTGTTTGTTGTTATTCAGAACCATAACGACTTGGTTGACCTTGAAAGAACGCTTGCCCACGAACTTGTTGGTCACTTTACCGTGGACGGAATGCTTGGCGCGCAAGGGTTGTTGGATTTACTTAAACGAGTAAACAAGACTTTAGGTATTAACAAGCTGGCTGAAAAGTTGGGGCTTAGCGAACAGGCGGCTGCTACGTACCAGTCGACCATGTCTTTCTATAGCGCTGAGATTCAGTCTGGCGCTATGTCGGTGGCAGAAGCCCAAGAAAAAGCTAACGTCAATATTCTGCGTGAGTTGATTGCGTACACCATGGAGAAGCGGGTTGATGCTTCGTTCCTAGAAAAAGCCAAGATTTGGATTCAAGAACTTATTGGCGCTGTTAGGGCATGGTTGAAATCTGTTGGCTTCATGGATTCTTCTTCGTTCAGTACAAACGATTTGTTCTACTTGATGAAACAAGCAAGGGCAAATTTTGCCGAAGGCAAGCCACAAATTTACAAGACTGAAGGCGATAACTATATTGCGCTACGTGGTGGCAAAGCTAAAGCTACCCCCGGGTACTCAGGCTTTGGCGGTCCAAACATTATTGCTAAGCAGAGTAAAGCTGCCGGTATTGCAAAAGCTGATGGGCTTGGCCTTAATTTCCGTACACAGCTTATTGACCAGCGCGCTGCTGTAGATGCCGCAATCACGCGTGGTTTAGACAAAAATCTTGTAGACGCTACGAAAGCCAGTGACGCGTTGTACTTTATGCGTATGGCTGATAACCGTAATGACTTGGTTGCTAAGTCCATAACCATGGGTACGGTGTCGCTTGTTGATTTGAAAGATAAGAAAGGCAACGTTCAGCGTACATATAAAAGCACTGGCACCAGTCTAGCAGACGTATTTAAACCGCTTAAAAGCGTAAAGATTGGTAATGAAGCCTTTGTATCAGACGCATTTTCTAAGTACTTAGTAGCGTACCGTGTTATTACCGGCAAGCTTGGCGCTGATGTGGTAGACATTAAAGGCCGGGTAACTGACGCAGACCTACGCCGCTGGCTTGCAGACGGTGAAAGAATCCCTGAATTTGTTGAAGCTCGAAAACTGTACAACCAGTACAACAAAGGGCTGATTCAGCTAAACGTTGAAGCAGGCGCTATATCTAAAAAACTTGGAGATAGGTTGTCCAAGCTTGAAAACTATGTGCCTTTGTACCGTGAAGTAAATGGTAATGTGGAAATGTTCTTGGGTAACGAGCAGCCGGTTCGACTTGGTGATTTAAAGAATCAGCCTTACCTAAAAGAACTAATTGGCGGTGACGACCTTATTATTGACGTGTTTGCTAGTTCAGTACGTAACACCCAGATGCTGACTAACATGGCGTTGACTAATATGGCGACGCGGAACGTGGCGTTTGCTCTGCAGCAAATGGGGATTGCAAAGATTCACGAAGGCAAAGGTTCTGCTACAGGCAACATCCTACGTTACAAAAAAGATGGCGATGACTTCTTTGCTTTCATTGATACTCAAGCTAAAAAAGACATCTTTGGTGACATCCCTGATAAGTTGATTGTTCAGGGCATGGAGGGTATTCAGGTTACGCTGCCTTGGGTTATTCGCGCTTTGTCGTACCCAACCAACTTGCTTAAGAAGATGATTACCCGGGATCCACGGTACGCAGTGCGTCAGGTTTTCCGTGAGTCTATGGCTACGTACATGACTGCTGGTACAGACCGTCGGCACCTCATGTCTTCTATGACTAGTATTGGTAGGGTTTTGGCAGGCAAAGATAAAACGTACACGGACTTACAACGTGCTGGCGTGCTTACCGGGAACGTAACTACAGGCACGCCTGAAGAAATTGCCAAACGCTTAGAGCACTTGGCTTATGGGCGTAGTGGTTGGGTAGATAAAGGGTTGGCTGGGTTGGATGCGCTGGCGATGGCTGGTGAAGGTTCAACAAAAATATCTTTGTTTGAGTCGTTTATTCGTCAGGGTTTGTCTGAGCGCGACGCCTACTTTGCGACTTTAGAAGCCGCCAACATGACACGGCGTGGCTTGTCCCCCAGCGCGTATTACGCCAACATGCTCATTCCGTTCTTCAATGCTGGCATACAAGGTATTGACATTTTGTATCGTTCTTTGAGCGGCAAAATGACGTACGACGAGAAGCTGAAAGTGCAGCGTAAGTTGATTATGCGTGGAGTTTTGATGGCTGGAATCACTGCCGCCTACGCCACCTTGATGAGCGATGACGAAGCCTATAAGAACGCACCACCAGAGCAGCGTTATGCCAACTGGTTTGTACGGATTCCGGGCGTTAGTGAGCCGTTCCGTATACCAATTCCGTTTGAGGTAGGTCTGCTGTTTAAAGCGATCCCTGAAGGAATTTGGAACGGTCTGACTACGGAAGAAAAAGGAATTGATATCGCTAAAGATTTGTCAGCGCAGATTCTGCGTTCTCTGCCGGGTAACCTAACAGAGACAGGCATTCCAATACCTGCCGGTGCTAAACCGATAGTAGAACTTGCAGCCAACATGTCTTTCTTTACAGGCCGAGATATTGTTGATGCGCGTATGGAAGGTCTTGATAAAGCGTTTCAGTATAGGGACAAGACTCCTGAGTTGTTGAAGGTTTTGGGGCCGGTCTTCCAAGCTGTTAACTTGTCCCCTGCGCAGGTTGAGCACCTGATTCGTGGGTACACCGGCTCTTTGGGTATCGGCATTCTAAGTCTGTCTGACGCAGCGTTTAGTAGCGATGTTGTTGGTCCTGTATCCAAACGGATTACAGATGTGCCTATTGCTGGTGGGTTGTTCCAGCCTAATGACGCTGGGCGCGTAATAGATGATGCGTACGAAAACATGCGGGAGATCAATCGCCGTGCGGACACGTACAAGGAACTTGTAAAAAATGGGCGTAAAGACGAAGCTGCTGCATACCTGAAGAAGAACGCAACAGAAATTGAGCGCCTACATGGAACCGCTGGGTTGTTCCGTCAGCAAATGGGTGAAATAACTAAGGAAGAACGTGCGGTCAAAGCGTTGACTGAAAAGCAAATGTCGCCTGAAAAGAAGCGGGAACGGTTGGATAAGTTGCGGCAAATGAAGATCAAGCTGTCAAACGATTTTATAAAGATCCGCGAACGAACAGAACTCCAAGCCGCCCGTTAATTACACCGACGTAAGCTTTGGCGTTAAACACTCTTACAGAAACGGCGGCTTTTAATCCTTCTTCCTTGGTCTGAGAGGTGTCAATGCAGGGTACGAAAAAACCCTGCCCCCTCTCAAGCTGCGACCAAGGATACTTTACTACCAGCTTCTTCATCAGGGGTCACTCGCCGGGAGATCTTGATTGCATTGACACGCATCTGCGGACCTTTGGTTTTGCTCATCAGGTCTTTCTTCAGGTACGTAACGTTGTATGCTGCCTCAAGCTGCTTTTTGAAGTCCGAGTAGCCAAAACTCATGCCGGAGCAATACTTCTTCAATAGCTGTTCTTCAATGTAGTAATCCACATGCCCGGGGGTTACGTTGTGCTCCACGCGCCCAAAGATTTCACTGCGGGTAATACTCTGGTCTATCACACCCTCCTCACCGATAGACGCAGCCAGCGCGCCCTCAAGGGCTTTGACCACCACCATCTTGCCGTAGTACTCCCGTGTGTAGGAGTTCAGGACATCTTCGGCTGAGCGCACGTTGTCGGCAACCATGAACTTGGCGTTCTGTACCACGCCCTTTAGAACATTGATGATGCCCTCCATGGGAAAGGTAGCGATGCCAGCCTTGGAGGCAAGTAAACCACCCATGACTAAACAAGTACACCCTGCGATCCAAAAGCGCTCATCGTCGATGAAGCCAAACTCAGCCTTGACTTTCTTGCGTACGGACTTGTACAGCGCTGGCAACTCATCGGCATGGTCAACAAGGTACTGGGCGTAAACGTGCCCTGCCACCCCGTAGGTTTCTTTGAGCAACTCCAACGCTTCAAGCTCATGCGTTTCCCAAGACAGTTTCTTTTCTAGCGTAAGCTCCAGCACCCTGCGTGTTTCGCCCTCTGAGGAGTGCTTCCGTGCCCCAGTCAGGTAGTCCATGATGTGCGTATTCGAGGACAGCAACGCCATGGTGTGCCAGTAAGTCTTGTTCTCTCGTTCTTTGTCTGCGCCTGACTCCATGCGGCTCTTGCCGATACCCTCAGACATATCGAAAATAAACTGTGCTACCCACTCAAAGTCGTTGCGGTTCTTAGATGTGATCTCGTCGGAGATCAAGGGCATGCTGTACAACATACCCGCACGCTGTTTCATGGCTACATCTGATGTGGAGTTGCTAATCCTGTACCGACTTGGGTGACCCCAAACAGATCCAGCCAGTTCCAAACTAAGGGTTTTCCCTGTACCGGTTGCGGTTGATCCAAGGTGAAAGGTGATGCCCGCGTAGTTCGAGTACCGCATTAAAGGCGCTCCAAACCCTACCAGCCCAAGCGCCAGCACTTCGTAAAGCTTCTTGGCGGTCAGCATGCTGACGATCCTCTGCCAGTTTTCAAGCGATCCTGTGGGTCTACAAGCCTTGTTGATATTGACCAACCCGCGCATAGGAACGTGCAGGGGTTCTTTGTTGGGGCGATATATACGCTCGTTAAACACAAAGGTGTTGCCCTCTTGCCAGCCGTAGTGGTCAGGTACAACAACCGCTTGCTTTGCCAGCGACGCTTCTTCAACGCAAGACCGGACGTAGTTAAACAGGTTTACGTCGTTGCCTGCCCCGTAACTGGCGATGATGTTCTGCTCAGCTAGGCACTTGACCGTTTCTACGTTGGACACCACAGCCTTCTGAGGCATCATGATTTCGGCTGGACCTTCCGGGCGCAGGGCTATCATGTGGACGGTGTGTATACCCTCAAGTTGAAGTAAATTCACTACAAATAAGCCGAACGGGAGCACCATGGACTGCTTGCTGATCTCGTTGCCATCGGCATCTTCGGTCTTGGATTCCTTAAAAATCGCCCCGTTCTTACCGTACGAGAAGCCCCGTGGTGCCGGTGGACGCTTAAAGGTAATGGTGGGGGCTGGCTCGTCTTCGTTAGCGGCTGGAGCGACCTGTATTTCAATCTCCTTGGCCTCTGTTTCTACTATTGTTTTTCGCCCTAGCGCTAGGGGGTTGGTTATCTTGCCAAAATGGGGGCAGTTTGTGCAGATGCCGGGGTTCTCAGAGTCAAATTTCAGGCAGGGGTACGGACCTTTAATCTCCCGTAGTTTCTGCGCCATTCGGTCTGGGTCATAGGGGTGCAGTTCGGACAGGCGAATAGCCCACTTGCCACCGTCTACGCACTTCTGGGTGATCGACAACCACCCCCGCCATATCGGCTCCATGCCATCACCGTCAGCGTTGTCAAGGTAGTGTGCTAACTGACCGCACCCTGTGCCAGCCCTAGTCCTTTTAAAGATCTCTTGAAAATGCGTTTCGCTATTCTCAAAAAGTTTAACTGCTGTGGTGGTAGCGGCAGCCTTGGGCTTCTTCCCCGGCAAACTGGCTAGGGTGTTCTCGTAGGTAGGAGCCTTGAGTTTGGACTTGATGAACGAATCCAACTGGAACGAAGTGAACGTATCGCCAACTTGGAGGATCTGAACTTCGCGTGGTGTTTCTTCCTTGTAATTAAAAGTACCCGGTACACGCAGTACACGCGCCGCGTCAGCAGGCACGTTCATGTCGATGATCAACCCTTCTTGATGGCACAGCCGCTTGAAGTTTTCCCCTATTGGCTTCCACTCAGTAATGGGTATCTCTTCGTCAAACCGCCAGTAGATGTGAAACCCACCACCAGAGTTGATGATGAACGGCTGGCCTAACTGCCCCATGCCGGTCTTGACCATGAAGTTCTTAAAGTCTTCGGCGGCTTGATCTTTGCTGTCGTACTTCTTCTTGGTGCTTGTACTCTCCCCAATGTCTAGGTCTAGGAACAAAGCCTTCATAGCACGAGCGTTGTCGGCTAGGCGATTCCCTTTTTCTTTGAACGCAGCCAGACCAAAGTAAGCGTCCTTTTTTTCAGACGACAACTTGTTGGCTGCTACTAATAACTCGTCGATAGTATCGACGAAGACGTGCTCTTTCTTCTTTGACGTAAACTCAGCCGCGCAGTAAACACCAGAAGTAGGTAGCACCGCCGCTAGAAACTCTAACGGTTGCATGAATCCCCCTTTGATTATTTACTACTGCGTTGGTCTAACAGTTTTTCAATACGCTTGATAAGTTCACGTTGTGCTGCTACCGGCAAACTGTCTCCTGTGTCAAGCCATGATTCTGCAATTCTTATAAGTTCTTCTGTTGTTAAGGCTTGTGGTTGAATGTCGTACATAAGATTCTCCATGCGTCGTCTGTTTGGCTTGTTTGTCTTAGCACCTCAATAACTTTAGCAACACGTTCTTGATAAGCAACGGTGACTTCTGTTGTTCCGGTGAACCAGTTGTAGACCGTTTGACGGCTGGCGCCAATGATCTGGCTTATTCGTTGCATTGATATATCTCGTCGAACAGCCCAACGCCCAAGTTCTGTTCCCAGAGCTTTTGGCGCTTCATTTATTTTTTCGATTATTTTTTGTGAGTAAGGCATGGTATCCATGGGGGTACTTGCGGTGTGTACAACAACCGAATCCCAACGCTGCTGGAATCCGTTTGTTCCGCTTTCCCCCGTCCGTTAGGTTAATCGTCTGTGTCCCAGTTGGCAACTGCGGCGGCTAGATTGCTTTTAGCCTTTGGTGCAGGTGCTTCTTTTTCCTTGCGGACTTCTGGCTCCTCAACTTCGTCGTCGGCTTCCTCAACCTTTGCCTTGGACTTAGGGGGTTTACCCTCAATAGCGATAGGCTTTGGTGCTACCTTGTCAGTCTGTGCCACCGTCATGGTAATAGCGCGTTGGGCTTCAGGGGTTTTACCCTTTGCGACGCATGCCTCATGCTCCTCATCTTCTAGCCAACGAAGTGGTTTGAAGAACAGCTTGGGTGACTGCGCCTTAGTGTCAAACTTCATGCGTGTCACAACCATGTCAGGGCCAACATTTTGTGCAGCCAGCCACCGTGCGTACGCCTGAAGCGGGCGGTTGTCGTTTTCTTCCTTACCGAACACGCTGGTAGCAGGAAGCGTTAACTGCAACACATCGCCATTAACGTCGTTAGCCAGCACTACAGCCAAGCGTTGTGAGAAGCGGCAAGCACGAGAATCGCCACTACCAGACCCTTTGATATTTTGGGGGCAGCCAGCGCAGTTAACATGCTGTGGCTCTTTGGCAGATGCGTCAGGCTTTTCACCATCAGCAGACCAGCACGACGGGGGAGCGGGGTTATCAGGGTTGTACGCCTCACCGTAGAACGTACGGCTGATCTTTGCCGCAGCGGCTACGATAACCACATCAAGGAAGCGATCCTCAACGGCGGCTACTTCTTTGCCATCAGAGATCAAGCGGAACACGCCGCCCTTGATGCTTATACGTTTACCAGTTTGCCCACCACCGCCACCGGCTAGGGTTTTAGCCAGCGTTGACAACTCGCCCTTTTTCGCAAAATCTGGCACTTGCGAGGCATTAAATGCGACTACATTACTCATGTACATCTCCTTATCTTGGTTTACGGACTGTTACTGTGTACTCCGTCGCTTGATCCAGTCCGGGTGGAATCAAAGTCGGATTTTCTTTCAACCACTGAGTCATGTTTAGTTGAGCGATGCGTTGCTCAAGCAGTTCCACGACTTCATGCTCCAACACAAACTTCTTAAATGAGTCCCAATCGTTCGTGGTGTACCGTGTTTTAGTACCTAGAATAATTGTTCCAAATTTTGTGTTAGCGCTTTTTTGCCCTAGAGACAACAGAATATCTTTCATCTCTTTGGCAATATCGTCTTGCAGTTCTTTAAGTCCTTCAACTTCTGTTTCGTACTCTTGGGTTAACACGTTGATGCGATCACGAATCTTGCGGTAAACCTTTATAAGTTTGTCTAACGGTATTTGTTCATCATTCATTTTTATATGCTCCTTATAGTTTTTACAATTTTGTCAAAGTTTTTACTTTGTGTCAAGCAACTCTTCGTACAGACTTACCAGCATGTTGTTGTCTTTAACACGTTGTGCTAATCGTTTAAACATCTTCTTCTCAATCTCGCTGCCCTGTATGTGGATAACTGTTACCTTGTCACTGTCCTGTCCCTTACGGTCAGAGCGTGCGCAACATTGGATGTAGGTTTCAGTAGACATTACCGGACCCCAGAAGACCACAGTGTCGGCAGCAGTAAGCGTTACGCCGTGCGCTGCAGCCTGCGGCTGTATTACAAGAACTCTGGGGTTAGCTTCTTCTTGGAACTGCTTGAAGATTCTGGTGCGCTTTGATGGTGATACATCGCCATGAATCTCAGCGCATTCAATTTGATTCTGTTGCAGAAACCTTGTGATCGTGTCGATGCTGTGTCGGTACGGGGCAAATACTAAGACCTTGCGATCCGTCTCCTCCAGCGCTTCCATGAGCACTGACAGCCTTGGCTTGCAATCGAATTCTACTACCTCTGAATTGTCTGTGTATGCAGCCCCGGCACTTATCTGTAACAACTTATTAAGTTCGGCTGCGGCATTTACTGCCGTAATGGTTTCCCCTGCCGCTTTAACCAGCATCTGTTCCTTAAGAATGTTGTAGTACTTCTTCTGTTGAGGAGTCAACGGCACATCCCGCGTTTCCGTTATAACCGGCGGTAGATCAAGGCATTGTGCTTTTGTGAAGCGTATTGCTGGTTGTAGTGCGGCGTGAACTTGCTGTTGCGCATCGAACTTTGGAACCCATTTGTACATGGTCAGCTTGTTCATTGTTGCGTCGCGCCAAGCCGTGTAAAATCTTGGTACGTTTTCAGCGTTAACAAGTTTGGCTAGCCCGTACGCATCTAGCGGTGACTGTGCCGCAGGCGTTCCGGTCATCATCCACAGCATTACGTCGGGGCGGATAATCTTTTGCAAAGCCTTCCAGCGTTCTGTGCTAACGTTTTTATAAGCGTTGGCTTCGTCCGCAATGACGAGATCAAATCGTCCGTCGTTGTTAATCTCGTTGGCTATAAGCTTAAGACCGTCGTAGTTAGTGATAACGAATTCGTAATCGCCTTGCACCATCTCGATACGCCGTGTTGCCTGTTGGTGGTGAGCAACGATAGCGGAGCGGTGAATGATGCTGTTACTTAAGTCTTGCACCCATGCTGAGTGCATGATTGAGATGGGGCACAGTATCAGGCAACGACGCACCTGCTTAGTCCGCATCAAATAATCAGCAGCCCATAACGCCGAAAGTGTTTTGCCCGTACCCGGTTCTGAGAACACGAAAGCACGACGGTGCAGCGTGAGGAACGCAGCCGTGTCGATCTGATGTGACATAGGCTTGAACCGCCCGGGCCAATCGTATCGTGCCGTGATTGGCGATGGGACATTCTTGACGCCAAGATTCTTGAGCACTCGTACTTCATCTAAACCCCACTTAACTGCTACCTCAAACACACCGTCTACTTCACTAACTACTTTACTCTTTGGTATGACGCTGTACTTATCAGGATTGCGTGTACGCAATACAAGCGCTTTGTTTTCAATTATTTGCATGTTTTTTCAGCTTCACTATTTCTGTTAGTTGTTCTGTATCTACCATAAGCATTGTGTCGTAATCTGCAAGGTTGCTACGCATCAACTCCTTGCTTATCTTTTTCCAATCTGCATCTAACTCAAAACCTTTTACCCACTTGTAACCAAATTTTAAATACCACAGGTTCGCAAGATCCTGTGGTTCTAACCTATTCATTTGTTGTCTCCTTGATTGGCTTTCTTACTACGTAAGCGTAGGTTGCCTTTGGTTGACGTACCGCCTTTGCGTAGTGGCTTAATGTGATCAATGTCTTTGCCTTTACGCTCAATGCCTAGCTTGTCGTAGAGTTGCCGTGCTCGTTGACGTTCGCTCTGAGCGCTGTCAGGACCGTCTTTACCAAGTTCACGATCACGTTTGTATTCCTTTTTGTAATCTCTTGCCATGCTTTTCTCCTAGTGTCTGCGGTTAAATTCGCAAGTACTAACCGGACACCAACCGCATAAAGGGGTCTGGTTTGGATTCCACACATTGTTATCATGGCATGCCACCAACCTAGCGACACGTTCACGATACCTTTGCCACGCTGCTGGGACTTGCTCAATGTCCATCTTGTACTTAACCATGGTTTCTTTTACTACAAACAGAAGCGCAGAGTTAACTTGTCGTAGGTGTGGGAAGTTAGCAAACAACATAAGCGACATCAACTCCAACTGCCCAACGTCAGGATATTTGTTATTGCCTGTCTTGTAGTCCACGATCCAACCTGTCAGGTTGTCATCATCAACAATAACCAAGTCAGCCACACCACGTACCCAAACTTCAGGAGCCTTGAACCCGCAAGGTGTTAGGTCTTCTGTCAGCGCCATCTCTAACTCAGGATACCTACGCCCTGACTTTGTTAGTAGTGCGTCAATGGTAGGTTTAACAAAAGCAAACTGCTCTGGAAGCGGTACGTTATCCCGTACGTAATCCTCGGCGGCTTTGTGTAATTCCTTGCCGTACTTGATCTGCTGTGTGTCAGGCGTTGGGTAGTTCTTAAGGATCTTGACTTCGTGATAACGCCTAGCGCAGCCCTCAAAGTCTTTTAATCCTGAGTGTGACCACTTGATTGTCATTAGAATCTCGCTGATAGGATTGCTTTGGTAAGTCGCTGTGAGAAAGCATTAACAAAGTGTTCGTCTGACTCAAGCTTACTGCCCATGTCCTTGAGTATGGCATGAGTCAACTCGTGCCAGAACGTGTCACATATTTCTTCACGCTTGAACCTAGTGCCACGTACGTTGCTGTGAGTAGCAATAACAATAGCTTTCCCATCGTAGGACGTAGCACCCATAGTGCCGCTTTTGTGCATGTACTTAATCTTATGCACTGAGTACTTATTTTTACCAACCTTAATACTTTTAGGTATCTTCACTTTGCATCTCCATAACGTTGCGCATGCCCTATGTCTGCTGCTAATGGAATCCCCGGCATGTATTTGGGAACCATAGTCATCTGTGCCAGCACCCATTTTTCAGCGTCATCAACTTCCGCTTCAGGTACTAGCACCACCACCTCGTCGTGAACAGTCAACACACAGGAATACTGTTTTTGTATCCTGAGCATGCCGTCCGTCATGACGCAACGAGCCACTGCCTGTACTATATTTTCAGTCAGTTTCCCGCCGTACAACTTCTTTTTATCTTCACCATACAACCACTGGATCCTACCTTTTTCGTCGGCTTCACCAGCCAACATAGGATACCGCAAAGCCAACCCGCTTGGCAAGACAATTCTTTCTTTCTCGAACGTCAGGCATTTGTGCGTGTAAGGTTTGCCCTCTACCAGACTGCGCTTGATCAGCGCGTCGCACATCTCCCAGAATGTTTTAACAGGCTGTGCTGCATCACGATATTTATCAATAATCTTTTTAGCTGATACACAATGCACAACTAGTTCAGGCTCGGTGCAGTTGTGGGGTATATCTTTCATACGTTCTAGGTAAGGTTCGTATGAGATAAACTCGTTGACAAACTCTGCACCTACACCAAGCTGTTTGGCAAATTTCTTGTCGTACTTGGTTGGCGGTGCTCCAAGGAAGCCTGTCAACAACTGCGCCGCGAACGACGCCCACCCTAGCCCATAGCCACAGCCCAACAGCGCGGACTTGGCAGACTGTCTGAGGTCTGGGTGTGACTCTTTGCTAAGCCCCGGTATGCCGAACATCTGCGCACCGAACTGGGCGTATGCGTCTTGCCCCGATGCAAAAATGTGGAGAAGGTCTGTGTAATCACAGAGCCAAGCTAACACCCGTGGCTCTATCTGAGATAGGTCACAGACAACCAACTGATACCCAGCCGGAGCCATGATTGACTTGCGTAAGAAAGACCCACGCTTTAAGTTCTGTAGGTTTAGTCCTGAACCTTTTGATGCAGACCATCTCCCTGTGTGCGCACCGTAATAGTTAAGAGGGACGGGGAGTGTGCCCCGCGTAGCAATGTCCAAGAATCTTTGAGCGCGGGTTCTCTCAAGCGTTGATTTAACGGCGAGCCTCGCTTCACATAATTCTGAAATATCCTCGCGTTCGGAGTTAAGCAGCGCCTGAAAGTGGGCGTCATTTTTAGCCAGCGCGAGGGTTGTCTTGTTGGTAGTCTTGCTAATTTTCGTTGGGGGGTTGACACCAAGTCTTTGTAGCAAAGTAGCAAACATCGGATTTGATGCCAACTGCGACTCTTCGATGCCAAGACTTCCCAATAGCGCGCTACGGCGTTCTCTTTCTTCCACAATTGCCTCATGTAGCATCTCCTTATCAAGTTCTAGTACAGGGTTAACAAACATCTGTAGCGTCAGATCAATTAGCCGTAACTCCTTGGCAGGATACCCATCAATCAAACGCTTGAATACTTCCTCGCACAGGAACGTGTCGTGCTTACAGTACTCAGCCAGTTCTTCTTCTATTTCTTCTGTCAGTTCTTCCAACCCATCGGTGCTGTGAACCGCTTGACCCTTGGGCGGTAGTCCAAACTCGTTGGCAAGTTTGGCAAGACTGTTGCCTACTTCTACCCCACGCAAGGCACGCGCCATGCTTAACGAATCAAAGACAAAGCAAGGCTTGGCTCCGTACACCCATGCCAGAATTGCCACATCGAACTGTGCGTTGTGCGCAAGCACGGCTGTGGTTGACCAATCAATTGTGTTAAAGAAGTCAGGAAGATCTGCGTGTGTTACCCATACCGTACCCGGCACACCGTACGTTTTGACACAGCAACCAAAGGCTTTGAACCGTGAGTCACGAATGTACTGCTCGGTTGTCATCTTTGACAGCGTGTAATCTTTCTTGTCCCAACGAGTTTCAAAGTCAATGACAAGTAGTTGCTGGTAGGGTTGGCTCAATTTAATTTCCTGTCATCGTCACCACTACGTTCTTCTATGCACTTACCAAGTCCGCTGATAGCTTGGAACAGTAGGTGCATTACTTCTTCTTGATCTGCCTTTAGACCGTAGATGGTGAACTTTTCTTTCTGCCCGTCGTACGCTAGTAGCACAGCAGAACTGTCCTCGCTTTCGTAGATGTCCACGAGCAATGACTGTAAGCGCATGAGCGCTTCAGGTGAATCACATTTCATGTTGTTGCTCCTTTAAATAAGTTTCTAACAAGTCTAGGTTTGTTTCGTTGATAACAAACGCTTTGCCACCCACCTTGCGGATCTTTTCGATCTCGGCGTCTTGTAGCGCTGTCGTCTTGCCTTTGCCTGCCTTACACTCAACGGCGAAGAAATAACCACGATAACTACCGATGATGTCTGGTATGCCAGCGCGTCCGAAAGAACCCATAGCGGGGAAAAAATAATACGCCCCGTACTTCTTCAGTAGTTCAGATACTTTCTTTTTTACTTTGGCTTCTGGTGTCATGCTTACCCTCCAATTCAGCAATACGACTTTTAAGTTTTGCAATTTCCTCAAGCATGTCGCACGCCTGTTGTCGCCATATGTTTTTGGATTCCTTCAAGTACTCAACCTGACTTTTCAAACTTTCAACATAATCTTTGTTTACCATAGCGCTTCCTCTATATCAATGTACTGCTTGGCCCGCTTGGGCTTTGGCAGAACGGTTAACGTCATCCAAGGCAGCATCCACCGCTGCGCTTCCTCCTTCGTCCAAAACATCCGCAAGGGACCGCACTCGTCCATTACCTGATACCTTGGCTTGTCTTGCACAGGCGTAGCATATCCAATACATACTTTCACCGTTTTTACCATAGACAATTGCTCCTTCTCTGTCTGCGTGTGTTGATTGACACAACTTGCACCATTTTTTCATTCTTTAATCCTATAAAAATTTGTTTTACCAACTACTTGTAAATCAAGAACTTGCTTGTTGTACCACATGTTTAAGTACGTACGGACTGTTGAGTTAGGAACCATCAGTTTCCTAGATATTTGCCTTGCAGTACAAAACCGTTTGCGCCCAACAAGATCGTTCCAAACTTGCTCTTCGACGGTCATGCGTTCTTCTCTTTGAGTTTGTCCTCGATGGCTTGGGCAAAATCCAAAGTGGATTCAATCTCCCAATCCCCAACAGGCAAAAGTTCTATCGCCTCATCTTCCGTCAGCCCAACCCATTCCTTACAGCAATGACCGCACCTCGGGCACTCAAACTCATGTTCACGTTTTGCCGTTTCATCGACACGTTCTTGCGATATGTCGCTGGCGTGTACAGGTGCAGTTTTAGAGCAAGCCCCAACGCATCCGTTTGTTGCTTGGCATTTTGGGTACGAGCATTGCGCCACAGGC
>Ga0315903_10004426_pt1 | contig 18825 bp, 19 predicted proteins | sample LakEriMetagenome_7_FD_203524 | JGI IMG/M metagenome (GOLD analysis project Ga0315903, IMG submission 203524) | Freshwater fungal communities from buoy surface, Lake Erie, Ohio, United States - Buoy 2 MA119 | ecosystem: Environmental > Aquatic > Freshwater > Lake | place: USA: Lake Erie, Ohio...
AGGGCGCGATTGGCGGTAGGTATGTGCAAATCTGCAAGGGCGCGGTTCAGAGCCACTTCAAAGTCGCCAATGGTATCAACCAAAGTACCGTCTAAGTCAATCATGACGGCTTGCCAATTTAAATGGATGCTCATGTCCTTGTCTTAGCGTGACTGATTTTGAACCAAACCCTAAGCGGCTTGTAAGTTTAAAAAATTAGACAAATCAAACACAGAATTAGGTGCAACGGGACTGATTTTAGGTGGCAGTGGCTTGAAGTTCATGGCCATCGACTTGCTCTGCTTTGATGACACAGAATCGAACCAATCAGGCACCAGATGAGATATGGGGCAGTTCTGGAGAAATTCTTTTTCAAGATCAAAAGCATTCTCTGCGATCAAACTTGTGGAGCGCCACTCAGGTGATTGGTGCGAATGTTGTGAAGGTTTGGATGGAAGATTAAAGCATTCAACAACGTCCCAGACCGAAAGAGAATTCATTGTGGCTACAGAATGGTAACCACCACCCGGCCCACGAGTCGCTTGGATCAATCCAAACTCCCTTGCGTCTTTCAAAATACCTTCAATGTACGAAAGCGAAACGCCAGTGATTGAAGCAAGCGTGTCAGCCGTGATTGTTCTGTGACTGGGTGCGCTGGCGATGGTCGTGAAAACTTTCAATCCCAGGGTGGCTCGCTTGCTCAACATGTTGTTTCCTTGTTTAAGTAGACATAATTTACCATCAAAGTAAAAAATAGTTACTCAAATTATAAAATTTATGAAATAATCTATTCAAAATTCATTCAATTAAGCAATCATGTTAAACAAAACATCACAAAAAGTTGGTCTTCACAAAATCGGGGCAGTTTCTAGCCTCAGTGGCGTCCCTACACCCACTCTTCGGGTGTGGGAGATGAGGTACGAAACCTTCCAACCCCAAAAGACAGAAAGCAAACACCGGCTCTACACCGATGACGATGTTTTGAAAGCGACAGTTCTCAAACGGCTCACAGACCAAGGTCACAGCATTAGCAGCATTGCACAACTGAGCTCAACAGAACTCAATCATTTGCTGCAACAGCAACAAGAAACCAACCAAAGAAAAGCAATCGCAGACTTGAAGAATCAGACTGTTTCTATTGCGGTGATTGGACTGCCACTTGCCGCCAAAATTGAGACCAAAAAGTTCACATTCAGTTTTAACAATCAGGCCATACGCATTACCGATATTTTTAGTACGGTGCAACAAGCCTTGGCTGCCAAATTTCAGAAAAATCCGCAAATTCTTCTGATCCAAACGAACTCTTTGCATTCAGGCGTTCAGGTAGACATTCATCGCTTGGCTCAACTTAACAATGCCTTGCAAGTCATCGTGCTTTACAACTACGGTCAAGAGCCCATCATTGAATCCATGAAGCGTTGTGGCATGATTGTTCGCAGAGAGCCCATTAGCGATTCCGATTTAGCAGAACTCATCAAGTCAGTGCTTCTGATTAACAACGAATCAAGTGCCAACAGCTTGTCTACTGGAATGCTGATTCCGCCTCGAAAGTATGACGACATTGAACTCATGCGCGTAGCCAACATCTCCACCAATGTCCTGTGCGAATGCCCCAAACATGTTTCAGAAATCATTACGCAACTTGCAAGCTTTGAGCAGTACAGCCACGAATGCTTGAATAACTCAACAGAGGACGCACACCTGCATGCCTATCTTAGCTCGGTCTCTGGTTCTGCCAGAGCTCTGTTTGAGTCTGCACTTGAAATGGTCGCTAAGCATGAAGGCATTAAACTAAGAGAAGCTTAAGCGAATTGAACTTAAATCTAGCCAATCTTGGCCAATCGCAAAACTTCAAACAACTTTCAATATGACCCTGCAAGGCATCAAGCGTAAGATCACCTACGTTGCCACCTACGAAGCTATCGCATTCTTATTCGGAACCCTTGGCTTTTTCAGCTTCAGCGACAGCAGCCTTGAGCGTGCAGGTGCGTTGGCAGTTTTTGCTTCACTCTTCGCAATAAGCTGGAACTTTGCATACAACGCCATGTTCGAGCGCTGGGAGGCGAAAAGCCTTACACGCGGTCGCAATTTGAGTCGTCGCGTGCTGCACGCGGTGGGTTTTGAAATCGGCTTTCTGGTGGTACTACTGCCTGTGGCAGCATGGTGGCTTGATATCAGCTATCTGCGCTCATTCATCGTCAACCTAGGCTTGAACATTTTCTTTTTTGTCTATACGTTTACTTTTACATGGGCCTTTGATCGCGTGTTCGGATTGCCCACTTCTGCGGCAAGACCTGTCAGCTCCTGAATAAATTTAAGTCAATGCACATCGCAATACTGGCGTAATTTATGAAACTCATGAAATTTCAATTTTTAACCAGTTAGATGGGCGAAGAAACAGGTGTCTACGATCGTACGAAAGTGGGCTGGACGCACAAGGCCGTGGCTGACAAATTGACTGAAGATGCAAAGGCACAAATCAATGAAATTTACAAAAAGGTGGGTTTAAATGACCGAATTTTGTGACATGGTCAAGCTTATAAATTTAGCAACTCAACTAGAATGCACAATTTTAGTCACCCAATCATGAGCAGCTTTTTCACCAAGGCTGGGAATTGAATAACGCAAAAATTTAGCAATCACTTGATTTGAAGTCATCGGTAAACCTGGATCACCAATAACTCGATCAACAAAAGCTTGGTATGTTTTATTTTCTATTGTTAAATTCAGAATAGCTGAACGAATTCCATCTTTTCCTAATGCTGGGTCTGATTTAACTGAAATGATTGATTCAATATCTCGGATCTTCTGATTAGATAAAGCCTCCGCTGAAAACGCTTCGGGGGCCAAATCTCCTAAAACTAACATTGCAGCAACTCCCCAAGTTAAGCTGAACTGGGCTTGAATGGTTGTATGTGGATCACGATTTGCACAATACACCATGGCTTCTTCGTAAATAGAAAGTTGTATGGCTTCCAATTTTAAATTCTCGGGCAACGACTTTCGTAATTCAAGCGCTGCAGCTGCGCCGTAGTGGACATGGCGAACTGAAGCCCAAGGCTTGAAGTAGCCATCTAATATGAGCCAATGATTTATTGGACGTAAAGAAGGCATTTGCTGGTCATATCCTAGAGTGATTCGGTAAGCTTCAGATAATGCATCTCTAGGAGTAATCATTCCAGCTTTTACTGCAAACGCACTTTGAAGGCCAAGACTAGCGGCATGACCGAGGTATGTATTTCTTGAGTCCGCACCTTCTTTAATCGGCAGGTAAAGGGTGCTTGGCATTTGCATAGCTGCAATTTGAATAGCAGCATTTATCTCAATAGGTTTAAGCTGGAGTAATTTTGCAGCAGCTGCAGCGGCTCCTAAACAAGTAAAAGTGCCGTCAACATGCATTCCTTTTTTAATGCGCATGACTTCTCCCAGACGGCTTCCAACTTCGTAGCCTGTAATCAGCGCATCTGTCATTTGAGTCATCGTAGCCCCCATTTGGGAACCTAAGGACCAAATTGCCGCTACTGTCGCTACACCGGGCCTGCCATGGGCAGTCGCCAAACCTTCACATGCCTCATCTCGGCAAGCGGCAACTGCAAATCTATATGCTGCAGCGCTCATCGAAACTGTCTCATCTGTCCCTGGCAAAACAATGGGGCCGGGGTCTAGTTTTGCCTGAATACTGGCTAATCGTTTTAGCTCAGGGGCTCGGGAACCTGCGACCATACAACCCAAGCAATCTAAAATCAATAAACGAGCACGTTGGCGAACATTCTCGGGTGATTGTGTTGTAGTTAGCCAGTCTAAAACTTCATTTATTGATGTCATATTTCATTAAGGCAAAATCAACATGGGAACCAAATTGAGACATGCGCATTGTTGACCTATTCTACGTGAGCTGTTAAGGTTTAGTTACAAGGATTTATTCGTATCAATTCAAATAAGGTGGCCTGCCATGTTAAAGCTCTTGCACAAAAAATTCTTTTTATTTGTATTTTTTGCAGTTTATATTTTTAACTTTAATTCAGCTTTACATGCTCAAAGTACTAGCCAGAATTTTCCCAATAAACCTGTCAAATTAATTGTGCCATTTGCAGCGGGTGGTCCCACAGATGTTACAGCACGAATTCTGGGCGAAGGTCTTTCAAAGATTTGGAATCAACCCGTTGTTATTGATAACAGGGCTGGAGCTGGGGGTTCTGTTGGGGCTGCAGTTGTTTCTAAGGCCGACCCAGATGGATACACCTTACTTCTCGGTGTTACTGGATCACACGCAATTGGTCCAGCCCTTTTCAAGTCCTTGCCCTACCACCCAGTTAAAGATTTTGAGCCAATTAGCTTAGTCGTGCAGTACCCAAATGCTATTTTAGTGAATGCAAATTTTCCTCCAAATAATTTGCAAGAATTAATTGCATACGCAAAAAAATCGAAACCGGCTATGACTTATGGGTCAGATGGAAACGGTACTGCTTCGCACTTGACGCTTGAGCTTCTTAAAGACTTAGGAAAATTTGACATGAGTGCAGTTCAATACAAAGGGGCTGCTCCAATGCTGAATGATCTGATGTCGGGAATCGTTCAAGTAGGAATTACCGGACTTCCTACAGCAGTCCCGTTAATTAAGTCTAAAAAAATTAAATTGATCGCTATTACTACGGAAACTGATTTTAGTGGCTCAGGATATCCTTCAATTGCTTCACAAGGTTTTGCAGGATTTTCAGCTGCTCCTTGGTCTGGGATTTTTGCGCCAAAGGGAACTTCCAGACCCATTGTGAACAAGATTTCGGCTGATATTGCCACTGTGCTTGCAAATTTTGATGTGAAGAGCAGGTTAGACACTCTTGGTATGCAGCCTTTAGCAACCTCTCCAGAACAAACTGCTAAGCACTTAAGTGAAGAAATCGCGAAATGGGAGCGTGGAGTCAAAATTTCAGGCGCTACAGTTGATTAATGACAACGCAGGCTATTTGTTATGCATTTTGACGCTGAATTTGATGTCCTAGTTGTTGGAGCTGGTGGCTGTGGTCTAACTGCTGCAATTGCAGCAAAGTCGTCTGATCAAAAAATTCAAGTTGCGATTTTAGAAAAAACTAACCGGCTTATGGGCAACACAATGCTGTCCAGTGGATCAATACCAGCTGCAAATACGAGATTTCAACGCGCAGCTGGTATTCAAGATAGTCCTGAAGCAATGATTGATGATCTAAATCACATCACGGGTGAGCATGATGTAACAGACATTACTCATAAGCTCGCTTTTATTTCTGCTGAATTAATTGAATGGCTTGTAGATGTTGCAAATGTCGATATGACTCTGGTCGAAACATACAAGCATATTGGTCATAGCGTGCATAGACTTCACTCGCCACCATCAAGACGTGGCGCCGATTTAATGCATGATTTAAGCAGAACAGCAGATTCCATGGAAATCCCTATTGCTTATGGTAATGCAGTCACGGAATTGGTTGTATCAGCAGAAGGTGCTGTCACCGGTCTTGTCACAAAAACGATAGATGGCAGAGTAACGACTTTAAGCGCTAAATCTGTCATTCTTGCTACCAATGGCTTTGGCGCAAATCGTGAATTACTTTCGCAATTTTGTCCATCTATATCTCATGCAAACTATGGTGGTTCGCCGAGCAGTCAAGGCGAAGCAATTACTTGGGGTGTCGGTCTTGGCGCTGCCCTAGCAAATATGGGAGCTTATCAAGCGCATGCGAGCCTTGCAGAACCACACGGCTCACTGGTAACGTGGACGATTATTGAAAAGGGAGGAATCATTGTTGACTCTCGAGGATGCAGATTCGGAAATGAAACCATCGGTTATTCAGCCTTCGCGGAGTTAGAGTTAGAGCAACAAGGCCCTTTTTACATGATAGCTGACAGCAAAGTTAGAGATGTAACTGCCAATGGTCAACCCGAATACGCTGAACTTTGCAACACTGGTGGTGTCGTGCAGTGTCATACCTTAGGTGAACTTGCGAGTCATCTTGAAATGAATGAGAACATAATTTCCCAAACCATCAATGAAGCAGTCTTTTCTGCCAGTTCGGGACAGCCCGATAAGTTTGGTCGTTCTAATTGGGGATTAGGGCCACTTTCTGCACCTTTTTGTTTTACACGAATTACGCCAGCTTTGTTCCATACTCAGGGCGGTTTGCATGTTGATGATCAAGCACGTGTCCTACGCCCAGACGGATCGCATATAAAGGGTCTTTTTGCCGGAGGAGGCGCTGCGGCCGGCATTAGCGGTTTGAAAGGTGGTGCAGGATATGTATCTGGAAACGGTCTTTTGACTGCTCTAGGATTGGGCTACTTAGCTGGTAAGAGCAGCGTTACAGATTTCTATGAATGAATTGGCTTTTCCTGAATCAGCTTAATGATTTCCTTCCAGCCAACTCGATTGGCCTGACTCATATCAAAACTTGCAGCTAAATGAACCAATCCTGGCAAGTCAATAGCACTTAGATCGTTTATTTTATTTAAGACAACATCTTGAGAAAAAGGCCTATCGGGCCCGCCTTGTGAGCTTAAACATTCTTGTTCAAAAATTTTTCCATCGTATGTCTTAATGACAATTTTAGATGGACGATCATTTGGTGGCGTCAGTGATTTATCAAACGGCATTAAGTTAACTTTTTCTCGAAGTTTGGCTACCGTTGGATCGCTCAATGTATCTTGATAGAAGGCTCTGGGTCCGCCAGTCTTATAAATAAGTGCAGCAGCAACCATGTGCGGTAAAGAAAATTTAGCTCCTAAAGTAGTGGGAGGCTTTACGTTATTGAGGCTTAGGGCAAGCGGAAATGTGTAAACATCAATTGCAGCAATTTCATGAGTCAACGGAAAGTCATCTGCTAAATCAAGCATCTCTAGGACAGCCTCAATCGACGAGTGTCCGTGCTGACAGCATGCATAAATTTTGTGATAACTCGCATTCAAAGACCACTCATTTCCGATTTGACTGATCAATGCTTCAGTATCCATCTTAGCTTCTAAAATTTCCATGAATACAGCTGGAATACTAGTTGATGAACCCATTATTCCGCTGGTTGACCAATCCGCACTGAAAAATCCATGGACAGCACCTGTACTGGCCCAGCAATTACGAACCAACACCCCCTCCATTAAATGTCGACGGGGGCCAATCGGTGTAGTCGTTGCAGCAGCTGTGACTGCACCAACCAACTCATTTACAGTTCCATTTCTAGCCAGAACCACACTTGCAGCAGATCCCATGCTTGACCACATCGCATGCGAGTGAACTTTCATAGTGTCAAACTTAAAGGCCATTGCAATTCGGGTAATTATTTCATACGACAAAACAACACAGCGTAAGAGTTGGGCAAAAGTCAAGGATCGAGCTTGACCCTCTGATAAAAGTGCAGGTAGTGTGCATATGCCGGCATGGCATACAGCTCTTCGAAATCCACCATCTAACTCACACCAATTTCCAGCTAACGCATTAACTGCTGCTGCTGATATTCGATCTGTTGTTGGTAAGCCCTTTGCAAAAATGACAGCATCACCGGATGTAGATCTCGAAAGAACTGTTTCACGCAATTTTCTAACTTCAGGCTCAACAGAGCCGGCAAGCATTGCGCTGATATCGTCACAAAGCAACATCAAAGCACGCTGTTTTACAACATCAGGAATGTCATCCCATTCACATTGAACAGCCCATTGGCATAGTTTTTCAAATTTATCACCAAAATTTTGAGAGGCTTGATTCATCGTTTTTTTCCCAAAGATTAGTTAGCCCAAATAACGAACTTCATGCGTCAAGTTTCTTATGTTGTATGAATTCGCCACATCCAATAAACGAAGCAGCGATATTTAAAAAAACCGCCTAAGCCTCAACCCATCGTACGTCTTAGACTGGAGAAAAAGAGTTCCGACTGAAGCCGCTCGCCGTGGCTCTGTGCCATCACCCGCGCTGCCAGCTCGGAGTTCACTGGTTTCAGTGCGATGCCGGTAGAAGACGCCAGCACCTGTACTTGGCAGGCGCGCTCCAAGTAGTACAGGTCGTCATAGGCGTAATCGACGCGCTCACCGCACACGATGACGCCATGGTTGCCCAAGAACACCACATCGGCCCCATTCATTGCATGCGCAATGCGCTCGCCCTCGGTCATGTCCAATGCCAGTCCGTTATAGTTTGCGTCCACAGCCACGCGGCCATGAAAGCGCATCGCGGTTTGGGACAAGCCAGTGTCTAGAGCTCGTGCCGCCGTCAAGGTGAGCGCGGTGGCATAAGGCATGTGGGTGTGCAGCACAACCGACTTTTTCGCAATGCGATGCACCGCTGCATGAATGAACATGGCCGAAGGCTCGACGGGATGTTGGCCTGCCAATTGCTCGCCTGCTGCATTGCACATCACGATGTCAGGCGCTTGCACCTCACTCCAGTGCAGGCCACGCGGGTTGAGCAAAAACCAGTCAGCTCGGCCAGGCACCGCCACGCTAAAGTGGTTACAGACGCCCTCGCTCAGTCCCTGAGCAGCAGCAGCACGCAAGGCTAGCGCAAGATCAGAGCGCAGCGGCAATAGCGCTTCAAAGCTTGAGTTGGGTTCCAAGGAAGTACCTCCTGTTATTCTAGAGTTTGTAGCGACTTTAGATTACCCTGTCCACTTCTACATGGCAAGCGTTACAAATTTGAAAAAGTTCAAAGCATAAAGGAAGATCAAGCATGAGCGATTCACCCACCTCACGAGGCATCAGCCGAGGGGCACTCGTGCTGGCGGCGGCCACTGTGGTGAATCTGCCGTTCGGTACCGTCTATGCGTTTTCGGTCTTCCTCAAGCCGATGGAGGCGCTGCTCGGTATGGGTCGTGCCGAGATGGCCATCGTGTTTTCCATGGCATCGATCTTTCTCACGATCGGCATGCTCCTCGGACCCGCCCTTTACCGCCGCTTCCCACCTGTGCCCCTGCTGCTGGTTTGCGGAACACTGAGCGCCTCTGGTCTGCTGATTTGCGCCGCTGCGCAGGGGATCGAGCATTTGCTGCTGGGCTACGGCGTTCTGTTCGGACTGGGCGGGGGCGTGGTATTTGTCATGATGCAACAAGGCCTGAATCAGACCATCAGCCCGATGAGCGGGCTGGCCAACGGTTACGTGGTGAGCCTTTACCCCATGGGGGCCATGCTGGGCGCACCAGTCTTTGGCTGGGCCATCGAGGCGTTCGGCCTGCGCGCAACCTTGGCGGGTCTTGCGCTCACGGTGCTGACTTGCTGCGCAATCGCTGCAATGCTCTGGCATCGTGTCCAAGTTCGCATGCAGGATCCAGGCGCGAGTGCAGCCGACAGCGAGGCCCGCCACTGGGGCTTGTTTGCTCGGCTGTTTACTGTTTTCTTTCTCGCTGCCTCGGCGGGTCTGATGGTGATGAGCCAGGCCGCTGGCATTTTGCAGGCCTATGGCTCAACAACCCTGTTTGCGCTGGGCGGTACCACTTTCATCACCGGTGCGATTGCTGCTGCACGCATTGGTGGGGGCTGGCTCATTGATCGTTTCGCGGTGCCTCGCGTGGCCTGCTTGGCCCACCTGATCGCGCTGAGTGGGTCTAGCCTGCTCTTGACCTGGCCAGGTCCGGGCATGGCAGTCCTGTCCATGACACTGATCGGCTGCGGCTACGGCTTCATTTCGGGTCTGACGGCTGGAGCCATTGCGCGCTACTGGCATCCCAATGCCTTTGGCCGAGTGGCCGGTCAGTTGTATATCGCCTGGTGCATTGCGGCCATCAGTCTGCCGGTGCTGGCGGGCTGGCTGTACGACCAAACCCAAGGCTATGACCAAGCCATGCGCATTGCCGCTGGCGTGAACCTGCTAGGTGCACTGATAGCTTTGAGCTTGCCTGCGACGGCAAAATCTACAGGGCTTAGGGTCATCAAAATTACATAATCCTTCATATTTCATCTCTTAGGTGCAATTAATTGTGAACACTTCGCACGCCTTGATATGAAAATTAAAATTTTGAGTGTCCTTTTTTACTTGATTTAAGTTAAATTTTTAGAACTTTTAACAACTCTTTGTATTGTGTTCGCAAAGTGATCGTTTACGGCTTTTTTTATCGCCTTCATGTCGCGCTTGCCCAGAGCCATCGCGATTTCTTCATGATCTTCTAATGCTCCTCGCCAATTATCTATTGTGCTGTTACCACTGTAGCGCAAACTGCGCATGCGCTTACTGAGCATGCTGTGAACCATCATCAATGATTTATTGCCAGACATTTCAACCAATGCGTCGTGTATTTTCTGATTCAAATCAAAATACTCTGGCCGCTTACCTTTAGCAAACATCGCCTTCATTTTTTCGTGCATGGCTAGCACTTTGTCGATTTTCTTTTGATCGGCCTGGCAAGCCTTTTGGGCTGCGAAATTTTCTAACAAGCCCATGACCTCTAACATATCTGAGGCATCTTTGTCACTGAAGGTTTTAACCACGGCACCACGCAAAGGCAGCAAATCTACCAAGCCTTCAGATGCCAAGACCTTTAAAGCCTCGCGAATGGGGGTTCTGGAAACTCCCAAATCTTTGCTTATTTCTAACTCAGGTACCCTTTCGCCTGGCTTGATATGCGACTCCACAATCAAACTGCGCAAGCGTGCGGTGACCTCGGTGTGCAAAGAGGTTCTGGCAATTGGATCCTTGGTGGCCATTGGCTATCATTCAAAAAACTGAGGGTATTAACGGATAGTGTGGATTCTACGAGATTCACTATACTGAAATCCGTAATTACAGATTACCAAATTATTTGATGTCCACCGCAATTTCGCTTGAACCTCCTAAACGATTGATCGTTGACTCCCATCATCACTTTTGGGATCTCACAAAAAACTATCATCCTTGGCTGTGTGATGAACCTCCCATCTCGTTTAGGTATGGAAGCTATGCAGCCATTAAAAAAAATTATCTGCTGCGGGATTACCTTCAAGATACAAATAGATTCAAGCTACAAGGCTCCATTTACGTAGAAACAGAGTGGGATCCAAGCGATTCGAAAGGTGAAGTTCAATATATCAATGAACTTCGAAAATCGCAAAAATTACCAACTGTGGCTGTCATGCATGTTCGTCTCGATGACAACGATGCAAGCGAAAAATTAGAATTCCAAAGCTCATTCGATTTTGTCAAGAGCATTCGCCATAAACCGAAAGCGAACGCTCAGCCTGGCATCGCAGAGCACGGTGGAATGATGGATAAAGAATGGCGAAAAGGATTCGAAACACTAAGTCAATTTGGCTTGCGCTTTGATTTGCAAACCCCATGGTGGCATATGAAGGAAGCACAATCCTTAGCACGCGCCTATCCCAATACGCCCATCATCATTAACCATTCTGGCTTGCCGTCCGACAGAACCAAGGAAGGGATTGAAGCTTGGACCAAAGCCATGAAAATGGTTAGCGAATGCCCCAATATTTCAGTGAAAATTTCTGGCATCGGAGTTCCAAATAAGCCGTGGACTGTCGAAGCCAATCGACATGTTGTTAAAACGCTGATTGAATTGTTTGGCATCGATAGATGCATGTTCGCTAGCAATTTTCCTGTAGATAAAATTTGTGCAAGTTTTGATGAAATATTTATGGGATTTGAAGAGATCGTTTCAGATCTCACAGAAGACGAACAAGACAAACTCTTCAGACTGAACGCCATCCGCACATACGATATGGGGCTGGAATGAGCAAGCAACCTCAAATCGCATACATAGGCTTAGGGTTGATGGGCCTGCCCATGGCAAAGCACTTAATCAACAATGGCTATGAGGTACATGGGTTTGACATCAATCCACAACAGAGGGCCGCAGCAGAAAAATCTGGCGTTGTGATTCATGCTAATTTGCAATCTACCGCCAAGTCTGGGCAAATTATTTTATTGAATTTGCCAACATTTGATGCGGTAAAGGATGTGGTGTTCGGAGAGAACGGAATTGTCAATGTCATTCAAGCGCCACAATGCATTATTGATTTTTCAACCAATCCTGTCAGCGAAGGATGCGAATTAATCAAGCTGTTTAGAAAAGAAACCAGTTGTACTTGGATCGATGCACCCGTATCGGGCGGTCCAGTGGCGTCCGCTTCCGGTAATCTCACAGTGATGTTGGGTGCCATGCCTGATGAATATTCAAGCAATGAAAAATTATTAAAGACAATTGCAGGACAACTAACCCTCATGGGACCTCCTGGCAGTGGTTTGGTTGCCAAAGCGCTCAACCAACTCATTGTCGGTTGCTTGCATGCTGTGATAGCAGAAGCGGTTTCAATCGCGAAAAAATCTGGTATTGTTGCCGATCTGGTTCCAACAGCATTGTCTGGCGGGCACGCTGATGGCGTTTTGTTACAACAAATTTTTCCAAGAATGATGGCAAACGATTTCGCCCCACGCGGGTATGCCAGGCAACTCCTCAAAGACTTGGACATGGTCGCTAGCTATGCAACAGAGTTAAAGATTCCAGTTCCAATGACATCACAAGCTCTGACTCTCTATCGCATTTTGATTGAAATGGGTCACTCAGAGCTAGACACCTCTTCCATTCTCAAAGTCATACAACGTTAATTTCTGCAACCCAAAAGGAGACTACTGTGAAAATCAAGTTGAAAAAAACAATGTTCGTGGCACTTGCCTTTGCAAGTACATTGGCATACAGCTCAGCATTCGCTCAAACAAAACTGCGATATGCCCATGTAGGGGTTGCAAACGCCCCTCAAACCATTTACGCAGATGAAGTGGCGAAGCTAGTCAAAGAAAGAACGTCTGGCCGAATTGAGATTCAAGTTTTTCCAAACTCTCAATTAGGTGGCGTTGGCGAAATGGTTGACGGCATCAAAGCTGGTGCGATTGCAATGGGTCATCATGATTTTGCTTCGTTGGGGAAAATTCTTCCAGCAACAGCTGTTTTCAATACGCCGTTTGTATATCGTGATCCAGAGCACAGCTTGCGAGCCACCGATTCAAGAAACTCCAAGGCTTTACAAGAAATTAACAAACAACTTGTAGACAAAGGTGGCATGAGAATTGTGGGTAGTTTTTTCCAAGGAACTCGACAACTCACATCGAAAGAAAAGGTTTTATCGCCCAAAGACATGGCTGGCAAAAAATATCGCGGTGTTCCAGTCAAGCTTTGGTCATCGATGTTGACTGGAATGGGCGCAGTTGCAACACCTGTAGAAGTATCTGAATTGGCAACAGCACTGGCAACAGGATTGGTCGTAGGCCAAGAAAATCCGTTGCCCAATATTTTTAATTTAAAACTCTACGAAGGTCAAAAGTACGTGATGATGACAAGTCATATGCAATCCGTCTTGTCTGTATTTGTCAATGAAAAGATTTGGCAAAACATATCTACCGGCGATCGAAAAATCATGGAAGATACCATGGCAGAGGTAGGTAGAAAAACTCTAGATTGGGACAAAGAAACATCTGCGAAATACAGAAAAGATCTTGAAGCAAAAGGCATGATTTTCATTGAGAGTAAAGATGGCCTTGACTTGGAAGCATTTAGAAAAGCAGTGTTGGCTCAAGTTAATAAGGATTTCCCAGAATGGTCTACTTACATCGAAGAAATTCGTAACGTGAAATAAAAAGATGACGCAACTCCTCGAATTCATCAGAGCCACAGTACGGGGATTAAGCGTATTTTTGCTGCTCATGTTGATCCTAACGCCGCTTGCGCAAATTCTTATGCGTGGCGTCTTTGGGATCCCCATGAGTGGCGCAGAAGAATTAGCACGGTATTTTTTAATTTGCCTTTCATTTCTGGCTGCATCTTATGTCACCAGAGATGGGGGGCAAATCTGTATGGAAGAACTTCAAGCCATGCTGCCAGACCGATTACGGTGGTTAACTCAAATGCTAATTGAGATTTTAGGAATCGTATTTTTTGGATCTATATGCATTGCGGCCATCGTGACGATTTCAAGAAATTTGGAAAATCAAACAGCCACTTTAGAAATGCCTTTTTATATCTTTATGGCCCCACTTGCACTTGGCATGTTTTTACTTGCCGTAGAAACTTTGATGGTCCTGATTCATCTTGTCCAAACAGGACGAGCTAACGATAAAACGACCAATTTAACCTAAGGAAATTCAGTGGCTGGCTATCTTGTAATTGCGTCGTTTTTAGTACTTTTTTTACTTGGATTTCCGGTTGTTCTTGCCATTGGCCTGCCCTGCTTGGCTTATCTTTTTATCAATGGCATACCCGTTGACCTCGTCGCTCAGCGAATGCTGTATTCCCTAGACTCTTTTCCCTTAATTGCAGTCCCTGTATTTCTATTTGTTGGCAGCGTGATGAATTGCTCTGGCATTTCACACTACATCTACCAATTTGCAAATACAGCTGTTGGCCGCCTACCTGGTGGATTAGCTCAAGTCAATATTTTTGGAAGCCTGGTCTTTTCAGGAATTTCTGGGTCAGCGTTAGCGGATATCGGCGGACTTGGTCGAATAGAAATAGATGCAATGCGTAAAAAAGGATTTAACGTCCCATTTGCCTGCGCTGTAACGAGTTCATCTGCGATCATTGGACCGATTTTTCCACCTAGCATTCCACTGATAATTTACGGGACCGTGACGGGTGCGTCCGTCCTGCAACTTCTGCTTGGCGGCATATTGCCTGGCTTAATTTGTACAGCCATGTTGATGGGCACAGCTGCATGGCTGGCCAAACGAAGAAACTATCCAAGGGCTGAGAGATGGCCAACGTCCAAAGAATTTTTAACGGACATGTGGCCCGCTGTTCCTGCGCTGGCAGCACCCGTTTTACTGACGGCTGGCATGTTGGGCGGTTGGTTTACGCCTACGGAAGTTGCATCTGTTACTGTTGCATACACCGTGCTCATTGGTACTTTTTATTACAAAAAACTCACCTTGAATGGATTGCGCATTGCGGCATTTGAAACCATTCGAGCCACCTCGGGTATTTTGATCATCGTCTCGGTAGCTGCACTTTTTGGTTGGATTTTGTCTGTAGAGCAAATTCCTCAAAAAGTGACGACAGCCATGCTATCTGTTTCTAAAGATCCTTATGTTTTACTTTTTATCGTCAACGTAATGCTCTTGATCGTAGGTATGTTTTTGGACAGCACGACAGCCATTTTAGTGATTGCACCTATCATCGCTAAACCGCTCATGGCAGCAGGCGTCGATCCAGTTCATCTTGGTATGGTTGTTGTATTCAATCTCATGATTGGCTTGGTTACGCCCCCCATGGGATTGTCACTTTACCTGGTAGCAGATATTGGCAAAGTCAAAATGCGCGATGTTTTGAAAGAAATGCTACCGTTTTATATCCCATTGGTTGGCACATTGCTTTTGATTACATATGTTCCATGGATAACAACTGTGGTACCACGTTATTTCATTGCGCAATAGTTTGAGAACTTTCAATTAACTCTTTAACCCAAATCTTTAAATGACTCATCCCACCATTGCACTTTTCACCGGCGATCCTGCTGGCATCGGCTCCGAGTTGGTTCAAAAACTCTTAAACCACAGCACGTCGCAACAAGCAGCCAAAATTATTTTGATTGGGCAAAAAGACAGTGTTCAAGCACCGCCCAATGTTTCATGGCATGCGTGGTCTGGCTTCAATGCCACACCTTTTCCCAAGGGCACCTACGATGCCCATAACGGCGCCTACATGATTGCGGCATTGGCCGAGGGTGTTTCTTTGGTGCGTGATGGCAAAGCCCACGCCTTTTGTTTTGCGCCGCTCAACAAAAGCGCGCTCCGAATGGGCGGCATGCATCAAGAAGATGAATTACGCTGGTTTGCAGATTTCCTCAATTACAAAGGCGTGTGCGGGGAACTCAATGTGTTGCAAGACCTATGGACCTCCCGAGTCACATCGCATGTTCCCTTGAAAGAAGTGAGTCAACTTCTATCCAGTCAAAAGGTATTTGAATCAATCGAAATGATTTCAAATGCACTTCGTGCTTCTGGCAAATCATCTCCCCGGCTGGCTGTTTGCGGCCTCAACCCACATAATGGGGACAACGGAAATTACGGTGATGAAGAAATAAAAATAATTTCGCCTGGAGTTGAGTTAGCTCGCACAGCTGGTTTTCCTGCAGATGGTCCTTTTCCTGCAGATACAGCATTTGTTCGCGCGATTCGAAAAGAAGGCGGCTATGATGGTGTGGTCACCATGTATCACGATCAAGGCCAAATTGCGATGAAGCTCATGGGGTTTGAAAAAGGCGTCACTGTTCATGGCGGATTGCCCATCCCCATCACCACACCAGCTCACGGCACAGCTTACGACATTGCGGGTAAAAATTTAGCCAACCCTCAAGCCATGTTCAATGCATTCGATTTAGCTTGCAGGATGGGGCAGCACCATCATCAATTGAAAAATCAAACCATTTAAATTTTTACAATACAAAGGAGGGACATTATGAAAAAAATTTTCACTTTTCTGTTGGCAACACTTTTATGCAGCATAAGTGTTGTTGCACAAACAGCTTACCCCATTAAACCAGTCAAATTGATGGTTGGCGCTGGTGCAGGTGGGGGCACAGACATCATTGCACGCATGCTGGCTGAAAAAATGGCAGAGTCTCTCAAAGGCACTTTTATTGTAGAAAACAAACCTGGCGCCTCCAACACCATAGCCGCAGACCTGACTGCCAAGGCTGCACCCGATGGACACACGCTTTTGGTCGCAACCAATACTGGACAGGCCATAGCGCCGCATTTACTTAAATTGTCTTTTGACCCTATCAAAGATTTAACACCCATAGGTTTGGTGGTAACTGTTCCCAATGTCTTGGTGGTGGGCTCAAATGTGCCAGCCAACAATGTCAAAGAACTGATAGCGCTGATGAAAGCCAAACCCGATGATTTTAAATATGCATCTTCAGGCGTAGGCAGCACTCAGCACATTGCAGGCGAAGGATTTGACATTGCGGCCGGCGTTAAAAGCATTCATGTCCCCTATAAAGGCAGCGCCCAAGCACACTTGGACATCATTGCTGGCAATGTCCAAATCATGTTTGATACGACGTCATCAGCCATGGGGCAAATTAAGGCAGGTAAATTCAAGCCCTTGGCAGTGACAACTACTCAGCGGTCATCAGAGTTGCCAAATGTTCCCACTTTGGCCGAAGCAGGCGTGCCTGGTTTTGAGATGAGTACTTGGTATGGCGTTTTTGTCACAACGGGAACACCCCCAGACGTAGTCAACAAACTACAAACTGAGCTGACAAGAATTATCAAGTTACCAGATGTTCAAGCCAAGTTAAAGGGGCTAGGCGGCGAGCCAGGCAACATTAGCCCAGAAGAATTTAGCAAAATAAACAAACAAGATTTTGAAAAATTTGGCAAGTTAATCAAACAAGCAAACATCAAGATGTGAGATTCAAGGTCAATTAAGGTCGAACGCCCGGACTTTCAACCTGCATACCATTGGCCCTGCGCATTAAGTAAAGTTCTAATGCCAAGAGCTCTGGAGATCCGTAGGCATAATGCTCTGCTCTAACTGCGGACACGCAGCTGCGAAGCCGACGTTGCAAGGAGCCTACCCCTTGCCACTCAATGCGGTAAATTGGATAAGCCGTAGGGTGGCCCTGTGGAATGGTACTGCTTGCCAACTTAAGTCCGGCCCGATCATCATGGCACTGGGCGCAGGAAAGATTAAGTTGGCCCATTCTCTGAAAGTACAAGGATTGGCCTTTCCGATAGTCCGGCTCAATGACGGGGTCGGTCGATGCGGTAATTGGAAGCCCCCTAGATTGGTAGGCGACCAGCGTACTAAGCGACAACAAGTTTTTTGATTCATATGCAAACGCGGGAGACTGTTGACGGCTTGTACGGCACTGATTGATTTGCCCCTCTAAATTAAGGAGTTTTCCATTGACACGTTTTGGAAAGGTGGCGGCAACACTTTTCATCGACTGCTTGACGTCTTGATGGCAATCAGCGCACGCTTTACCAGCAGGATTGCTGCGATCACCCCAAAGCGCTTCGCCGTCCATCATCCAAAACAATGCTGGATTTAAGCTCATGTCGTTTTGCATCGCTTGATTGCTGGGCGTCATCAATGCGGTGGCAGATTGCCGCTGATCAGCATAGGCTAGCAAAGCCACTGCAAAAAAAAAGAACAGAACCCCAAGTTGGGCCAATTGCTTCTTGATCATGAAACAGTGATAGCCTGATTCACTACTGTGAAGTAATTGTTATCGCCTTGCCATTTGAATTCAAAAGTACCCGATTGGTCCGCTTTGGCGTAGAAGATAAATAGGGGGTTAGAGGCGACACCCGAATGCAAATCGGCTTTAAAGACTTCATTGCCGTTGTAGGTGCAAACAAAGCTTCGAATCATATCGCGCGGCACTCGCACACCTTGCTCGGTATGCCGAAAGCCAGACTCCATATCGTGTTGTACGATCACGCGGATAGCAAATACTTCACCCTTTTTTGCCGTTTTAGGCATAGTGACTACAGCCCTTGAAGATCGACTCATACCATCTCCGTGCATGCTGAAAGGGTGATGACTGTATCGACGCTGGTTCGCCAAAATGAGCCATCGCTCATTTGTGCCAAAGCCCAAACGCGTTGTGAATCAGCCAAGCGTATACGGGTACTTGCTTCCGCCTTGCCCGATAGGGGTGTGAAATAACAGCTCACGACATTGGGCGACGGATTGGCCTCAGAAATGATATGGATGGCACGAACGTAATTAGTTGGCGTCATTGGGCTGTCAACTGAGAATTTGACGGCCACTAAATTTCCGCTCTCTACCAAGGGTGGTAGCTCAAAATAAACACGTCCGGTATTGACAGGGCTCGTGCCTACAATGGCTTGCATAGCTTTCATGGCCTCGCTGGGCATCGCACTTGCGCTTCCCCACGGACAGA
>Ga0315903_10004429_pt1 | contig 18818 bp, 4 predicted proteins | sample LakEriMetagenome_7_FD_203524 | JGI IMG/M metagenome (GOLD analysis project Ga0315903, IMG submission 203524) | Freshwater fungal communities from buoy surface, Lake Erie, Ohio, United States - Buoy 2 MA119 | ecosystem: Environmental > Aquatic > Freshwater > Lake | place: USA: Lake Erie, Ohio...
AAGCAAGAAGAAGGTGGAAATGTTAAACATTAACTTTTAAAATTAATACTATGGCAACTAAAGCAAAATCCACTAGTGTTTCGTCTGCATTTAAAGACAAACCCAAAGTAAGCAGACCAGGCATCCACGCTAAGACTAAATCTTCTAAGTTAAAGCAAAGTAAGAACTACCAAAAAGCATATAGAGGGCAAGGGAAATAATCCCTTGCTTTTTTTACTTTATAAAGTATATTTGTAATTACCTATAATATAATCAGTTATTAACTTTTAATGTTATAACTTTAAAAATTAAACTAATGTTGAGGAACTCTTTATATAAAAAGTTTGGTAAAAAATACCAGGTAGGCGGTGAAAAAGACCCCGCTGCCCCATTTAAGGCACCTGCTCCTTTTGGAACATATACTACCCCCAATCAACCACAAGGAACTATTAGTACTCAAGAATCATCATTTGCTCCTGGAGTATTTAGTAATGAAAAAGCAGACAATACCTTTACGCCCTTTCCTGCGCCACTAAATATATTTGATGTTAATCAACAAACACCTGAACCTGAACAGGGTCCCTTAACCCAACAAGAAGTAACAGAGCGTGCTATTACAGTTGACCCTATGGCAGAAGTAGAACCTAAAGAAGAAAAAAATAAAAATGGAAATTTTTCTGATTACGCTACTTTAGGACTAGCTGGAATTTCAGGAGTTCTTAATTATCAAGATGCATTAAAGCAAGATCAAAAATTTAAACAATCTATTCAGCAGAGAGATAGTAAACCTGTATATGACTACAATTGGATGTACGGTAGGACTACTTCTGGTGGAACAGAATATCAACCAATTATTATGGCAAAACAAGGTGCAAACATTCGTAGGCCACTAAATTCATTAGAAACAGCTAATGTTGAAATTGAAGGTGGAGAGTTTTTAATTCTTCCTGATGGCACTACTGAAATCGCAAAAGGTCCTTCCCACGCAAAAGGCGGCATTGATACTATATTACCTGAAGGAACAAAAGTATTTTCAAATCACTTACGTCCTGCAGACTTACATAAAATGCCTGCGCCTTATAAACAAATGTTGTTAGGTGGATATATGGAAGAAGGTGGAGAAGTAGAAGACTTAGGATTAGATTATCTAGAAGACATGTTGGAAGATTCTGGTAAGTTTAAAGGTAAAGATGCTAAGAAAACTTTTGCAGAAATTGCTAAACGATACGACTTAAAAGTTTACCAAGATGTACTTAATAATCCATTTGCTTCTGCTGTAGATAAAGAAACAGCTCAAGTAATGATGCAGCGTAACGCTAAAATTCTTGACCAACTTTTCCGCGATCAACAAATTCTTAACGGTAACTCTAATGGGGAGCCTATGGAGGAAATGAAAAATGGTGGAATAAACAATCCTGGTTTTAAAGCTCTTCCTGCTGAAGTTCAAGCTAAGATACTTTCTAACATGCAAACTGGTGGGAGATACAAAATCCCAGAAGGAAGTAGAGTAATTGCAGAATCCGATTTAGCTAATGCTCAACCTGGAGATTATGTACGATTTGCAAATGGTACAGTAAAGAAACTTACCAAGAAAGATGTACAAACAATTGACAAAGGATTTAATAAAGACTTCTCTGTAATGAAACAGCGTTGGGATGATCCTAGTCTTAATCCAGTTAAAGACCAAATGTGGAACAGGTACATTCAAGCTAATCCAAACACAAAGATTAGCAAACAACAATACCTAGATAACTACATTAAAACACAAGAGCAGTTATATGCTATTGACGCAGCTGCTGCTAATAACCCTAATATTGACTTATCTAACCCAGAGTGGGATAGAACTTCAGGAGGTGCTAAGAATAAGCGATATAAAGAACTAGCCAAACAATTAGGATTACCTGAACTTACCGAAGATCAGATTTCTCAGTTCCAACAAGGATATAAAGACCTTGCAACAATTCAACAAGATCCTCAATATCAAGCAGCCCTTGCTGATTTTGATTTAACTCCTAAAGGTGTTGGGGACCAAATGTATTTAGGAAAGGCCATTTCTCCAGCAGATGCTATCTTAGGCAACACTACTGTAAGACAGCTTCAATATTTAAAAAATAGAGAACAAGTTCCTACTTACCAATACGAAGATGTACCAGAAAACATGCCTCCTGGTCAAGCTTATGACTTAAATGTTAGCGGTAGACGTGGTACTTATAGAGGCATGCCTTATCCTGTAAGTCAAGCTATCCCATCCGCATATGCACTAGCACAAGCACAAGAAACTTTTCCTTATGCTATTCCTGAAGTAGAAGCTCCTTACATAAGACCGCAGACTTTAAACATTCAAAGTCAGTTGCAAGATGCAGATAATAATGCTATTGCTGCAATGCGTTACGGGGCAGATCCTAACTTAGCATATATAGCAGGACTTGATGCAAAGCAAAAGTCTTTTGAGAATAAACAAAACTATGATGCAGATGCACGAGCTAAAGCAGATATGTATAATGCAGAAGCTAAGATGCGTGCTGATTCAATAAATGCTCAGATGTTTAACCAAGTATACAATGATATGTACGCTGGTGCAAAGTCTGCTCAGTCTGAAGAAAAACAAAAAGCAATTGCTTCCTTAATTACTAATCGTAATAAGTGGCAACAAGACGAAAACTTAAAAGAGTTTTATTTCAATAACTTTGTAACTAATTACGATTTTGATGGTAGAAATCCGAGTTTAACTATGGATGCTACAGGAACAAATCAGTTTAGTATTACAGGAGTAAAACCTACTCAGTCTACTCAGTCTACTCCTGCTACGCCAACTACGCAGTCTGCTAACGCTACTACAGCACCGTCTACTGCTTCAACAACAACTCCAACTCCAGCTACAACTTCTACGCCTACTACTACAGGAGTACCTGTAGATTCTACATTTAGAGCTTCTTTAAATCCTAATCTACCGCCTTCTATGCAGTATGGAGTAACTAATCCTGCATTGCCTGATTTAGGTACGCCTGTAATGAAGACTAACTTAAATCCAAACTTACCATTATCTATGCAGTATGGTATGGAGATGGGTGGACAATTAGAGACTTACTTGAATCCATTCAAAAAGAAAAAAGGTTTCAGAAAAAAATAATTTACTATGATTTCGCATAAATCCAAAGGATTTGTTTATCCAGACTATATCTCTCCTCTACCAGCAGATGAGTTCATTAAGGGCGCACTGCTTAAACAAAAAATGTATGATGAGGGTATTGAGAAAGTTCAACAGCAACTTGACGCATACGGCCAGATTAGAAAAACTCTTCTGAAAGAAGAGGATAAAGCTTACTTTGACCAAGAGGCTACTAAATTAGTTTCTGCATTAAACAAAAATGCAGGATTGGATTTTGCTAATAAGAATAATTTGAGATCAGCATTATCTCTAGGTAAAAATCTAATTAATGATCCCGTTATAGCTACTGCTGCTGAATCAACTGCTACTTATCAAAAGATGATAGAGGAGTATAACAAACTCGATCCTAAGAATAGAAGTTCTGTAAATGATTACTTCTTTATGAAAGACATTAACAATTGGTTGAAAGATGGTAAGTACGGCAGTAAACTAAAGTATAACCCTTATACTGTTTATACAGACGAGCATGTAAAACTTTGGAAAGAATTGTCTACCTCACTTAAACCCGAAGAACAAGAGTTTCCTGTATTTGATGGAGCTAGTGGTGAATGGATTGTTCAGAAGAAATACTCAGGTGTAACTGCACAAAGATTTAGAGATGCTTATATAAACGGACTAAGCGCACAGGCTAAGAATCAACTAGAGATGGAGGCTCGTTACTCCTTAGAGACAGGAGATAGAAATAAAATTACTAGTTTCTATAACCAAGATTTAAACAATAAAATAACTTCAACAACTTTAGAATTAAACCGATTAAACGAGGAAAAACAAAAAGTTGCTGCAAAGTACGGCTCATCGTCTCCAGAAACTTTAAGACTAGACGAACAAATTAAGAGCATAAATGCTACAAAGGTATTTTATGAAAACAAACAAGCAGGCGAACTAACTGATGGTGATTTAGTATCTTTCTTAAAAGATGATAAAATACTAGATGCTGCTGGAGCCTTTGCCTATAAGAGTGAAAGTTCTAAACTTGAGGCAAATCCTTACGTAGTAGATTACAAGAGAATGCAGAATAACTTAGCGGAATATCAAGCTAAGGCTCAAATTGATATTGCTAAAGAAGAAGAATTAGTTAGACGCGGACTAAAAGACGGATCAACAAACGGAATGTTAAGTCCAGGTGCCTATCTGCCAGATTCTAAGTATGAAAAAAATCCAGTTATTCAAGACTTTAATCCAATCTACGGACAAACTAGAAGTATAGAAGAAGCTGCTTTAATTCAAAATGGGCTTGTTAAGTTTTCTGAAGGGAAAACTGTAGAACAAGCACTGCAATCAATAATGGATGAAGGTAAACTATCAGGAGAAGACAGACGTGATATTAATGAGATGTTCTTACCTTCTGGGTTTTTAGAAAGACGCCCAGTAGCTGAACAACGTGAACGTCAAGCAAGAGGACAAAAATTAGTTGAGGAGATGTTTTGGAAATTTAAAGGCATGTACGACTCATTAAAAGGAAATAGATCAATTAAACAAGGGGATGAAAGTTTCTCTTTAAATCCATCTAGCACTGTATCTGTTTTAGAAATGACAGGCGGTGTTAGGGATATGAGTGTTGCTTCTTTATTAAATAGAGATGGAAGTTACTTGTCTCAGATTAAAGAAATTAAAATTAAGAAATAACATAAGTAATTAAGAGGCATGGCAAAAAAAGTAGATAGTTCTTTTAACTTTTTAGGAATAGATCCTCGCTTAAATGTAGGAGACCCCAACGTTGTTAAGGCAGCAGTAGACCAATCCATTAATAGTAATCCTGTTTTATTTAATGCTTATCACACTAAGGAAATCCTAAGACCACAATTAGATGAAATAAGAAGAGAGAAAGAAACCGAACGTTTACGTAATATAAACGTAAACTCTTTTAATTATCTTGCTAAGAAGGCGGGGTACGACGAAGGTTATGCTTCTAATCTTTATAACAGAATACAAGACTTACCTAATTTACCTGAGCAACAAGCAACTGCTGCCTACAATGAATTAGCAAAAGAATTAGATGATTTAAAAGAAAAAGGAACTACTTCTTCTTTTGGTGGATTTGATTACTTATCTGATATAGGTGAAGGTCTTTTTGAAGCTGCGCGAGGTGCAACTAATATTAGCCATGAACTTTTTGGTGGAGCTAAGTACACTGACCCACAAGAATGGTTAGGTAAAAATAAAAATGACCAAACCGCACAAGCTGTGCTCGATGAGTTATTTACTCCCTCAGACATTTATAAGTATGCTAAACGTGTATTAGATAGTAAACAGAAAGAAGTATCTATTAATAAGTTTAAACAGAACTTAGGTGATGTTGACGGAGTTTTGCAGTTACTTGAATCTAAATCAAGAAATTTAAATAGTGGAAATAGTTTTGATGACTTACTACTTCCTGTATTAGAGAATCAATTTAGAACACCTGGTTCTGATTGGTACCGAGATGCCGAAGGAGAGTTAAGTCCTCAGTATGTAAAAGAATTTCAAAACTATGTTAAGCAAGGTTTTCAAGAAAAGTTTGATGATCAAAGTTTTGTAACTAACATTTTAAATAAACCTGCTCGTTACGCAAAGTATGATTTAGAAACAGAAGCACTTAATGACTACAAGACAGTTCTACAAAAAGGATTGTTTGACTTAGTTGATGAGCGTAGACAACTTCTTGATGAAGAAAAACTTGTAAAAGATAGCCCAGAAGACAAACAGTACATCAACAAAATTGAGCGTATTAATTCTCAATTAGACAAACTAGTAGCAAGAGAAAAAAGTATTGATAAAGTATACGGAGTATCTGTAGGAGACCGTAGTGGATTTTTTAAAGCTACTTTAGGCAGTGGCTATATGGCTTTTAGAGATTTGCGTGACTTTTTAACTCCAGATTATTTTCAAGGCCCTGAGTCTGATGCAAATACTCAAGTTATTAGAAATGCTATGTATAAACCTGAAGTACTACGATATGATAAATACGGAAATCCTGTATTATCAAATCAAGTATTTTATGAAAGTGCTTCGGGTACAAAAGCAAACTGGCGTGGCTTTTTTGAGTCTGGTGGGGCTATTGTAGGTGACATGGCACCTGCTATTGCTACGGGGTCTATACTTGCGCGTGGAGTTTCTTCTGGTTTAGCTCTTGCAGGAACTGAAGCAGGCTCTGCAACATTAGGTGCTAGAGTAGCTTCTACAGCAGCAAAGACTTACGATAAAGTAAACAAGTACGGAAGTCTTCGCTTAGCAGATCGTATTTCTACTTTTGCAACTATCTATGCAACTACTAATGAGCGTATATACGAACAAGAAAAGAAGTGGGGAGGTAATGCTGAAGAACGGGCTCGTTATTTAGCAGTAGCTGAAGCCGCATCCGAAGCTATAGGTTTTCCTGATGTAGGAATATTAAAGTTAACTCCATTTAGTAGAGGATTAGGTGCGGCCAGTAAAACAGCTGCAGGAATATCTTTAACTAGATCTGAGTTAGCGAAGGCATATTTACGTGGAGGTTCTGAATTTGCTAAGACTGCAGTTAAAGCCAACTTAGTAGAATCTTTTGAAGAAGAAATGGCTTTACTTGGAGAAGCACTTGTAAGTCACGCCTACGCAGATGAGTATGCTCGTGTAGGTAGAGAACAAACAGAATTTACTGGAGAAAACATAATTGATACTTTTGTTGAATCATTTAAAGGAGGTCTTCTTTATAGTGGTTTAATGACAGGCATGAATCATTACAGAGCTACTCGTAAGAATGCTTTGTTAGATCAGGCTGAATACGAGGCCGCAAATAATCCAGAATTATTTAAAGCTAAGTTGAAGGAGATGCACCAAAAGAATCCTTCAGAACTTTCTGAAAAGCAATTAGCAGATGCTATTGTAACTATAGATAATCTTTCTAACACATTTAAGTCTCTGTCTCAAATAGACAACTTAAAAGATTTAAATACCTTTTTCGATGATGAAGATGCACGCAGACAACTATTCACTAAAGCTAGGCAGCGTGATGTTCTACGTTCTATTGACTTTGATAGTTTGACTCCCGAACAACAAGAAGAATTTACTAAAGCTAAGTTAGGAGGTAAGATTACTAAAAAAGCAACTGCTGAGTATAATAAAGCTCGTCAACAGGTAAGTGATTTCTTAGCACAAACCGAGGGACAAACCCTCAGTAAAGAACAAACACAAGAGTTTGTTGCTTTGCAGTTAAAAGCAGCACAACTTCGCAGTATTGCTAATACTATTGATTTACGTAAGCTTACTGATTCTCAGATGGAAACTTTGGCTTCTATGGGAATAATAGAAGATAAAGACTTTCAGTTTACCCAAGAAGATTTGGATAAAATGATTGCTGAAGTAGATACTGATATTCTTAAAACAGAGAAACGCGCTTTTCAATATGCTGAGATGACTAAGGCGGAGAAAGCAGAAGCCATCAAAAAAGCTTACGATAAAAAGATAGAAGCTATTAACCAGGTAGAAGATCCTACGGTTTTGTTCGAGTCATTAGTAGCGTTAAAAAAAGACTACGAATATTTAGAAAAAAATGCTTATGGAGTAAATCCAGAAGTTCTTGCAAACAAAGCATCGCTTTTAGATGCTTACCAACAAAGATTCGATGCTCTAACTCAACGCGATGCCTCTGGTGCTAACTTGTTTGAAGCAAGTCTCCGAGAACTAGATATTAATAAAGCTATTACTGATTATAATATTTATGAATTAGTAAAGTTATCTTCTCGACTAGATCAAAACAAGGATCATGTTGACAGTGCTTTTGCAGAGAATTTAAACGAAGAATTGTTAAATGCTCAAGCACAGATTATAGAAAATATACAAAAACTACAGGGAGATCAAAAAATACAAGCTTTAGCTAAGATTATGGATCAAACTGTAAAGTTTAATACATTTACTTATTTTGACCAAAAAGCATTTAGTGAATTTATTACAAGTTATACTTATGGCTTAGATTCAGAAACAAACGAAGAAGTAGAGCAGACTATGACTGTTTCTATTACTCCAGAAGAATTTGAAAAAGTAAGAGCCGAAGTTATTCGGATGCGTGGTATACGTAAGAGTAACTCAATGGCAGCCACTGGTCGTGTAGATAATGTTAGTGTACCAACTGAAAGCGAAGAGCAAGAAGATGCTATGCGTACATTAGCTCGTAATGTTGCTGCAGCATCTAGTGAGTTAGATGATGATGGTTTTTCTGAAAAATCTGCTTTAGAAAAACAATACACTGATTCCTTCTTAAAAAACAAAGAAGTAACAGAAGCAGTTCAAGCTTTAAAAGATAGAGTATTTTCTTTATTTAACGAAGGCAGCGCACGTGCAGCATCTGTTCTAAACGCATTTAATACCTTACTAACAAATAAAGATACTATTTCTTTTGACGCACAGCTTCAGCAAGTAAAACAAGCTCTTAAAGCTGAAATTGATGCACTACGAAATGTAGATAAAAACTCTAAATCTGCCAGAGCACTAGAGGGAGTTTTGCTAGAACTAGATTTGTGGACTAAGGCAACAAAGAAAATGGTTATTCAAAATCCTGCTGCTAATTTAGGTGACTTAACTAATTTAGAACCTAGCAGAACAAATGTTGTTGATCTTCAAAATGATGTTTTGGAGGAAGAGTTTGGGGACGAGTTAACGCCAGCACAAGTTCAAACTAAACAATCTGAGATTGACCAACTGAATCAAGAAGCTCAACGTAGACGTTCTCGTCTACTAGACTTAACTAGTCCAGCTAGAAGTAATGGAATAGAAGTAACTCCAGATAATGTCATAGTAACAGATCCTGCAGTAAAACGTAGAGTTGCATTTATTGATGCACTTTCTACGATGGCAGATACTAAAGTTAAGATTCTAAACAAACGACAGTTTTTGCGTGAGTATTTAGCTAGCAAGTATCCGCAGAAAAACCAAGCAGACATTGAGCAAGACTTAAAGAGTCTATTAACGTTCTTTACTAATATACCTCAAGACATAGTAGACAACTGGGATACCTTAACTAATCAAGATGAAATTCTTGCTTCGGTGCATCAGTTACTAGGTAAAGAATTTTTTGATAAAGGGCAGCTTAGATACTATGTAAAGAACAAAGCTCAAGGATTACTAGTTAATCCTGAAGTTATAATGACTGCCGCAAGTAAAGACGGTAAAGTTTTATTACAGGACTCTTACCCGCTTGAGTTAAGTTTTATTCAGAATACGGGTGAAGGCAATACTAAAGAGTTTTCTACTGTACCGTGGAGATTGTCAGGACGTATACAAGGAGAATCTACAGACGTTAAAATCTTACCTGGAGATATTATTGCTGCCCATACCGAAACTTTTGCAAGCAAAGAGTTATTACAAGAATTTTTAGGAAAGAATGATAAAAGCGTATTAGTTGACTATGAGATCAGTGAAGGGGTTCTTACTAATAAAGATTCTTTTAGCACAATGGCAGAAGTTGAATCTTCTGATATTAAAAACGCTAGTCTTAAAGATTTTTCAATTCCAACACAGCCAGGATCTCGCGTAGCAGGCAGACGCTACAAATTTAATTTAGGTCGTTTGTACTTTAACAATAATGGTAATCCTGTTATTTTACAGAACAATAAACTTAACGAAGAGGAAATACAAGCAATAGCTGAGTTAGTATTTAATCCTCCAACTGGAAATATTAGTATGAGCCAGTTAGATGAGGCTTTATTTGATCTAATTAACCAAATCGATAAGAACAATCGTATTGTATTCTTCCCAGCAGAGGCGCTTAATCAAATTCAAGCTGACGGTAGTTTAAAAACTTTTTACGAACAAATGTTAGTACCTTCATTAGTTCAAGAAGTTAACGGCAAACGTAAGTACCAAAAGCTCACAAAAGAACAATTCATTAAAGAGTTAGGAAACTATTACTATAAAGTAAGTCCAACTTTCTTATCTGGGGGCGCACGCTTTAACGAAAGCATTACTCGTTTCCAAATGAAAGACGGTGTTCCTGAAGTATTAAAACAGCCATACTTAGACTATATTAAAGAAACACATCAAGCTCCTATTAATAGTGAGGGAAATGTATCTACTGTAGTTAATAAGATTGTCTATCCAAGTACTACTGACTTAGCCGCACAAACTAAAGCTTTAAATCTACAAATCAAGAACGACCAACAACTAACCAGTAAAGGAAAGACAGTAGGAGGCGTTAATCCAAATAGTAATGCCCGAAGTTTAAATCCAACTGCTCCACAGTTAAATAGAACTGCTTCAGCTACTTTGAATATGATTCCCTATGCAGAGATTAACTCTTTCTTAGCGAAGTTTGGTATTCCTGTAAAAATTGGTTACTCTGAAGAAATTTATAACCAATTAGTATTAGCAATTAAAAAAGACCCAAGTATTCTAAGCCTAGTAACTGCTCGCATTGAGAATAACCAGGTTGTTACTTCTGAATATGATGGAGGAAACACTAAAGGAATCAACTTACTTATTGGTTCAGTAACTCTTCCTAATGGTCAAAAATATAAAGTGTTTTTTAAACCTGATGAGCAAAGCGCAGGACTGAACTTAAACATCAATAAAATTGAGGGAGGATTTACTGCAAGTGTGAAAAACACTGATGTTCCTAATCCTACTCCTTCTAATGCTCCTAGAGTTCCCTCAGCTGTAGCATCAGATGTTGTAAATAAACTTAGTGCTTTAAACGAAAAAATTCTTGTTATAGATCCTACAGATGAAAAATTCTATATAGAAGTAGATAAAAACGGGCAAAGAATAGGTGATAAAAAATATCCTAGAGTTTCTAGTCTTACAGGTAAAAGAGAATTTAGCAATAAGACCGCAGCAAATAGAGGAACTATTATTGATTCTTTACTTAGAGAATTTATTAAGGGGAATATTAAAACGGAAGGCCAAATGATGCAGGCTTACAAAAAAATTAAAGAAACTAACCAGTACCCTACAGATACTTTTACTGTTCCTTTTATTTCTGATTTATTTGCTACCTTTAATGGATTTGTTCAAAGTAATCCTAACTTAGTTTTTATTGCCGACTTACCTACTTTATGGGGTACTTTTAATGGCGTAGATCATGCGGGTACTATTGATTTACTAGCAATAGATAATACTAATGGTAAAGTTTATATAATAGATTTAAAAACATCTACACAAGATAGAACAGATACTACTAATAAATTCTACGAAAGTTATACTTCCGCAGATACAATTCAACAATCAGCTTACGCAGAAGCGTTAGCACAACGTACAGGAATTGTAATAGACGGATTAAAAATTTTCCCAATTCAAGTGGAATTATCAAGAGAGACTCAAACTTATGAAAGTGCTATAGGTAACAAAAGAAATTCTGGCTATATTTATGAGTTGACTCCAGATCCTAAGTATTTCCCATCAAAGACAACTCCTCCTATAAAAAGTCAAGTACCTTCCAATATTAACGTAGAGTCAGTCACTTACCAAAATAGTCAATATACAGTTCATTTGTCTAAAAATCCTTTTTCAGGATTAAATGAGATTGTGCAAATCTTTAATAAAGATAATGCAGAGATTGATGTTAACAGTACTACAGGTAAAAACGTAGCAAGTCAATTAGACTGGGGAAAGATTAATCCTAGTGCGCCTAAGAAAATGTCTCCTGCAGACTTAATGGATGCAGCTAACCAAACGCCTCAGACTCCTGCTGCTCAAAAACAAACTAAACCTTTATCTGCTGCTGTATTTAATTCAGAAGAAGAAAATCAAGGTAAACAAAATAAAGACGCCTGTGCTAATCCTACCGATAGATTCTCTCAACAAGGTACTACAAAGGTTCCGAGATCTATTAGAAAGAAACCTTAGTCCATAAGTCTATTTTTATAATTTTTTAATTAACTTATATTTGTATTAAAACACGAACATGATTTGCCCTAATTTTAGTAATCCTAGCATAAGAAAAGATTTTTATAATCTTGTTGGTATTGTAGGCGAAGATTTTGCCTATTACCTATGGGATAAGAATAATGGACTACCTCTTACTTTACAAGCAAATCCAGCTAATCTTAATGAAGCAATTGCTAATCCTTTATTTGAAGCTTTGGATGAACAGTTTAATGGTAATTCTACTAAAGCTACTTTAGGAGTAGCTATTACGTTTAGTAGTGCTTTTCAGAAAAAATACGTAGGATTTAACCGAGCAACTCCTGAGCGTCAAGTACAGTTAATTAATGACTACATTAACAAGTTAGATATTACACTAGAGCAAGCAACTCAAAATTATATTAAAAGAGCAAATCAAATTAATAGAACATTTAAGAGAGCTGTTAGTGTAACACAAGAAGCTGTAACTAGAGAAGATCTTAGTAAAGACCCTAACTCAGTAATTAATCAAATTGAAGATGTTACTGCTCAAGACAGGACTGCTGCTTATGAGTTTTTAAAACGTAACAAGATTGCTCAGAATATTCGCTTTACGAATGCTCAAAAAGTAGTTAACTCAGGGGCTTATGCACAATGGACTAAACACGGTTTAACTTTATTTAAAGGCTCCGACTATACGGACATTTATCACGAGTCTTGGCACGAGTTTACACAATGGTATCTTTCTCCGATTGAAAAAGCATTACTATACAATACTGTAAGAAATAGAGAAGGGACAGTTACTATAGGCGACTTAGAGATACCTTACTACAGTCTTACTAATAGACAAGTAGAAGAAGTACTAGCGGAAGAGTTTCGTGCTTATTCTATACAGCGTAACAGAAACGAAGCGGTTGCTGCAGAACCTCGTATTAGAAACTTCTTTGAGAGAATGTATGATTTCTTAAAGTGGCTTTTCTTTGGTCCAGAAAAAACAAAAAAACCTGAATCTACTTTTGAGTTTGAAAATGTTTCTGCAATGTTTAGCGCTTTATATGAAGGTAACGTAGATTTATCTCGTAGAGCAGAAACAAACATAGTAGAAGATTCTTTAAATAGAAGTACAGCTTTAACCTTGCCTATCTTAACGGATGAAGGTTTACAAGAGATAGAGTTAAGCCCTTTAGTCGGTGCTGAGGTTATAAGTTATGTAAGCTATAGTATCTATAAACAGATGCGTGATCAGAATATTGGCATGAGTCTTTTATTAAATCCTGAGCACAAAAAGAATTTAATCCCTCAATTATATACAGCAGTTAGAGCAGAGTTAAATGATGTATTAGATAACTTAGAGATAAAAATAGAACAAGCTGAAACATCTAACAACATGGCTGCTTTGGAAATGTTAGAAGACCAGTACGCTAATATAACTGCACTAGTAAACGAAGATGAAGCCTGGAACCGAGTAGTTGCCCTACATCAAAGTACAACACAAGGCGAACTCTTTAATATAGATGCGGATGTTACTGTTTCTGTAGAAGAGAATATAGAAAACAGAATAGACGAAGCTCCTGCAGAAGAAAAAACTAGAAACGAAGTTCAATACGGGGATAAGTCAAATGTTAACCCACTTGAGTTGTATGATCCTTATGTTATTGAGTTAATTAAAAGTTTACCTGACCTAGTTAATATTAACGGCCAGGTTGTCCCTAGTACGGGCAGCACTCTTGGTTTACCAAAAAACGGAAACTTCAAACATAATAAAAATCTTCTTCAGAACATTCTATCAGGATCTACGTCTTATGAAGATGCTATTCAGCGATTAATAGAAGCTTCTTCCGTAAGTCCTCAATTAACTTATTTAATTCAATTGCTTCCTAGTCCTGTTAGTGAAACTCTAACATTAGACGAGATTACATTAAAGAATCAGTTTATGCAGGCCTTGTCTATGCCTCGCGTAGATCCTTATTCTGTAAAAGCAATTGAAAAAACTGAAGACACTACAGTCGATAATGTTATAACATCTAAGAAAGTTATTCAGTTTAATACTTTCTACATTAGTACACTTACCCAAGACGCACTTCTAGAGTACTTAGATAATGAGTTCCAAATATCTGCTGCTTCTGATTTTAAATCTGAAACCGATCAATCAACTATAAAACAAAGAAGCTTTGTTAACAAAAGCATAAATGGTTTAGAGTTTGCTACATTCTCTACAGCTTCTGTATTAGACGCATATAAAGATATTGATAGCACTACTTCCTATAAGACATTATTTGAATTTATGAATGATGCTTTTGGAGTGGACTTATATCAGGGAATTAGCGAGCAATACCTATTTGATAAGCGTGGTGATATTATCATTGCTAACTCTCCATACACAGAGAGCCAATTAAACGCACTTACGCAGGTTATTGTAGCTTCTTATAATAAGATTAAGTTATATCACTTAATTAACAATTTAGAAGGTAAGTCACCTATAATTAATAAATTAAAAAATGAAGTTCCTTCATCTGTAGAAACTCCTGCTAAGACCTATATCTCTGATGTAAAGAAAAGTTTAGTTACAGCATTAAACACTTTAAGCAATAATTTTAACACACTCAACGCAAAAGACCAAGAGCAGTTTAAAGAGATAGTTGATCTATTTACTAATTCTATAAAAAATAACAATAATCTCAGAACTGAAAGACAGATTCTTTTCAGAGCTATTGAAAACTATTACAATAAAGTAGTTAAGTCTGCGTCTTACTTAAACGACGAGAACAATATGGAGTGGTCTATCCGTGAGTGGCAGCATGTTGTAACCCAAGCAAGCAGTATTAATAATGCCAGAACTCTAGCTGACTTAACAGGCCATTTAAACCCAGCTACAAATAACTTTGTTGGTGTGTCTAAGTTACTTGCAAAAGCATTTAGCCAAGAGACAGGCGAGCGTAAGTTAAACAGAGATGAAGACAATGTTCTTTTTGAGTTAGTTAATATTTCTGGATACTCTACTAAAGTAGAAGGGAAGAAAACAATTAACTTAAATCCTGACGATAAATTAATCCAAGATTTTATTGGGTTCTTAAAAGACGGCTTAGTTGAGAATCTTCGGTTTGGTGCAAAATCTACTAGTTTAGGAGTACGTGTAAACGGTTCTAGAAATGAAAGATTGTTCTACGACAGAAGTCGTTTTAGCTACTCAGCTGACACTGATATAGTTAGACTAGACCCAAAGGTAATGGATACCTTTTTAGACTACTTACGTTACGAATTGAATCGTATGTTTGATGATCGTGCAGAGTCTACTGAAAAAGAGAAACGTGGATTTGATTTAATCATTTTAAAAGACATTCTGCCTAACAAGGTTCAAGAGTTTAAAGACATAATTAAAAATTCAACCCAAGATAAAGAAACTACAGTCAACAATATCATTAATCAGATTAATACTGTTAATCGAGCAGAGTTTGATACAGCAGTTACTTTATACTTTAATGAGGAAGTAAGAGCATTCCGCACCGATTTAGAAGAGATTATTGGAGAAGGAGATGCTAAGTTTGCTGAAGTTTTTGGAACAAAAGAAAACATCAATGAAGTAATAGCCGACTATGTAACCCACTACTACACGCAACAGATTGAGTTTTTGCATTTATTTGTAGGAGATCCTTCTAACTTCCAAGTTAAAGGAGAAAACTGGCGTGAATTATTTAAACGTTTAGGTGCTTCTATTTCTCCAGGTAAACAACCTTTAATAGATTCTCAATTCTTAAATTCATTTAATAACTCACCTAATGGATATTTAGGCAGAGGACTTGAGCGTTTATACAAACAAAGTCAAAATCCTAATGCAGAAGCCCGCGTATACGATGAAAACTTTACTTACGTTCAGTATAAAGATGTAAAATCATTTACAGAAGGTCAAGCAGAAGTATATCAACGCGAGTTAATTGAAGGTTACGCTAATTGGTTATCTAGCCAAGACAAGGCTAAAAAGCCTATTGAAGCTTACAGACAAGAAGCTGCTGATATATTTAAGACTACTATAGATGGTGTTACTACTCAGAAAAAGGAAGCAGACGGTCAAGCCTATGCAACTTTAGATTTTGTAAGGTTCTATCTAAACTCTATAGGAGAATGGACACCAAAACAAGAAGCGGCCTACCAACACGAACTAAAGGTAGCCGAAAAGATCCTAGAATATAGAGCAACTCCGACAGAAACTAAGTTAACAGAACTTAGAACTTTAATTCAAAATTCAAATGCAGGTATATTATTGTCTTTAAAGTTAGGGTACTGGGGTTCTCCAATTGATAATCCTAATTATATTACGTTAGGTAAGTACTCGGTAGCTCCTTTGATTCCGTCAACATTATTTGAAACCGATTTAGAAGATCAAATGTCAAATATGTTAATAGGTGGGGTAGACTTTATTACTTTTGATTCTGGAAATAAAATGGCTTTGCCTGTTTCTAGCTTAGATTTTTACAAAAAAGAAGGCAAGGGCAATGAAGAGCGTCTAGTTGTTAATGATATTCCTCAAAAGAATATTGTTACTTTTCCTATAAGCGGTTTACGTAGACAGCAATATATCGCGCCTAAGTTTAAAGAAGAAGCTACTTTGTCTACACAGTTAGTAAAACTTGTATTCTCTAATTTTTATACTAATGGTGAGCTTAATGAAAACATAAGTAAAGTAGCAGGCTTACCTGAAAAGATTGATAGATTACAAAAAGCTTTCATCAATGATTTATCAGTAATTGTAGAGAGCGAGAAAGCTAAAATCTATGCAGCTATTGGTGCAGAGTTAAAGGGTGATAGAGTAACTAGCATTGACGCAGAAGCATTTTCTGATTGGATTAAAAAAGAATTTGACAAGAAAGATGTTCCCCAGTCTGTTTACGATTATTTAATTATTGAAAACAATAACTTTAAGTTTTCTTTAGACGTAGCTCCTCATAGAGCTTTGTTTGAAAGTGTACTTGCTTCTGCTTTATCTAAAAGAGTATTACGTCCCAAGATGTTTGGGGAAGCACTTGTGCAGGTTTCTTCTTTAGGCTTTAATCAAGCAGGAACTCGTTTTACAAACCCTACTAGAGAACAAGTAAGGAAATACGGTAACAGTGGTCTAAGAGATTATGGTCGTATTGTAAACGGCAAACATCAGCCTGCAGATATTAAAATTGCTTTTAACTCAAAAAAGTACGGTGCTTTATTAAACTTAGATTACAAAGGTTCAAAAATTGAAACTCTTGATAGACTAAACGAAGCTTTACTAGACGATGCTTGGGTAGAACTACACTCAAATAAAATTACCTTAGTAGGTGTTCGTATTCCTGTACAGGGTTTAAACTCTATGGAACACTTTAGAGTAAGACAATTCTTACCAGAAGTTGCAGGACCAATTATTATTGTGCCTCCATCACTTGTAACTAAATCAGGATCTGACTTTGACATAGATAAATTGTTTATGTACGAGCCTGAGTTAGACTCTGAAGGTAACTTTATTGAAAGAACTCCCGAGTTTGTTAAAAATCCTAAAGCAGTATACCAGTACATTAGAGCAAAGAAAATTTTAATTACTGAGCTAAAGTCTCTTAATACTATTTTAGAGAACAAACGCCAAGAGTTTATCAGAAACAATGGTTCAAATACTGTAGAAGCAAAAGTATACGATAGTTTGATTGCTAGTAATGGAATGTTAATTCGTCCATTAAAGAATCGCAAGAAAGAACTAACTGATGGAGAAGAGAGCACATTGTTGGATGAAGTAACCTTAGCTACATTTTCATTAAGTAAGTTTTTAGAAACTCAAAAAGATAATCCAGAGATTAAATCTTTACAAAAAAAATTAAAAAAGACTCAGGAACTTTTGGCTTCGTTTAAAGGTTACTCTATAAAGTCTGCTAAAGCAGGTGCTTCTAATGGTTTAATTCAGACAATTAGTGAGATTTTATCTGAGCCTGCTATTATGCCGCAGTTTTTACAGCCTAACGACTCTCCTATTCTTAAACAACTATCAGAAGACTATAAGAATAACTACGGAGGCGGAGGATCAACTATCACTTCTACTTCTGTATTTTCTCCAAGAACTTCTATTAAGATTTTTAGAGAGAATGCAACTGGTAAGAAAGCACTAGGTATTGACGCAAAAACCAACGCACTACATAAACTCTATCAACAAGTAGGATTACAGTATACTAACCCTATTGCAAGAATGTACTTATTAAAATCTAATAAGACAGCGGATGGACATATTATTTTAGGCGGCTTGTATGATGCGAACAACGAGTACTTAATCTCAGATATTATTAATGAGTTTATCAACGGACACGTAGACATTGAGAAAGAGGAGTGGATTAACTTCTTTAATGCAGATAAAAACAGAACTAGCGTAATCTTACAGATGGTGCTTAGTGGTACTCCAATTAAAGATGCTGTGTTAATTGCTAACCAACCTATTGTTCAACACTTTTTAAAATCTAATAAATTAAGCGAAACTGCTCAGTTAATCGGCATTGAGCGAAAATTTATTAGTACTTATATTGCTGAAGGATTGAGAAAAATAGGAATGAGTTCCGTGATTGTTAGATCTGGAGGAAAATTTTCTTTACAGGGTACTATTGAAAAGATGCTTAAAGAAAACTTATTCTCTAAAGCCTTAGACAATTTATCAGAAGCTAATTTTACTCCGTCTGTTGAGAACACGAAGGCCGCTTACAATAAAATGTTTCAAGAAGCTAATTCTAAGAATCAAGGTGATTTAGCAGCCCAACTAGTATTTCTAAGCCAATACTATGTAGCTAGTGTAATGAATGAAGAGTTATTAGACTTAACAAGCGTAGTAGACTTTAACACGGCTAGTTATAGAAACTTAAATGATTTCCACTTAATTCGT
>Ga0315903_10004431_pt1 | contig 18817 bp, 15 predicted proteins | sample LakEriMetagenome_7_FD_203524 | JGI IMG/M metagenome (GOLD analysis project Ga0315903, IMG submission 203524) | Freshwater fungal communities from buoy surface, Lake Erie, Ohio, United States - Buoy 2 MA119 | ecosystem: Environmental > Aquatic > Freshwater > Lake | place: USA: Lake Erie, Ohio...
CCCGCGTCATGCTCGCCCTCAAGACCACCCTCGCCGCCGCCGACCGCACCCCCGTCCTCGTCTTCGACGAGGTCGACGCCAACGTGGGCGGCGAGGTCGGCGCCCAGGTCGGCCGCGAGCTCGCCGCCCTCGGCGCCGCCCACCAGGTCGTCTGCGTCACCCACCTCCCGCAGGTCGCCGCCCTCGGCCACCGCCACCTCGTCGTCACCAAGGACCAGGACGACCGCTCCACCACCGTGCGCATCGCGGCGGTCGACGCCGACAAGCCCGCCCGCCTCGGCGAGCTCGCCCGCATGCTCGGCGACCGCTCCAGCAAGTCCGCCCTCGCCCACGCCCGCGAGCTGCTCGACGCCCGCTGATCAGCGCGCCCGCCGCCCCAGCTTGCGCTCGATCGCGCGCAGCCCCAGCGCCGCCGCCCAGGGCTTCGGCAGGCGCGCCCCGAACCACGACAGCGCGCGGTTCGACCAGCCCGTCACCACCTGCGCCCGGCCCGACGCCATCGCCTCGAGCGCCTCGTCCACGCACGCCAGCGCCGTCTGGCCCGGAAGCCCCGTCGGTTGGCTGAAGCCCGCGCCGCGGAAGAAGTTGGTCGACACCGGCCCGGGGCAGATCGCCACGCTCCGCACCCCGCGCGGCCGCCCCTCCGTGTCCAGCGCCACGCTCCAGTTCAGCAGGAACGCCTTCGTCGCCGCATACGTCGCCATCAGCGGCACCGGCTGGTAGCCCGCGAGCGACGCCACGTTCGCCACCATCCCGCCGCGCGCCAGCAACTCGGGCCAAAGCAATCCCGTCAGGTGCACCGGCGCCCGCACGTTCACATCCAGCATCCCCAGGTTGTGGGCCAAGCCCGGCGCGGGAAACTCCCCGTAGGCCCCGAAACCGCTGTTATTCACGAGCAGAATCCTGCCCTCCCGGGGCATCAGTTCCCGTAATGCCGCCGCAACCGCCTCCACCTCAGCGGGTTTGGACAAGTCGCAGGGCAGGTGCACCCGGTCGGGTCCCGTCGCCCACCCCTCGGGAATCGTCCGGGACACGTTGCAAACCCGCGCCGACGTCGCAGACTCCTCAATGCGCCCAAGCAAGGCGCGCCCAATACCCGAGGAACCTCCCGTCACCACGATGAAAGAGAAACCACGCAGGAAAAGGGCGGTTCGATCGGACAAGGGGCGCGGCTCCATGGTCGCACCCAAACAAACCAAGAAACCCGCCATGAGCAATGCGTCCGTCGTCATCTCCGGGGTCCACCTGGAGCTCACCCAAGCCATCAAGGGCTACGTCAACGAGAAGGCCGAGAGGCTTTTTCGCCACAATCCGAAAATCCAGCGCATCCTCTTCGAGCTCGTCCACGGACGCGCCCGCGACCACGCCGCCGAGTACGCCGCCCAGGCCCGCATCGAGGTGCCCGGGCCCGACATCGTCGTGCGCGTCGAGTCCGAGGACCTCTACAAGTCCGTCGACCTCCTCATCGACAAGCTCGACCGCTCCCTCCGCCGCCGGCACCGCCTCGTGAAGGTCAAGCGCCACCGCGAGCCCAACGGCAAGGAGTGATCCGCCGCCCGTTCAAAGCCGGCGGGGTAGCTCGCGCCCCCCGGCCTTGATCGCCCCCAGCAGCTCCTCGCGCAGGCGGTCCGCGTCGGCCTTCCGCTCGCCCGCCAAGTCCTTGGTCTCGCCCGGGTCCTTCGCCAGGTCGTAGAGCTCGGTCTTCCCGTTCTCGAAGAAATGCACGGCCTTCAGGTCGCCCCGGCGGATCGCCGCGTGCGGCTCGATGCCCGGCCCCTTGTTCCCCCACACGTGAGGGTAATACCAGACCAGGGCGCGGTCGGCCGCCTTCTCTCCCCTGAGCAAGGGGGCCAGGTCGCGCCCGTCGATTCCCTCCGGCGCCTTGGCTCCCGCCGCCGTCACGGCGGTCGGCATCAGGTCGACAACGCTGGCCACGCCCTCCACCAGCGAGCCCGGCTTGGCCACGCCCGGCCAGCGGATGATCAGCGGCGTGCGCAGGCCGCCCTCGTAGGCCGACCCCTTCCCGCTGCGCAGCGGCAGGTTGCGCGGGAAATACCCACCGACCCGCTGGGCGTAGCCCCCGTTGTCCGAGAGGAAGACCACCATCGTGTCCTTAGCCAGGCCCAGCCGGTCGAGCGCGTCGAGGATCCGCCCCATGCTCTTGTCCACGTCGGCCACCATCGTCGCGTAGTCCCGCTCCTTCTGGACGAACCGCGTCCCCTCGTAATCCTTGGCGAACTCCGCCGCCGGCTCGATCGGCGTGTGCACCCCGAAGTGACCCAGGTGGAGCAGGAAGGGCTTCCCGTCGGCCTTCGCCCGCTCGATCTCGGCGATGGCCTTGTCCGTGATCGCCTGCGTCACCGTGATCTCCTTGCCGTGGTACTCGTCGAGGTCCCTCACATCCCAGAGCGTCCGATCCGCCTTGCCCATGGAGAAATTGCGGGTGCCGAGGAAGCTGCCCGGCTGGCCCGCGGGCCCGCCCGCGATGTTCACGTCAAACCCAAGCTTGCGCGGGTCGGCCCCCGGCGTCCCCGTCGCGCCCAGGTGGGCCTTGCCGACATGGATGGTGCGGTAGCCCGCCTTCCGCAGCAGGAAGGGCAGGGTGTCCTCCGTCTCAAAGGCGCGCTTGGACCCCGCCCCCCGCGGCTGGAGGCCGTCGCAGTTCCAGGCGGGCAGGGCCAGGGCCTTCGTGCGTATCCCGAGGTCCTTGCCCGGGTGGAGCGTCCAGTTGGTCACGCCGTGCCGGGCCGGCCCCAGCCCGGTCAGCAGGCTCACCCGGGTCGGGGTGCAGACCGGCGTGGCGTAGGCCTGCGAGAAGCGCGCGCCCTCGCGGGCAAGGCGCTCCAGCGCCGGCGTGCGGTAATGCGCGTTGTACTGCGGGTCCTTCGGCAGGCCCTGGTTCACCGAGGTGTCGTTCCAGCCTTGGTCGTCCGTCAGGAAGATGATCACATTCGGCCGCTCCGCGCCCTTGGCCAACGCGGCGGTCAGCGCGAGCACGATGGCCAAGGCGAGGCCGGAGAGGAGCCGCTGGATCATGCTACCTCCGACCCCGCCCCGGGTCCGCGGTTCCTCTCAGCGGGCGAGCGGGAAGCGCCCCAGCAACTCGTCGCGGCGCCGGCGAGCCTCCGTCACGTCCTTCGTCCGGAGCGACTGACGCACCCGGCGCGCCGTGTAGTCGGACAGGTGCACCGTGTAGTGCACCCACCAGGTGCCGTTATTGTTCCAGATGTGGTGGTTCTCCCCTCCCTTGGTTCGAAGGGAGAGGGCGGTGGGCTGGGCGGCGGCGGTGTCATTGCTGTGGATCATGGTCGTGGTGGGGAAGGGTGGTTCCGCGCATCACGGCCAGGTCGCCGGGGAGATGGGTTTGATCCTGGGGGATCCTCATCCCGAGGCCTTTCGGCTTCGGAGACCACCGTGGCCCTCCCGGGCTCGGTTGGTGCAAGTTGCTCGGCTAGGCCGAGGCTTGCTCGTGATGCGTGGTGACTGAAAGAACGCTCCAACGGTAACATGGACGTCAAGCCCGCCAAGCCCGCCTTGTGTCATACGGGAAGGGAAGCACGGGGGCACGGACTCCGAAGAAAGTGCACGGCGGCACAGGGGCACAGGGGCACGGGAGAGGCAGGGCATAAATGGGGCGGAGGTCGCGGAGGGGGCGAAGGGGGCGGAGGATGGGCGGTAGGGAGATGCAGGGATGCGAAGGATTCGAAGGAGACGAAGGATGCGAAGGAGGGAGATGGTTGTCCTCGTGTGTTACGGGCTCCTGTGTTCCTGATTCCCGACTTGGTTGGGGGGATGTCTTTCCGGGGCACCCAGTCTATGCCTTAAGCCTTCCCTCCGCACCCTCCGCAACCTCCGCCCCCTTGTCTTTGTCCCACCCCTCTCTTTTCCCTTCATCCCTTCATCCTTTCATCCCTTAATCCCCATTCCCCTGACCCCTAGTCCCCCGTTCCCCTAGTCCCCTTGTCTTCCCACCCACCCTACGACGTCGCCATCATCGGCGCCGGCATGTCCGGCCTCGCGGCGGCCCTGCGCCTCGGGATGTTCGGCAAGAAGGTCATCCTCCTCGAGCGGCACAACGCCCCAGGCGGCCTCAACTCCTTCTATGCCAAGGCGGGCAGGAAATATGACGTCGGCCTGCACGCCCTGACCAACTGGGTCCCCGAGGGCGCCAAGGGCACGCCGCTCACCAAGCTCCTTCGCCAGCTGCGCATCCGCCGCGAGGAGCTCGACCTCTGTCCCCAGCTCGGCTCGCGCATCGTCCTGGGCGGCCGATCGCTCCGGATGACAAACGACTTCGCCGTCCTGGAGTCTGAGGTCGCCCGCGAGTTTCCCCGCCGGATCGACGCCTTTCGGGAGGTGGACACCGCCCTGCGCGCCATGGACGAGAACGCGCTCGACGCCCCCGAGGGCATGACCCGCGCCTGGCTCGCCGAGCGCCTCCGCGAGCCCGCCCTCGAGGAGCTCCTGCTCCTGCCGGCGTGCTACTACGGCAGCGCGCACGAGGGCGACATCGAGCTGCGCCAGTTCGCCATCCTCTGGCGCGCCCTCTACCGCGAGGGCTTCGCCCGCCCCCTCGAGGGCGTCCGCGTCATCCTCCGCGCCCTGACCGACCGCCTGCGCGCCGCCGGCGTCGAGCGCCGCATGAAGTGCGGTGTCCGCCGCATCCGCGTCGCCGGCGGCAAGGCCGCCGAGCTCGAGCTGGACGACGGCACCGCGGTGCGCGCCCACCAGGTCCTCTCCTGCGCCGGCCTCCCCGAGACCCTCCGGCTGTGCGAGGACCAGCCCTCCGACATCGCCGCGGACCGCCTCGGCCGCCTCGGCTACGCCGAGACCATCGCCACCTACCGCGCCGAGCCCTTCGCCACCTTTGGCTGGACCGATACCATTGTATTCTTCTGCGACGGCGACCGGCTCGACTACCGCGCCCCCGAGGGTCTCGTCGACCCTCGCTCCGGCGTCATCTGCATCCCCAATAACTACCGGTACGGCCCCGGCCGCGCCCTCGACGAGGGCTGGCTCCGCGTCACCGCCCTCGCCAACCACGACGACTGGAAGGCCCTCGCTCCCGAAGCTTATGCCGCCGCCAAGGCCGATTGGTTCGCCCGCCTCAACCGCGTCGCCCGCGCCCATCTCCCCGCGGTTGCGGATGAGGCGCACGACGCCGCCCTCGTCGCGACCGACATGTTCACGCCCACCACCGTCGTCCGCTACACCGGCCGGCTCAACGGCGCCATCTACGGCTCCACCGAGAAGCGCCGCGAGGGCCGGACCCACCTCGACAACCTCTTCCTCATCGGCGCCGACCAGGGCTTCCTCGGCATCACCGGCGCCCTCCTCTCCGGCATCTCCATGGCCAACCTCCACTGCCTCCGCGCCGAGGCGGGCTAGGCTCGGCCTCCTTGGCCCGAGGCCCAATTGCCCCGCCATTCCCGGTTGCAGGGCCCAGGCGAGTTTCCGGGGGCGACGAAACATCGGTGTCGGCAGGATTCCCTTCGACTGACCCAGGGGGCCGGCTAGGCTCCTGGCCATGCAACCTGCCCTCCGCCTTCTTCTCCTCCTGCCCTTGCTGCTCGCTTTCCTCGCTTCGGATTGTCGCGCCATGTTCATTGGGGTTGAGACTGAGAATGTCCCGGTGGAGCGCGTCCTCCGCAATTTGCAGGTGCGGCTGGAAGCCGACCCGAGCAACGCCGAGCTGCATTACCAGGTGGCCCGGCTTCACGCGCTCGCCTCGGTGCGCTCCCCCCAGAGCCTCTTGCCTGTTTACAAGGCCAGCCGGCCGGAACGGGCTGATGCCTACATCAAGTCCAGGGAAGGGTTTCCCTATTACGGTGGCGGAGACGGCAGCGGCGTCCCTGACGAGGTCAAGCGCCGCCCCCATGATGCCGCGCACCTCGCCAAGGCCATCGAGCACTACGAGACCGCCATGGCCCTCATGCGCGCCAACCCGAGCGCTTCCTCGGTGCGCTCGATCCTGCTGCGCACCCAGCTCGGGCATGCTTGGTGCCTGGCGAGGGCGGGGCGGCGGGACGAGGCCATCGCCTCCTATCGCCTTGTTCTGGAGGTCGCCTGGACCAAGGAGATCCTGATTCCCCGGGGGAACTCCGACCTCTCATGGATTGCCCAGTGGGTTAAGCGCGAAAAGTCGCCCCCGGGAAGTCCCGGCGTTTCCATCAACTCCGACGCCTCCGTCTGCTTCAGCGAGGAGAGCATCCGGTCCCTCTTGCTCTTGCTTCACCCGGAAAAGGACAGGGTGGAGATCGCGGAATTGTCGTCGCGATTGGGCAAGCTTGGTGGCATGAGCCGCTCCATCACGCCCATCCTCGTCCCCTTGGTCGACGCTCCCTTGGAGGAGCTGATCGCGCCCGGCGCCCAGGTGGCCTTTGATCTCGATGGTAGCGGCCTGCCTCGTCGGTGGGGTTGGATCACGCCGAAGGCGGCGTGGCTCGTCCATGATCCAAGAGGTTCCGGGAAGATCACCTCGGGGCTCCAGCTCTTCGGCAGCGTGACCTTCTGGATATTCTGGCGCGATGGCTACCAGGCGCTCGAGTCGCTGGATGACAGCGGCGACGGCTTGCTCACCGGCGCCGAACTCGCCGGCCTCGGTCTCTGGCAGGACGCCAATGGGGACGGCGTCTCGGATCCCGGCGAAGTCCGGACCCTGGCCGAACACGGGATCGTCGGTCTTTCCTGTCGGGGTGAGCTGGTGCGCCCTGATTTGATCAGAAGCGACCGTGGCGCGCGCCTTTCCGACGGCTCCACCCGCCCCACCTTCGATTGGCACGTGCCCATGACCGGCCCATCCAGGCGCGAATGACCTCCGCCGGGCCCGCCCGGCCCCAGGTCTCAGCGGGCGGCCCCGGGCGATGGCGCGGGGCGGGATTTGTCGCGGAAGAATTGCCAGACGCGATCCGCGCCCTTGAAGGATTGGATCGGTTGGTTGTCGGCTCGGCGCGAGGGCCTGCCCGGCCAGCCATGGCCGCCCTCGGCGTCGACCACGAACTCAACCGGCGCGCCGTCCGCGCCGCCCATGTAGGCGCGCGTCGTGACCGTGCCGACCACCGAAACCCTGGGCGGCTCGACGCAGCGGTTGGCCGTGACCCAGAAGGCCACGACCTCCTCGAGCGGGAGGTAGGGGGTGGACTGGGCGCCGCGCACAAGGGCGTTGTTGCTCATGCCGCCCCCGATCGGCACTTCGTCATCCCGGCCGCCGTTGATGATCAGCATCGGAACGGGCGCCTCGGGCATGGGTTCCGGCCGGAACATCGATGCGACGACCGGGGCGGCGGCGGCTAGGCGGCGGGGGCGTGTCGCGGCGTAAACGAAGGTCATCATTCCGCCGTTGGAGCCCCCGGTCATGAAGATGCGCGCAGGATCGGCGCCGTGCCGGGCGACAAGCCGGTCGATGAGCGCGTCGAGGAAGGCGATGTCATCCGATCCGCGCACCTGGCGCCGGAGGAGGTGGCCGGTGTTCCACGCATGCATTCCCCTCGAGAGCTCCGTCCCCTCGGGATAGACGGCGGCGAAGCCCTCGGCGCGGGCCAGCTCCTCGAAGCCCGAGGTCGCCCGCATCTGCTCGGCGCTTCCCATCCCGCCGTGCAGGATGATGACCGCGGGCCGAACCCCCTTCTCCGGCGCATGGGAGAACAGGGCGCGCCGCTCCGCGCCGCCGACGACCAGCCGAATCTCGCCTTTCGCCGGCCGCGGGGACTCTTCCGGGGCGCCGGCCTTCGCCGTCTCGCCGAACACCTCGCGGTAGAACGCCCAGTTGGCCTCGCCGAGGGCCTCGAGCATGCCCTCGGGGTCGTGTCCTAGCCCCGGGATGACCGTCCAGGCGTGCGGCACGCCGAGGGCCTCGAGGTCACGGTGGAAGGCGAGGTTGTTGCCGTAGGTCTCATCGCGCGAGCCAATCGCCACGCGGATGCGCGTCCCGGCGGCCAGCGCCTTGGCGTTGGTCTCGGCCCAGCGCCGCGGGCTTGCCTCGAGAAACCGCGCCTGCGAGCCGCCGAACGCGTCGCGCAGCAGCTCCTCGGCCTGCGCGCGGCTCGCCCGCGGGGTCTTGTCGAGCCGGGGCTGCAGCGGTCCCGAGGCCAGCATCGAGACAGCCGCGAAGGTCTCGGGGAACTTGAAGCCGAGCCGTCCCGCGCCGTAGCCGCCCATGCTGAAGCCCTCGATCAGGCGTCCCTCGCGCCGCGCCACGGTGCGCCAGGTGGCGTCGACATGAGGCAGGAGCTCGCGGATGATTTGGGTCTCCATCGGGCGAGACCCGTCGGCCCAGTCGACGTACATCCCCATCTCGAGCCCGTTGACAAAGACGATGAGACACGGGGGCATCTTGCCTGCGGCCATCGCCGCGTCGAAGCGCGCCGCGAGCGTCGGAATCCCGCCCTGGCCGCCTCCCGACCCATGTAGCCAGTAGATCACGGGAAAACGCCGCCCGGTTTCGCGCGCGTAGGCCGCGGGCAGGTAAACATGGTAACTCACCCTGGCCTTGGCCGCGTCGCTCTCGAAAAAATGTCTCTCGACGCGCGGGGCCTTCGCCTCGGCCGTCACCCAGACGGGCGCCCCCAGCCCGGTTGGGTTGGCCGGCGCCTGCGCGCGCAGGCCGGCCGCGGCGAGCCCGGCGACACAGGCGAGGCGAATCAGTCTCCGGAGCATGCATGAGGAACACCCGGACGGCGCCAAAGTTCTACCCTGCCTCGCCGGCCTCAGCGCCTTGCCCAATCCCCCGGCGTAAGGCCGGAGGGGCTCTGCCTTCACCGAGGCCTGGGTCGGTCGCCTATTTGCCTTCCCGCACAATCCGGAAGCCCGTGTGGTTCGTCGCGGTCAGCTCGTCCACCCCGTGGCGCGCGCCCGGGCGGAAGCGGAAGCAATACGTGCGGTCGCACAGCCAGGACCCGCCGCGCATCGCGCGCTGCCCGTATCCCGTTCCGGCGGGATCCTGCCCCGCCGCCGGGCCCTTCGGGTTGTCCGTCGGCCCCTTGCGGTAAAAATCCGGGTCGTACCAATCCGCGGTGAACTCCCAGACGTTCCCCGCCATGTCCAGCAGCCCGTAGCCGTTCGCCGGGAAGCTCCCGACCGGCGCCGTGCCATGGAAGCCGTCCTCCCCGGTGTCCTTTCCGGGGAAGCTGCCCTGCCAGTGGTTGGCCATCAGCCTGCCCTGCGGCCGCTCCTCGTCGCCCCAGGCATAGGCCTTCGCCTCGAGGCCCCCGCGCGCGGCGAACTCCCACTCCGCCTCCGTCGGCAGCCGCGCGCCCGACCAGGCGCAGTAGGCCAGGGCGTCGCGGTAACTCACCTGCGTCACCGGGTGGTCCATCCGGTCCGCAATCGAGGAGCCCGGGCCCTCGGGCTGGCGCCAGTTGGCCCCGGGCGTGAAGTGCCACCAAGGCATCTCACCGCTGACCGCGCATGCCTGGGCGTCGACACCCGGCTTCGCCTGGAAGACCATCGCGCCCGCCAGCAGCGCCTCCGGCGGCGCGTTGGGGAAGGCCCGCGGGTCGATCGCCTTCTCCGCCTCGGTCACGTAGCCCGTCGCCTCCACGAAGCGCGCAAACTGCCGGTTGGTCACCTCGGTCCGCGATATCCGGAAAGCCCCCACGCGCACCTTGCGGCGCGGGGCCTCCTCCGGGTGGTGGGCCTCGTCGCCCATCAGGAACTCGCCGCCGGCGATCGCCACCATCTCGGGCTCGGCGCGCCGGTCATCCGTCCCGAGGGTGAAGAGCAGGACGAAGGGCAGGGCCACCCCCGCGGCCAGCGCGAGCTTGATCCAGGCCTTGGCTCGGTCGGGCGTCATTTGCCCCTGGCCTCGCGCACCTCTTGCTTCCGCGCCGCCTCGCGCTCCGCCTTCTCCGTCCAGCCGGGCTCACCCGGCAAGGGGAAGTCCCGGTTCGCCGCATGCTCGCGGCGGAAGGCCTCCTCCGCGCGCTTGACCAGGTCGGGGCGGCTCTTCGCCAAATCCCTTTGCTCCGCCGGGTCGGTCGCGAGGTCGTAGACCTCGATCGCCCCGGGCTTGTCCGACAGGATGCGCCGCCGAATCGCCTTCGTCTTGTCCGCCCACACCACCGCCTGCCAGGTCTGCCCCTCGTGGAACTCGAAGAACACCAGGTCGTGCCGCGCCTGCTCGCCCTTGCCGGTCAGCGTCGGCGCCAGGCTTAGCCCGGAGAGACCGGCCGGGATGGGCGCGCCCGCCAGCTCGCAAGCCGTCGGGAAAAGATCCCAGGCCGCCGTGAGGAGGTCGGTGCGCTTGCCGGCCGCCACCGTGCCGGGCCACCAGGCGAGCTGCGCCGTGCGGAACCCGCCCTCGAAGGGCGACCGCTTGTCGCCTCTCAGCCCGCCCCGGCTCCTGAAGTAATCGGGATGGTAGCCGTAGCCGGCGTCGCACCCGTTGTCCGAGAGAAAGACCACCAGTGTGTCCTTTTCCAATCCCAGCTCGCGCACGAGGTCCATCACCCGCCCCACGTCGGCGTCCAGCCGGTGCACCATCGCCGCGTAGAGCCGCGCCTTGTCCGGGTTGGGGTTGTCGGCATACTTGCCCTTGAACGGCGCCAGCATCTCCGGCGTGGCCTGCAGCTTGCCGTGGGGCAGGGTGATGGGCAGGAAGAGGAAGAACGGCTTGCCCGCCTTCGCCTGGGCCCGCGTCCAGGCAAGCGCCTCGTCCACGATCCTGCCATGGGCGTACTCGCCGTCCTTCAGCGGCACGTTCTTCTGGCCGCGTCCCTCGTCCAGCGCCTTGGGGAAATACTCGTGCGCGTGCACCTGGTGGTTGTAGCCGAAGAAGCGGTCGAAGCCTTGGTCGAGCGGCTCCGAGCCCGAGCCCGGGTAGCCCATGCCCCACTTGCCGAAGCAGCCCGTCGCGTAGCCCGCGGCCTTGAGCGACTTGGCGACGGTGGGGATGCCCCTCGGCAGGGGATGCTGGCCGTTGGGGTACTCCTTGTTCGCCCGGATGGGGCCGCGCCCCGTGTGCAGGCCGGTGAGCAGCGCGGTGCGCGAGGGCGCGCAGACCGCCGAGCCGGTGTAGGCCCGGTCGAAGCAGAGACCCTCGCGCGCCATCTGGTCGAACCGGGGCGTCGGGATCAGCTTTTGGCCGAACGGGCCGATTTCCCCGTAACCCAGGTCGTCCGCGAGGATATAGACGATGTTGGGCTTCGCGCCCGCGAGGGCGGCGAGGCAGGCCAGGGCCAGGGCGAGGATTCCGCGCATCATCGTCTCCTATCTACCCCGCGCGGCCGGGGCAAGTTCCGGCGCTTGCGCCGGATGCCCGCCCCCGGCATCCTTCCGCCATGCGACTTGAGCACCGCGAGCAACCCCTGGCCCCCAGGGATCGATTTCTCCGCCGCTTCGCCGCCTACGCCCTCGCCGCCCTCCTCCTCATCGGCTTGTCGCTACTCGCAGGGACGCTCGGCTATCGGCACCTCGCCGGGCTGGGTTGGATCGACGCCCTCCTCAACGCCGCCATGATCCTCGGCGGCATGGGGCCGGTCGACCCCATGCCCGACGACCGGGCCAAGCTCTTCGCCGCCGCCTACGCCCTCTACAGCGGCGTCGCCCTCCTCTCCACCGTCTCCCTCCTTCTCGCTCCCCTCGTGCACCGCGTCCTGCACCGCATGCACCTCGGCGACCGCGGCTGAGCCGGGGTCCCAAAAAAGCCTAGCGCCCGCGGGCCGGGGTGGGGTAGGGAAGGGCATGAGCCAAACCGACGACGAGGTCCTCCGCATCTTTCGCGAGTCCGGCGCCCTCCTGACCGGCCACTTTGTCCTCCGCTCCGGCCTCCACAGCGGCCACTTCTTCCAGTGCGCCCAGGTCTGCCAGCGCATGGACAAGGTCACGCGCCTCGTCCAGCTCCTCCTGCCCAGGCTGAAGGACACGCCCTGCGCCACCGTCCTGGCGCCCGCCATGGGCGGCCTCGTCGTCGGCCAGGAGCTCGCCCGCCAGCTCGGCGCCCGCTTCGTCTTCGCCGAGAAGGAGAACGACCGGCTGGTCATCCGCCGCGGCTTCACCTTCGCCAAGGGCGAGCGCGTCCTCGTCGCCGAGGATGTCGTCACGCGCGGCGGCCGCGCCCAGGAATGCCTCGACCTCCTCGCCGCCGCCGGCGCCACCCCCGTCGCCGTCGCCGCGCTCGTCGACCGCTCCTCCGGCCAGACCCGCTTCAGCGTGCCCTTCCTCTCCCTGCTGAGCCTTAGCTTCCCGACCTATCCGGCCGACCAGCTGCCCCCCGAGCTGGCCGCCTTGCCCGCCACCAAGCCCGGCAGCTGACCCGGGCGTCCCGCCCTTGACCCCCGGAGGGGTCCCCGCTTAGTCCATCCCCCTTCATGGACCGCAAACACCTTGCCATCGGGTCGCTCTTCCTCGCCGCCTCCATGGCCGCCTTCTACTGGAACGCCCAGCAGGCCGCCCAGGCCCAGGCCGCGGCCCACGCGGCCGTCCCTGCGTCTCCCGCCCCCGCCGCCCCCGTTGCGCCGGCTCCGGCCCCCGCCTTGGTCCCCGCGACCCGCACGCCCTCCGCCCCGGATCCCGTTTTCGAGCCCGAGCGCCCCGTCCGCCTCGCCAACGCCTTCCTCGATGTCACCCTGACCAACCACGGCGGCTCCGTCCGCTCCGCCCAGCTGCTCGGGCACAAGGCGGAGCAAGGGGCCAAGGACAACGTCGTCTTCAACGCCCAGGCCTCCGACGCCGCGCTCGAGGTCCACATCCCCGACCCCGCCACCGCCAAGCCGGTGCCCGTGCGCGTCGCCCTCTCGCCCCAGCCCGCCTCGGCCGACGGCTGGGTGCGCTTCTCCGGGCAGCTGCCCGACGGCACCAAGCTCACCCGCGCCTACCGCCTCCGCCCGGCCGACGCCGAGGCCCGCGGCGCCGACGACGGCCACCTCCTCGAGTTCTCCGTCGCCCTCACGCCCGCGCCCGGCAAGCCCGCCCCCAAGTTCTGGCTCTCCACCGGCACCTGGCTGCCCGAGCCGGCCGACACCACCCACCTCTTCCAGAGCATCCTCGTCGCCGACCTCGAGGAGACCTCCCATGTGGGCCTCTCCGAGTTCACCGACAGCGCCGGCTTCCTCGGCATGTTCGCCCACAAGGCCTCCGCCGAGTATCCCTTCGTCGCCGCCGGCGGCGTCCACCGCTGGGCCGCGGCGGCCAACCAGTACTTCGTCGCCTCCCTCTGCCCCGATCCCGCCCAGCGCGGAGCCCGCTCCGAGGTCGTCGCCCTTCCCGTCACCCTCGCCGAGGGCTCCCGCTCCGTCCGCGCCCTCGCCTCCTGGGAAGGCGTGGTCGCCGCCGACGGCACCCGCTCCCTCGCCGGCACCCTCTACATCGGGCCCAAGCACTACAGCCGCCTCGCCGCCCTCCCCGAGGAGCAGGTCGACACCCTCCAGTTCGTCGAGCTCTTCGGCTTCATCGGCATCGCCTGGATGGCCAAGCTCCTCCTCGCCGCCCTCGGCGGCGTCCACGCCCTCACCTCCCTCCTGCCCGGCTCCTGGGGCTGGGCCATCCTCGTTCTCACCCTCATCATCAAGCTTCTCACCTGGCCCCTCACCTCCGCCCAGCTCAAGGCCGGCAAGAAGATGGCCCAGTTCGCCAAGCCGATGCAGGAGATCCGCGAGAAGCACGCCAAGAATCCCGAGAAGATGCAGAAGGAGATGATGAAGCTCTACCAGGAGCACGGCATCAACCCCCTCGCCGGCTGCCTCCCCATCCTCATCCAGATCCCCATCTTCTTCGGCCTCTACTCCGCCTTCCAGACCGCGCCCGAGATGCGGCTCGAGTCCTTCCTCTGGATCGCCGACCTCGCCCGCGCCGACACCGTCGCGCACCTCGGCTCCTTCCCCATCAACCCGCTGCCCGTCCTCATGGGCGCCACCATGTGGTACTCCATGCGGATGACGCCCATGCCCAACCAGGACGAGACCATGAAGACCGTCATGACCATCATGATGCTCATGTTCCCCGTCATCTGCTACACCATGCCCGCGGCCCTCACCCTCTACTGGACCTTCCAGAACATCCTGCAGATCGCCCAGACCTGGCTGCTCAAGCGGAACGAGACCGCCGCCCCCGCCCCGGCCAAGGGCTGACGCGCCCCGGTTTTCCCCACCCCCGACGACCATGAGCGGACACAGCAAGTGGCACACGACCAAGCGGCACAAGGCGGTCATCGACGCCCGCCGCGGCAAGGTCTTCTCCGTGCTCTCCAAGGAGATCACCCTCGCCGCCAAGGCCGGCGGCGGCGTCCCCGAGTCCAACGCCCGCCTGCGCACCGTGCTCGACAAGGCCCGCGCGGCCAACATGCCGACCGACAACATCAAGCGCGCCGTCCAGAAGGGCACCGGCGAGCTGCCCGGCGCCGTCTACGAGGAGTTCGCCTACGAGGGCTACGGCCCCGGCGGCGTCGGCCTCGTCGTCGAGGTCACGACCGACAACAAGAACCGCGCCGCCGGCGAGGTCCGCCACACCTTCAACGACAACGGGGGCAACATGGCCCAGGCCGGCGCCGTCACCCACGGCTTCCAACGCAAGGGCCAGGTCCTCGTCGCCGCCGCCGCCATCGGCGAGGACGCCCTCATGGAGCTCGCCCTCGCCGCCGGCGCCGAGGACGTCGTCAACCACGGCGACCACTTCGAGGTCCTCTGCCCCGTCGCCGACTACTACGCCCTCGCCAAGGCCCTCGAGGACAAGGGCATCAAGCCCGAGTCCAGCGAGCTCGCCTACGTCCCCAATCTCCTCGTGCCCGTGGCCGACGCCGCCGCCGCCAAGCAGCTCCTCGAGCTCATCGACGCCCTCGAGGCGCTCGACGACGTCAAGGCCGTCCACGGCAACCACGCAATCGACCCCAAGCTCCTCGGCTGACCGCCGTCATTGGGTAGGGCGGTTTCTCCGAAACCGCTTGTATCTCCCGTGCCCCTGAGCCCCCGTGCCCCTGCCTCGGGTAGGGACGCCTGTCCCTAGGCGTCCATCTCCCTCCCGTGCCCCCGCCACCTGCCTCGGGTAGGGAGGATGCTACGCATCCCCCGGGCGAACCTCAGCCATCCCAATCGGTGACAGGTGACCGGTGCGAGAACTCGCTCCGCGCGATGTCTCCGCGAAGGTGATGAAGGGATGAAGAGATGGAAGGCCGCTCCTCATCCTGCGTATCTTACGCCTCCTTCGAATCCTACGTATCCCCTCTTAAAGGATCAACCCGCAGGGTTCACCTTCCCGAGCCCCCGAGCTAGAGAGCTATATCTCCCGTGCCCCTGTGCCCCCGTTCGCCTACCGCGTGAGCCGCCGGTACTTGGGCCGCCGCGGCTTGTCCGCGTCCTCGCCGAGGCGCTTCCGCCGGTCCTCCTGGTACGAGGCGTAGTTGCCCTCGTGCCAGACCACCTTGCTGTCGCCCTCGAAGGCCAGGATGTGCGTCGCCACGCGGTCGAGGAACCAGCGGTCGTGCGTGATGATCACCGCGCACCCCGCGAAGCCCTCCAGCGCGTCCTCCAGCGCCCGGATCGTGTTCACGTCCAGGTCGTTCGTCGGCTCGTCGAGCAGGAGCACGTTGGCGCCCGACTTCACCAAGCGGGCCAGGTGGATGCGGTTGCGCTCCCCGCCCGACATCAGCCCGACCTTGCGCTGCTGGATGTCGCCCGCGAAGCCGAACCGCGCCGCGTACGACCGCGCGTTCACCACCACCTTGCCCAGGTGCACGACCTCCTGCGCGTCCGAGATCGCCGACCACACCGGCTGGTCCGCCGGCAGCGCGTCGCGCGACTGGTCCACGTAGGCCAGCTTCACCGTGTCGCCCATCCGCAGCTCGCCCTTGTCCGGCTTCTCCTGCCCCACGATCATCCGGAAGAGCGTCGTCTTGCCCGCCCCGTTCGGGCCGACCACGCCCACGATGCCGCCCGCGGGCAGGCTGAAATTCACATCCTCCATCAGCACGCGGTCGCCGTAGGCCTTCATCAGCCCGCGCGCCTCGATCACGCCGCCGCCCAGCCGCGGGCCGGGCGGGATCCAGATCTCCGCCGTGCGCTCGCGCTCCTGCTGGTCGGCCCCGAGCAGCTTCTCGTAGGCCGACAGGCGGGCCTTGTTCTTCGCCATCCGCGCCTTGGGCGACTGCGACGCCCACTCGCCCTCCCGGGCCAGGGCCCGCGTCCGCGCGTCGGCCTGCTTCGACTCCATCTCCATCCGCTCGCGCTTCTGCTCGAGCCAGGACGAGTAGTTGCCCTTCCAGGGGATGCCGCGCCCGCGGTCGAGCTCGAGGATCCAGCCCGCCACGTTGTCGAGGAAGTAGCGGTCGTGCGTGATGGCGATGACCGTGCCCTTGTACCGCTGCAGGTGCAGCTCGAGCCACTGCACCGTGTCGGCGTCGAGGTGGTTGGTGGGCTCGTCGAGCAGGAGGATGTCGGGCTCCATCAGGAGCAGGCGGGCCAGGGCCACCCGGCGCCGCTCGCCGCCCGAGAGCGTGTCGACCGCCGCCTCGGGCGGCGGGCAACGCAGCGACTCCATCGCCATCTCCACCCGCGCGTCGAGGTCCCACCCGCCCCGGTCGTCCAGGATCTGCTGGAGCTCGGCCTGGCGAGCGAGGATGGCGGCCTGCTCCTTGGCGTCGTCCGTCTCGCTCACCTTCACGAAGGTGTCGTCGTACTCCTCGAGCAGGGCGCGCATCGGCACCGTCGCCTCCGCCACGCAGGCCTGCACCGTCTTGCCCGGGCCCAGGTCCGGCTCCTGCGGCAGGTAGCCCAGGGTGTGGCCGGCCACGCGCGCGACCTCGCCGTCGAACTCCGTGTCCACGCCGGCGATGATGCGGAGCAGGGTCGACTTGCCCGAGCCGTTCAGGCCGAGCAGGCCGATCTTCGCGCCGAAGTAGAACGACAGCGACACGTCCTTGAACACGGGCTTGCGCTCGTGCGCCTTCGTCACGCCCGACATGGTGAAGATGACCCGCTCGCCGCTCATCCTCCCATCGTCCCCCTCCGACCCCGGCGGGCAAGAGGAACCGCCCTCCCATCCCGCTTGACATTCCCCCGCGTCCCGGGGATAACACCTTTCAGTTCACCTTTCCGAAGGTGGGACCCTCCCGGGCCCCGCCTTTTTTGTCCCCCTTTCCCTTTTCACCCCGCGCCATGAGCCAAGACATCAAGCCGTTCCTCCAGTACCTCGAGAAGGAGAAGCACATCTCCCGCCCCGACGCCTGCGCCCTCATCACCGAGGCCATCCGCTCCTCCGTCGAGAAATCCGTCATGCAGGGCCACGAGGTCGAGGTCTCGGCCGACCCCGACACCGGCAAGCTCGACGCCTGGGTCGTCTTCCGCGTCACCGACTCCGTCTCCGACGAGAAGCGCGAGGTCAACCCCTCCGAGGCCGCCAAGTACGACGCGTCCGCCAAGATCGGCGACCTCGTCCGCAAGCCCATCAGCGTCTCCGAGCTCGGCCGCATCGCCGCCAAGACCACCCAGCAGCTCATCAACCAGCGCTTCCGCGCCATCGAGAAGGAGCACGTCTACCAGGAGTACAAGGACAAGGAGGGCGACATCGTCACCGGCACCGTCCGGCGCGTCGAGCGCGGCAACGTCATCGTCGAGCTGAGCAGCGCCGAGGCCATCCTGCCCTACCGCGAGCGCAGCCCCGGCGAGGACTTCCGCACCGGCGACCGCATCCGCGCCCTCCTCCTCAAGATCGACATCACCCAGCGCGGCCCCGAGTTCATCCTCTCCCGCGCCAACCCCGCCTTCGTCCGCCGCCTCCTCGAGCTCGAGGTCGCCGAGATCGCCGACGGCACCGTCGTCATCGCCGCCATGGCCCGCGACCCCGGCTACCGCACCAAGATCGCCGTCGACTCGCGCGACGGCAAGGTCGACCCCGTCGGCGCCTGCGTCGGCGCCCGCGGCAGCCGCGTCCGCAACCTCGTCAAGGAGCTTAACAATGAGAAGGTCGACATCATCCGCTGGCAGGCCGAGCCCCTCAAGCTCCTCGAGGAGGCCATCAAGCCCGCCAAGCCCCGCAACGTCCACGTCGACGAGCGCAACCGCCAGATCCACTTCGAGGTGGCCGAGGACGACATGCGCATCGCCATCGGCAAGGGCGGCCGCAACGCCCGCCTCACCTCCAAGCTCATGGGCTGGAGGCTCGACATCGCCAAGCTCTCCCAGGTCGCCGACAGCCCCGAGGCCAAGCTCGAGGCCATGGCCCAGGACCTCGCCCGCCAGCTGGCCGTCGCCCCCGAGACCGCCGGCCGCCTCGTCGGCATGGGCATCACCTCGCTCGACGCCCTCCGCGACGTCGGCGCGGACGACCTCGCCGGCTCCGGCCTCTCCGCCGACGAGACCACCCAGGTCCTCGCCGCCATCGAGAAGCTCCGCCAGTCCTGACCCCTCCTCCCTCCCCCATCCAGGCACGCATGACCGACAAGAAGAAGACACCCGTCAAGAAGGGCCCCGCCACCCAGCGCTTCAGCGACGTGGCCAAGGAGCTCGGCGTCGAGGTCAAGCAGCTGCTCGCCTGGGTCGACGAGTTTGTCGACGCCAACCCCTCCTGGAAGGACTCCGTCTACAGCGAGGGCAAGAAGCCCTCCGCCTCCTCCACCTGCGGCAAGTTCTACCGCGAGGAGCTCATGGCCTTCATCGCGCCCAAGCTCCCCAAGACCGAGCCCGCCCCCGCTCCCGAGCCCCCCAAGGCCCCCGAGCCCGCCCCCGCCGCCAAGGCCCCCCAGCCCAAGGCCCCCGAGGCGCCTCCCGCCCGCGCGCCCCTTCCCCCGCCCTCCACCGGCCCCGCCCTCCGCGCCAACCCCCTGCCGACGCCCCCCGTCGCCCGCCCCGCCGCACCCCGGCCCGCGCCCCTGCCGCCCACGCCCCAGCGCGGC